>JAEEGK010013878.1_pt1 | contig 18076 bp, 10 predicted proteins | sample 8958771 | NCBI WGS metagenome assembly JAEEGK01 (sample SAMN16246547, study PRJNA631951) | gut metagenome | biome: gut microbiome; feature: rumen; material: SC-attached | host: Bos | place: Iran: Karaj | collected 2018-10
AGAAGGCGCAGTTCTGTGCGCAGCCAATCTGCGTGGACACGCAAACGGAAAAGCGACCGTTCGCGGGAATCATCACGGTTTCGATGTGGTGGCCGTCCCAGGTTTCCAGGAGCCATTTCACGGTGCCGTCGGTAGAGACCAGGTGCTGGTTTTCCTTGAGGGCGAGCATGCTGAACTGCTCGGCCATCTTTTCGCGCAGAGCTGGCGGAACGTTCAGCATTTCGTCAAAACTGCGGACCTGCTGGCAGAAAAGCCATTTCTGGATTTGGTCGGCGCGGTACTGTTTCTCGTTGACGTCCCTGAGCCAAGCCTTAAGCTCGTCAGTCGTCAAAGTCTTTATGTTGCGCGGCCATTCCATAGGCCCAAAAGATAGAAAATTTTAAGATTTTTGTTAAGGGCCGAAATGACGTAATCCCTTTAAAATCAAGGGAAAAGCGCACCCTAGAACATCTTTCTTGCGCTCTTCTTCACAGGCCCGCTCTTCTTGTCCTTGGGATCGCTGATGACACCCTTGGCGGCGTTCTTGTTGCTGAAGAGAGTTGCGTCGTCGGCAGACTTCGTCTTGACTTCGAAATGGTTGCCGTCGCACATCTCTTCGGGCGCATAACCTGCGGTGTAGAGGCAGTACGTCTTGGAATTGCAGAATTCGCCGGCAATCTTTCCGGTGTGGTTGCAGATACCGCGACTCACGACTCCCTTAGGCACGGGGAAAGGCTTGCGCGGGAGGTCCTTGTGCAACTGCTTCATCGTGGCAATCCAGATGGGGAGCGCGTCTTCGGTACCGGTGTGGCCTGCGCCCATGGTGCCCGGACTGTCAGAGCCAATCCACACGCCCATGGTGTACTGCTTGGTAAAGCCGATGTACCAGGCGTCGGTGTAGTCGTTCGTCGTGCCGGTCTTGCCGCCGCTCGGGTGCGTGAATCCACTGGCCCATACGCGTGCAGCCGTACCGCGGACGTTCACGTCCTTGAGCATGTCGACCATCAGGTATGCCGATGCCGGGCGGAGCACTTCGTGTTCGACCTTGGAATTCTTCTCGATGACTTCGCCGTTACGGTCCACGATGGATTCGATCATGTAGGGCTCGATGCGGTTACCGCCGTTGGGGAACACTGTGTAGGCGGATGTCATTTCCATGAGGGTTGCGCCGACGGAACCCAGGGCGAGACTCGGGACCGCCATGAGCGGTGCACGCTTGATGCCGAATTTACGGGCGTAGTTCACCACGTTGCTGAGGCCGTACTTCATGCCGGTGAGGATGGCGGGCAGGTTCTTCGACTTGTAGAGGGCGGCGCGGAGCGTCATCATGCCCTGGAAATCGTGGTCGAAGTTGGCCGGGCGCCAGACCTTGTTCGGGTTCTTGTCATCCGGGTCGGGAATGGTGACGGGGGAGTCGTTGACGGAGTCGCAGGGACTTGCGCCGTTGTCCATGGCCGTAGCGTAAACGAACGGCTTGAATGAGGAACCCGGCTGGCGGAGGGACTGGACGGCGCGGTTCCAGCGGGACTGGTTGTAGTCGCTGCCGCCGACCATGGCGCGGATGGCTCCGGTCTCGTTTTCGATAAGGATTGCCGCGACTTCGGCGTGGTGGTAAAGGATACTGTCGGGGAAGCGGCGCTTGAGTGCCGGACGCTTGAGGTCTTCCTGTAGGTAATCCTTCTTGAACAGGGCGTAGATGCTGTCGAAGTGGGCGATGATGCTGTCTTCGGGCATGTCATACTTCTTGTGGAGGAAAAGCCTCTTGCAGGCTCTGCGCTTGATGCGCTTGCGAACCCTTTCGACCTGTACCTGGGAGACGCTGTCAGCGAAGGCCTGGATATCGGGGTCGATGGTCGAGTTGATGGAAACTCCGTCTGCATACAGCGAGTTTTCGCCGTACTTCTTTTCCATGTACTTGCGGATTTCTTCGTAGAAATAGAGCCCTGCGCCCTGGTCCTCTTCCTTTTCGGCGAGGGTGATGGGTGTCTTGATGAATTCGCGGTACTGGTCCTTGGTAATGAAACCGGCGTCGTACATGGCGTAGAGGACCGTGTTGCGGCGTTCGAGGGCGGCTTCAGGCTTGCGGTCGGGGCGGTAGGCCTCCGGGCGCTGGAGCATGCCGGCGAGCACGGCCATTTCGGGGATGGTGAGGCTGTCTAACGGACGGCCGAAGTAGAAGCGTCCTGCTGCCTGGAACCCGTAGTTGCCGCCGGACAGGTACACCTCGTTCATGTAGAACTCGAGGATTTCTTCCTTCGTGTAGGTCTGCTCGATGCGGATGGCCGTCATCGCTTCCTTTATCTTACGTGAAATGGAACGTTCCGGTGTGAGGAACAAAAGCTTTGTCAACTGCTGGGTGAGGGTGGATGCACCGCGCATCTTCTTGCCGGAGGTCACGCTTTCCAGGATGGCGCTCGGGATGGCCCAGACGTTCATGCCCCAGTGGTTGAAGAATTCGCGGTCTTCGATGGCCATCACGGCGTGGTAGGCGTTTTCGGGGATGGAGTCGAAACTGACCCATTCACGGCGTTCCACATAATATTCGTGGGCTATTTTCCCGTTCATGTCGTAGATGTTAGTGACGAGGCGCGGGTTGATCTGCTCGAGCTGCGAAAGTGAGGGCAACTCGGGCGAGAAGTGCACATAGGTCACGATAACGGCAATGAATGCCAGCACGACGGGGATAAACAGGATGAGCAGCCACTTGACGACTTTCCTGTCGGAAAAGAGCTTTTTCAGGAACTGGAGAACCACGTCCAGGACGGGCTTGATTTTTTCGAGGTAGGGAAGGAGCTTGTTCATCGATGCTTCTTTGAAATTTTTTGGCTAAATCTAGAAATCTTTTTAAGATTATTTTTTTGTTTTTGCCAAAAACCCCTTGACAACGGCATGTTTTTAGCTATATTTGGGGCACATCTAGCGGATGTAGCCCAACTGGATAGAGCGTTTGGCTACGAACCAAAAGGTTCCAGGTTCGAGTCCTGGCACCCGCAGAAATAAAATAATCCCTCTCGTCAAGAGAGGGATTATTTTTTGTTGAGATAACGATATTCATTCGCGACTAAGAAAGATAACAGAAACCCCAGGAACCGAGCCGGAACCTTCGTGAGCCGGAGCGGCCCGGCGCAAGCGGGCCGAGACGGCGAGAGGACGGGCGAGAGCCCGTCCGGTCTTAAAACAGTTCCAGGTTCGAGTCCTGGCACCCGCAGAAATAAAATAATCCCTCTCGTCAAGAGAGGGATTATTTTTTGTTGAGATATCGAAATTCATTCGCAATCAAGAAAGATAACAGAAGTCCCAGGAACCGAGCCGGAACCTTCGTGAGCCGGAGCGGCCCGGCGCAAGCGGGCCGAGATGGCGAGAGGACGGGCGCAAGCCCGTCCGGTCTTAAAAACTGTTCCAGGTTCGAGTCCTGGCACCCGCAGAAATAAAATAATCCCTCTCGTCAAGAGAGGGATTATTTTTTGTATTACTTTATCCCGTTTTTCTTTTGCTTGTTCGCCTTTTGTTCTTCGGCGAGTTCTATGGCGGCCGCTCTGTAGTCGTCCTCTGTCGTGCGTGCGGGATCCCAGATGATAACCCTGTTACGTCCGGTTTCCTTGCCTTCGTACAGCGCCTTGTCGGCGGTCTGTATGCTGCGGCTGGCTCCGAGTCTTGGGTCAAAGCGGGTCACGCCTAGCGTGATGGTTACCTTAATCTTGTGGTCGGCATATGTGAATTCCTGTTCTTCCACCTGCTTGCGGAAACGCTCTGCCACCACGGCCGCGCCGTCCAGGTCGGTCTCCGGGAGGAGCGTGAGGAATTCCTCGCCGCCGTAGCGGGCCAGCACGTCGTAGCGGCGCAACAGCCCGCGTATCGTATGCGCCACTTCTCGGAGAATCTTGTCGCCACAGCTGTGTCCGTATGTGTCGTTGATGCTCTTGAAGTGGTCGATATCGATGAAAATAAAGCAGAACGGTTTCTTGGAACGTTCGCTGCGGCCGATTTCGTTGTTTACAGTGCGATTCATGTCGCGACGGTTCGGAAGGCCGGTCAGTTCGTCCGTCCTTGAAATTATATCCAGCTTCGCGTTCGCGATTTCGAGCTCGCGGGTGCGTTCCTTGACTTCCTGCTCAAGCATGTTGCGGTGGGCGTTCAGTTCGCAGATCTGCCGCTTGATGGTGCCGTGCATCGTATTGAACGCCTTGGAAAGCTGTCCAATCTCGTCGTCGCGTCGTCCGACGTTGATCTCGTCGATGTCGAGGTCGCCGTTGTTGATTTGCTTGATGTGCGAGATGAGGCTGTTCATCGGGCGTCCGAGGATAAAGAACAGCCAAATAGCTGTGGCGAGTAAAGCGATGATGGATGCTACGAGGATGATGACGCTTGCCGTAATGACGGCCATGGCGAGCTTGTTTATTTCGGCCTGTGGCTGGAATGAGAAGAGTCCTAGGTCATAGTTCGGATCATACACATAGTTGGTAAGGTAGGTGTTGCCGTCATTCAGCGAGATGAAGGTTGCTTTGTCGATTTCGAAAGTTTTTGGATCGATATCTTGGATGCCGAGCTCGGAAATCTTATGGCTCCCGCTCAACCACTTTTTCAGGTTGGGGTGATAGATGATTTCCCCGCTTGCGTTGATGGCGACTAGGAACCCGTTTTTCCCGATGCGATGTTCCGAGAATATTTTCCACAGGCGCTTGGACGAGAAGTTGCCGACCAGGCTGCCGTCACCGGAGCTAAGGTCCGTGACTGCCGTGCCGAAAGCTCTCGTGGGCGTGTCGTTCTCGTCGCGGTACCATGGAGAAAGCAGGGGACGGTGTGGCGTTATCCTGCTAAAGTCGATGGGGTAGGCGGCAGGAGATGCGTTCAGCATCGAGTTGTCGCATATCATCTTCTTTTCGCGGTTGAAGAGCGATACCGTTTCACCGGAGATGAACAGGGAGGATATGTTGTAGCTCTTGAGGTAGCTGGCCGCCGTATCGGCGATCATGCTCTGGATAGCCGACGTTTTGGCAAGCAGTTCGAGCGTGCTGCCGAACTTCTCCATTTCGCTATGAGCGGTCGCCGAAGCCTGTTGCAGAAGGCTGGAGTTGTTGTTGTGGCTCCACTCGAAGATCAGGCTGAGCTGACGTTGCGTGAAGAACACCGTCCCCGAGACGATAATCAGCGACATGGAAACGATCAAGAGGAAGATGCTCTTGAAGATGATACTCTTGGAAATCCGGGTTGTTTTGATGTCGCTGGCAGCCATAATTCCTATTTCTTCCTTTTGCGTTTATAGGCGGAGGCAAATCCGAATACGAACAGGATCGCAAACAGCCATGGGGCTATACGCAGGTTGTTCCGGATGTGGTCTGTGCTCGTCGCTTCCTTTGGTTTCTCGGGCTCGTCTGTGGGATTGACAATCTTGTGCCAGAGGGCTTGGAATTCGGCAAGTGTCATGACCGTCGTGCCCTGGAAGCCGAGCCTCTTGTTGATTTGTTTGGAGTACTCGATGAACGTGTCGTAGAGCTTTTCTTCGGAGTACAGGGCCTGGATTTCGAGTTGGTCCCATACGGCACTGAACATGGCCACGAGAATTTGTTCGATATCCCCCCATTCCGGAATGGTCGTGTAGGTGCGTCCCGTTTCGAGCGCCTTGACGAGCACTCTGTAGGCAGAGTCCGTGGACCAGGAGTTGAGAACGTTCTTGGAGGCCGGGAGGAACCCAATTTGCTTTGTGTAGGCATCCAGGTTGTCGTCCTGTGTGAGGTATAATATCAGTTTTTCCGCTTCGGGACGGGTGCTCTTGGATGGAATGGCGAGGTTGCTACCGCCGACAAAGCTCACGCTGCCTTCGGAGCCCAGTGGAATGGGGAATACGTCCACGCTGTCGGTACCGATGCGCGCATTGGAAAGCCCACCGCGGTCATCGTGGATGCGCGTCTGCATGATGATTTCTGCGGTGTGGATGATGAACGCAAATTCGCCATTGTTGAACTGCTGTGCAATCTGGGCTGAATTTTTCTGTAAAGCTTCAGGAGAGACTAGCGTGTCGAGAACGAATTTCAGGTAGCGTCCGATGCCGAGCAGGGTGTGCTCGTCCATGATGTTGGCCTGCCAGTTGCCGGTCGAATCTTTCTTGACGAAGGAGCCTCCGTTGCTCCAGACCCAGGGCGCAAAATTGTGCGGAATGTTCCAGTCGCTCTTGCCGGGAAAGGCGTAACCTCTCACCTTGACTCCGTCTTCGAGCGTTTCCTTGGCTTCGTTCACTTTGCGGACCGCGTCCATGAATCCCTGGTATGTCGTGATGCTTTCGCGTGTGATGCCGTTTTTCTTGAGAATGCGCTTGTTCCCGAGTACAGGACGGATGTCGATGAACCAGGGGACGGAATAGATAGTCGTGTCGGAGTCGATATGTGTCGTGCTCCAGCTTATGGGGACGAATCTGTCGGGGTTTATCTGGGGGAGAATCGTGTTGAGCGGTTTGAGTTCTCCGCGTGCGGCAAAATAGGGAACCCAGGTCGTGCCGAGTTGCAATACGTCGGGGGCGTTCTCACCGGATTCAAGGGCTGTCGAAATTTTGTTCCACGCCTCGCCCCAGTCGAGTACCTGGACCTGGGCGGGGATTCCCGTCTGCTGGGTAAACTGAGCCAGAGCCTGTTCGAGCTTTTCTTTCGGAGACGCCCCGTTTGGCATAATCCATATGGTGAGGGGTTGCTTGGATGCAAAAACGGCCGACACGGCAAGCGCAACGGATGCGAAAATTCTCCCGAGAGTAATTGTCATATGGTAATACCTTTTCCGCAGGTGCATTTGCCTGCGGGATTCTTAAATTGTAAATTACTTTAAAATTCGCAAGAGCGAAGAAAAAAAATATTTAGGCTTTTTGGAGGGAAAATGCTTATTGCCGTGGGAATTGTCGAATATGGGGACCGTGTCCTTGTGCGCAGGCGGTTGCCGGGGGCGCCCTATGCGGGTTCCTGGGAGTTCCCGATGACACCAGTGGAGTTCGGGGAAACGATAGAGCATTCAACGGAATCCTGGGTCTTTGAGTCGGCGGGTTTACGAGCGCATTCCGGGGCTCTGGAACCGGCATTTTGCTGTGAAAAAATGCCCGGATATCGGTTTTTCCCGGTAAAAATGCATACGGAGTCCCCAAGAATCCTCTCTACAGGCCAAAATCTTTATAAGTGGTTGAAAATTAACGACTTACAGAAAATAAAGATGTCGCCTCCCTCTGTGATGTATGTCAAACAAATCAAAAAAATAAGCTTTTTGATCAAAAATGTATGCTTTTAAACCCCAAAAAAAATTTTTTTAGTTATATTTTTGGACATTCAAACAACATTCCTCAAGGAGCGAAAAAAAATGAAAAAAAGTATATGTACTCTCCTCTGCGCCGGTGTTATCATGCTCACTGGTTGCTATGGCTCTAACGCTTGCTTCAACAAGCTTCACCAGTGGAACGGAACGCTTGGCAACAAGTGGATCAACTCCATCGTCCACTTCCTCATGTTCTGCGTCATCCCGGTCTACGGCATCTGCCTCGGCCTCGTGGATGGTCTTGTCCTGAACACGATCGAATTCTGGACTGGCTCCAACCCGCTCGCCTCCGGTGATTCCTACTTCGAGAAGGACGCCCAGGGCAACACCATCGCTGCTGTGAAGAACTCCGACGGCACGATGTCCGTGGAAGTCACCACCGCCGAAGGCCAGAAGGCTAACCTCACTCTCCAGCGCGATGAAAACGTCGTCCGCGCTCTTGACGCTGAAGGCAACCTCGTCGCTCAGTACGAAGTCGAAAAGTAATTTCGATAAGGAAATTTTTCCTAAAGAATCCTCGCTTGTGAAGCGGGGATTTTTTTTCGGAGCACAAAAAAAGACGGATTTAGCAATCCGTCTTTAAATTTTTTATAGGGGGCTTATTCTTCGGCTGCGTCCGGATTGACGCGCTTGACGGTCACCCCGATCTTGGCCATCTTGGCCTCGAAATCCTCATAGCCGCGGTCCAAGTGGTAAATGCGGCTGATGGTTGTCTCGCCCTCGGCCATCATGGCGGCGAGCACGAGGGCCGCACTTGCACGGAGGTCGGAACCCATGATATCGGCGCCTTCGAGCGGGAGGCCGCCCTTGATGGTTGCCGTGTTGCCGTTCAGCTGGATGCTTGCGCCGAGGCGTTCGAGTTCGGCGACGTGCTTGAAGCGGTCGTTGTAGACGGTGTCCTGGATGAGGCTGTTGCCCGGAACCGCGAGGAGGGTGGCCATGAGCGGTGCCTGCATGTCGGTGGGGAACCCGGGGAAGGGCAGCGTGGAGATGCTGATGGGCTTGAGCTGCACGTCGCGGGCGTCCACTTCGGCCCAGTCGGTACCGGTGGTGACCTTGCAACCGATTTCGCGGAAGGCGTCGAGTGTCGACGCAATGTGTTCCGGGATGACTTTGGTGACTTTCACGCGGCCGTGGGTGATGGGGGCGGCGCACAGGAAGGTGCCCGCTTCGATGCGGTCGGGGATGGTGTTGCCGTTACCGGGGCGGAGACTCTCGACGCCTTGCACGGTGAGCGTGCGTGTGCCGCGTCCCTGAATTTTTGCACCCATGTTGGTGAGATAGTCGATGAGGTTGTCAATTTCGGGTTCGAGGGCTGCGTTCTGGAGCACGCTCACGCCCTTGGCGAGGGTCGCTGCCATAAGTACGTTCACTGTTGCGCCTACGCTCGAAATCGGGAAGTTGAAGTTGCCGCCGGGCAGGCGACCTTCGCAAGTGGCTTCGACATAGCCGTGCGTCACGGTGATTTTCGCACCGAGCGCCTCGAGGCCCTTCAGGTGCAGGTCTACAGGGCGCGGGCCCCAGGCGCATCCGCCGGGGAGCGAAACACGGCAGCGTCCGAAGCGGGCCACGAGCGGTCCGAGCACGTAGAAGCTCGCGCGCATGGTCTTCACCAGCTCGTAGGGGGCTTCGAGGTGGTCGGCGCCACGGGTGTCAATCTTCAGGACATGGCTTCCGCCGCTGATGCGGCAACCGATGACGCGCAGCACGTCGGACATGGTCTTCATGTCCTTGAGGTGTGGGACGTTCGTAATTTCGGAAATACCGTCGGCAAGGAGTGTCGCCGCCATAACAGCGAGAACGGCGTTCTTTGCACCAGAAATTTCTACTTCGCCGTCAACGGGCCCTTTGACTTGGGGGACGACAAACTGATCCATAGCTATTTCTCCGTGATTTGTAAAGTCTTGGGTGTGTTATAGACAACGCATGTGCTTGCGATAAAGTCGTGAAGGCCCCTGCGCTTGGGGTCGATGAGGATGGTAAGGTAACCAAGGCCATATAGCATTACGCTCATGATGCTTGCTATGTAGCGGATGATGGCTCCCATCCACGTAATCTTGTTGCCTGCTCCGGTTTCCACGTGAATCTGGAAAATTTTCTTGCCTATGGTCGCTCCGTATAGGGCGTGCAGGAGGATGAAATAGACTGTTTGCATGAAAAAGGATATGCTCGCGAACAAGTCCATACCGGGCACGGTGAAAATCTTGTTGAAGGTCTCGATCGAGGGATTGCTTGCGAAGTTCTGGTATGTCTGGAGGAGTTCCTGGAGGTTTAAGGTTCCCGTGGCGCACAAGATTCCCAGGACCACAAGTCCCGCAATGCCGAGGATAAAGCTGTCTACGCTCATGGCGAGGCTTCGGACAAAGAATCCGGCGTAGCGCTTGGTCAAAACTTGCTGCTTGAGGATTTCGTTGATGGTCTCCTGGAGTATTTTGTCTTGATTGGCCTCGTTCTGTTCCATTTCGGCTGCGGCTTCCTTCCAGGGTCTCCAGGCCTCTTCGCCGCTGTGCCATACTAGGGTCGAACCTGTGATTTTGCCTTCCTTGACAAAGCTCTGGATTTCCTCGATGGAAAATGGGCCTTGCCTTCGGTCACCGTCGGTTATGCTTTCGTCAATATAAAACCATTTCATATTCGCCCTATAATTTAGTATTTAGAAACCTCGGGGTATGCCGAAATCCTCAAAAAAAACTAAATTGGGGCACTATGATAGTATTTAAGCCCGGCCAGCGTTTTGTAAGCCAACTGGAACCCGATTTGGGATTAGGAATAGTCACCGAAGTTCAGGGAAGGACCGTCAAGTTTAATTTCCCCGCAGTAAATCAATGTCGCATGTACAGGACGGATAGCGCCCCTGTTGACAGGTACGTGTTGCAGCCGGGAGAGACGGCCAAGAGTGAAAAGGGCACGTCGTTTGCGGTGGAGTCGGTGCGCGAGGCGAACGGGCTGGTTGTCTATGTGGGTCGCGGTGGACGCGAGATGAAGGAGTCCGAGCTGAACTCCAAGGTCTCTTCCAGGCCGGCGGACTTTTTCAGGGCGCTGCTCAACAGCGATACCTATTCCTGCAAGGACTTTGCGCGTCGCGAAAGTGCAATGAAGCTGTCTTGCAAGTGGCAGTCGTCCATTGTGCGCGGCATGATCGGTCCACGTGTGGACATGATTCCGCACCAGTACTACCTGTGCTACAGGGCCTGCGCAAGTTCGACTCTTCCGAGGCTCATGCTTTCCGACGAAGTCGGTCTGGGCAAGACCATCGAAGCAGGCATGATCTGGCATGCGCTCAAGTCCCGCAACCGCGTTTCCCGTACGCTGATTATTGTTCCCGAGACGCTGAAGCACCAGTGGATGATCGAGATGAAGCGCCGCTTCAACCAGTTGTTCACCTTGGTCGACGAAGGTTACGTCCGCGGATTGTTCATTTCCGTGGACAAGGAAGACGAGAAACCGAACCCCTTCTTGCAGAGTAACGACATCATCTGCTCCATTGACTTCTTGATGGAACAGCCCGCGCTTATCGAGGACCTGCTCAAGACGAGCTGGGACATGACCATTATCGACGAGGCGCACCACCTTGTGTGCGAGGATGGCTTTACCAGCCGCGAGTACATGCTCGCCAATGCTATCCTGGCCAAGTCCAAGGGCATCCTGCTTTTGACCGGCACTCCGCTGCAATTGCATCCGGAATCTCAGTTTAACCGACTGCGCATGCTGGACCCGGCCCGCTTCTCGGATTACAACGAATTTATCAAGTCCCAGGAATCCTACCGCAAGCTCGTGAACGACTTGAGCAAGCTTCCGACGGACCCGAATCATCACATGAGCTGGGACGACCTTTACGAATCGGTCCCGAAGAATTCCCCCATCCGTCCGTGGCTCGAGCAGGAAAACTCGAAGAGCATGCCTGCCGGCGAATGGATGCGCCGCATTGTCGACGCCATGGGTACCGGCTCGGTCGTGTTCCGCAATACCCGTAAGGGTGTGGGTGGTTTCCCCAGTCGCGTTCTCGATGAAATCCGCCTGAAACCGGATCCCCGGTATCGCGAGATGGTGAATATCGCCGCCGAGAAGAACCTGGACGCTTCCACGGATATCCAGGAAAATGGCCTGCTCTGCACCCAGTATGCCGACGCCTGGGCCATGGATGAACGTTTCGTGTGGCTCAAAAGGTTCCTGAAGGAGTACAAGGACGAAAAGGTCCTTTTGATTTGCGAGTCTATCGACGTGGTGCAGGCCCTTGGGCAATTGCTTACCGAATATCTGGGCGAGGGGACGTTCTCCATGTTCCATGAGGACATGTCCATCATGGCCCGCGACAAGGCCGCCGCATGGTTCAGCCGTCCGGATGGGGCTAACCTGCTCATTGCCTCCGAAATTGGTTCTGAAGGCCGCAATTTCCAGTTCTCGCACCATCTGGTGCTTTTCGACCTGCCGCTGGACGCCGCCCTGGTGGAACAGCGTATTGGCCGTCTCGACCGAATCGGGCAGACGAAGGATATCGTGGTCCACGTTCCCTATGTTGCCGGTTCCGGCCAGGAAGTCATGTTCCGCTGGTACAACGACGGCCTGAATGCTTTCGGTGCTCCGCTCATGAGTGGCGGCGAGCTGTTCCTCAAGTACACGGACAGCCTTATCGAGGCCTTGGCCGATCCGCAGGGCTGCCTGGAAAACTTTGTCGCCAAGGTTATTCCGCAGGTGAAGAAAGATTGCGAACAGATGCGCAAGAACATCGAGAAGGGCCGTGACAAGTTGCTGGAATTCAATTCCCGCAATCCGGAGAAGGCGAAAGAAATTACAGATGAAATCAGGCGTATCGACGAGAATCCGGAACTCCAGAATTTGCTGGTGGAATCTCTGCGCGACAGGGGCCTGTACGTGGAACCGAGCGCAATTCCGAATTGCTGCGTCGTGACGATGGGCCCGCAAATCGAAGCGGGGACTGTTCCCGGCATGCCCACGCAGGGCATGATCGCTGTCGCGAACGCCGAAGAGGAACAAGGTTCCGACAACGTCTCGCTCACGATTACGTTTGATCGTGCGACGGCAATGATTCACGACGAGATTGACTTTGTGAGTTTGGAGCATCCGCTTGCACAGGGTGTTATCGATTTCGAGACGGGACTTTCTCATGGTGCCGTGGCCTGCAACATCTGGCAGAATTCGGGAATGCGCGGTCTCATGATGCAGTACAATTTCCTAGTGGAATTGCCTGTCCTTGAAGAATGGGGCGTTGCCGATATCGCCGGCCCCAGGTACGTGAGCGTGGTTATCGACGCCAAGGGCGAAGACCATTCCGACCTCGTGGAATCGCTGCATTGCGGCCAGTTCAAGGATGTGGGCGTGCCGCAGGGCAATCCCGCTGTCGACATGACGCTTAAGTTCTTTGCGAAAGAAGGTTTTTCTGCAGCTCGCCGCATAGCGATGGTTTCGGCCAAGGAATATGCGGAAGCCGCATCGCTTGCCGTCGAGGCCAGGTGCGAACAGGAATACCAGCGCATGAACCACTTGCTGACCATGCGCGGCAAGGGTGGCAACAGCGCCCAGCTCCAGCAGCTCCGCAAGAACGTGCAGGAATGGAAGAAGACGGTTTCGAATCCGCAGATTCGTTTGGATGCAATCCGACTGCTTGTTTGTAGATGATTTTATAAGTAAATTTTTCTGAACAAAGTACTTTTGGGAACGAATAAATTATATTCAATGCTTAGAATATAATTTGTTGAAGTTGGAGGCTTTTGATGAAAAAGTTACTGTTTGTACTGGCCTTGTTGTCGGCTGTTATCTCTTTTGCCCAGGTTCAGGTCGAAGTCAAGGATGAACAGTCGAATAATCAGGCTATGTTGGGCTTGCGGGTCCGTGTTGTCAATAATTCCGGACAGGCGTACAACAATGTCACCGTGCAGTATCACTTAAAGAAGAATGCCTCAGAAACGTTTGTCCTAGATCCCTATTATACCGGCAACTGGTCTTTCTCCATTTCGGAACAGTCTGGTGAAAATGTCATTGTGTCTATAAACATCTCGCACCTTCCTTCGGGAGTCGCGCCGGATCAGAACGGATACAGCGTAGGTATCCACCGTTCTGATTGGCAGCCCATGTCTAAAACGAGTGCCAATGGATTCCCGTTGGGCTCTACGTTTGCCCAGGCCTTGGATTATGCAGTATTCCAGGGAAATACGCTGATTGGCGGAAACGCCTACATAGACCCTAATTCGGTGGATCCGAGTCTTCGTTTTGTGGGACTGCAGCCGACGCCTTATGGAGATATTCCTTCTTGGATTGAAATTGAAAACTATGGGACAACGCCGGCTGATTTGAGCAACATCACATTAGAATGGGCCACAAGTACGGGGACTAGCTCGAGCTCGGTATCGAGTGCGGTGTTGGAACCTGGTAAAAGGTTGCGAATCTGCCCTACCCAGTTAGGTTGTCCTGATGACGATCTTGTTGCTGCTGTGCCTATGTTGCAGGACGTGCAAGGGGAATTTCTTCTCCGCTACAATACAAAAATCATGGACTATTTGTCTTGGGGCCGTAATGCTGGTGTTTTTGCAGCAGATGCTCGTGAGGCAAATGTTCAATATACAAGACTTCGAGTAGATTACCCTTTCCATGATGAATATTGGAACCAAGTTATTAATGGGATTTTCTATAAAAAAGTCGATGGGAAATGGTACAGCTACAAAATAGGTGAATATGATGTCAATACGACTGAACGGCCTGGGCCCATTCCATATATTAATGAGGAAAAGTTGTGCTTGGAAGGTTCCGCCTTAAGCAGGGTGGTGCGGTTTGCATGGCGTCCTGTGGAGGGCGCAATTGGTTACAATTTGACAATACGCAAATCAGATGGTACAGTCCTTTTCGACCAATTTACGCACCATGTCCATTACGATGCTAATTTGAGTGCGGGGGTATATGAGTGGAGTGTCCGTGTTGTTTTCTGGAATGATAAATATGCTGTGAGCAATCCTTGGATTGATCACTATGCGATATGGAAAACAAAAACTATTGAGGCATGTGATGATATTTCCGATGAACATTATTTGCAGGTTCCTCAATATGGGGTCCACAAGGATACGAGAATGCTTGTTCCCAATTGGGGCGAATTGGCCGAATTCCCTGAAATATCGTGGGATCATCCGGATGTGTTTGTGTATAATCATTTTCATGATCCATGGACTATCCTCCCGAATGGTTATCCAAATCCCCTTTTCCTTGAAGTCTCATCGCGTTGTTGGGCCGTTGCTACGCAGATTCTTAATGCTTATTATGGCGGAAATTTAACGCAGGATGAGATTAAATTCTATGGAAAGACTGTTGGTTTTGAAAATGTAAGTACCGTTTTTGGAACTGCTTCAAGATCAAAACGTGATTCAATTATAGGTGCGTTCGGTTTAGGCTGGGCTGGGGCTGGATATCTGCCAGAAATAAAAATGTTGCTGAAATGGGCGCTGAATATAGATGATTCTCAATTAGAACATGGCTGTTTTCCTGGACCGATGCATCCCTTCTGTGGAGCCCCTTTTGACGAAAACTTTGTTAAAGAACATATCAATGCAGGGCGTCCCATTTATTATATGGAAGAGAACCATTTCATGATTGTGGATGGTTATAGGTATTCTTCTGATGAATTCCAGGTGCATCTCGTGAATTTGTACAATGGAGGGGAGGCCGATTGGTTCCCTAATGGAAGTAGGGCTGTTAGAGCTTATTTCGTTCCTAAAAATGTTACACACCCGCGGATGAGTGATTATCGTGTTCATATTGATTCCGATGGCGATGGAATCGTTGATTTTGACGAGTCTAAACGTTTTGATACCGACCCCTTCAATAAGGATTCCGATGGTGATGGAATTGAGGATAAAGTAGAGATCTTTTCTTACACGATTAGGGAACCTTTTGTAAAGACGGTGCAATATGAGTCCTGGGGCTATACATATACAGATGATTTTTATTTGGGTGATTGTACAGATGACGAAATAGGAACAATTTGGCGTTATGAAGTTGTTGCTGATATTGATGGTGATAATGCCCGCGCTGAAAATGATGTGGATTCTGACCATCCGAACAATGACGGCCTCCCAGATGGAGCAGAAGATTTAAATCATAATGGCTATGTGGATAATGGTGAAACGGATCCGTATAAGTTCTCAGATGATTATACTACGGACTTTAATCCGGTAGAAACTGTTATATGGGATGCTCCAAGCTTGGTTGGCATCTATGCATTTGAAGGAATCAATATTGGAGATAATGTGACTTGCAATTCCGGAATGCACGGATTCTGTCAGGTAGCTTCGGAGTTTAGTGCGCCTTATTATTCGATTTCTGTAGGTGCAAATTCTACGATCGGTGACGTTTTCTCAAAGGGAGGTGTCCAGTTACGGGATAATGCTCATGTTGTGGGGAATGCCTCTGTTTATTCTTTGCCGATGGCGTCAATATCGCCGAATATGTATTCGAATGCGTCTGTGACTGGAACGACAAGCGTGAAAAATGTGGGAGAATGGCCGTATGTCGTTTCCGACAACCTTCACCATTCATTAGATGGCAAGGAAAATTGGCTTGATTTGAACGTTGCTTCTGGTCAAACGGTTACCTTGAGTGGCAATGTCTCATATAGGAACTTGACGGTGCAGCCCAATGCGACTCTTAAGTTGGGGGCCGGAACGGTACATGTTGGAAACATTACCTTGGAATCGGGTAGTAAACTGGAATTTGTCAATCCTGGCCGCGAAACGGTGATTATTGCTGATGGATTCCTGAATTGGAGGGCTCAAATTCTCAATTCGGACTTGCAAACGGTCGCAAAAGGATTTAAATTAATAGAGTACGCGCCTGGCTATATCCATATTGAAGGAGATTGGGCAGGAACGATTCACGCAAGGTGGTGTGAACTGACTTTAGGTCAGGCGAAAAATACTGCGTATGGTTCATTTGTTGCTAAAAAGGTCTATTTGGGAAATTGGCTGACTATCTATCGGATACATTTCAGTCCTATTCCATTGACGGATATGGTTTAACAAAGGTGGCGATATGAAACTGATTTCAATATGCATTCTACTCTTCACAGTTTCTTCGTGGTCCGTTTTTGGCGTGAAGTGGGCCAGTTTGCAGTTTGAAAATGGCTATTTGAATATAGACACGACAAAAACTTGCAATGTCGATACCTCTTATGTTAATTGTTCGTTAGAGAAAGGGCATGCCTATTATTCGACTTTAGATACGGATTATGCTGTGTTTTCTAATCCTCGTATAGCAGAAATTCAAGTTTATGGTTGGATCCCTGATTCTCTAGCTACGTCGTTTGTGTTCCGGCACGACATAAAGGAGGTCTTGCGTTTCGAGTTCATGAAATGGCAGGAGTGGGGAATCCTTAAGATGACAAAGGATAGTGCCCAAAATTTGATAAATAGGGTTGTGGATGAATATTTTGTTGTAGGTTGTCGTATGCACCATGCTGCTCGATGCGAAGAAAATCGTTCGGCATGCATGTGCTCGCCGGCTGGAGGTGGTGCAGGCGGAGGTGTTTCGAATGAGGACGCTGCCCGTCTCCCTCAAAAAAAAATTCTGGCAGAATCGGCGGAACCCGCTCCGGCAGACACGTCGGCAAAAGATCCGGTAGGTGAGCAGCCGAAGGATTCCGCTGGCGTCCAGGAGGGGGATTCTGCGAATGTGACAACTCCTGATTCGACGGAAAAACCGCTCTTCATTTCGCGCGAGGCACCGGTAAACGGTTCTTTGCTGGGCTTGCGTTACAGCGAGTTCGACGTGAACGGAGTCTTTATCCGTAGTGGCATCTGGCAGGGGTCGCTAAAGGCGACGGGCTCGACACGCATTGTTCGGTTCGAGAACGGTAAAACCGCTATTTTCCGCTAGTTTTTCTTCGCCTACTTCTTTCGTTGCGCTGATACATTCTATTTTTTAGTTGTATGAGTGAACTTCGTAAGAATATTTTAGATGAGTCCCGCCGTATCGTGGTGAAAATCGGGTCCCGTATTTTGGTGGATTCCGAGAAGGGCGGTGTTCGTACCCGCTATATCCAGAAACTTGCTGATTCCGTCGCCCGCCTCATGGAAGCGGGCAAGGAAGTCGTGATTGTGACGAGCGGAGCCGTGGGCACCGGCATGAGCCAGCTGGGCTATAAGGAAAAGCCGACCGTGCTTGCCGAAAAGCAGGCCTGCGCCGCTGTGGGCCAGATCGACCTCATGTACGCCTACCGCGAAATGTTCCGCTGGATGCAGCTCTCGGTGGGGCAGATCCTTTTGTCTGCCGACGATTTCCGTGACCGCACCCGCTACAAGAACTTGCAGAACACCATCAAGGCGATGCTTGCGCGCAAGATTGTTCCGATTATCAACGAGAACGATTCTCTCGCCGTCGCCGAAATCAAGGTGGGCGACAACGACAAGCTTTCGAGCGACGTGGCTTTGTTCCTCGATGCCGACTTGCTTTTGATTTTCACGGACGAAGACGGCCTCTTCGACGACAACCCGAAGAAGAACCCGAACGCCCGCCTGTTGCGCTTTGTGCCTGAGATTACGCCTGCCGTTCTGGCCCTTGCCGGCAAGCCCGGCGAGACGGGTTCTGCCGTGAGTACCGGCGGTATGCGCAGCAAGCTCGAAGCCATCCGCAACGTGACGAAGAGCGGCTGCAACGCCTTCCTCGCGAGCGGCATGAAGGTTTTGCCGCACCAGGTGCTTTTCGAAAATGCGCAGGGTACGCTCTTTGTGGGCTCCAAGAAAAAGCTCAACAGCCGCCAGCGCTGGCTCAGCTTTATCACGACTCCGCGCGGGGCCGTGGTGGTGGACGA
>JAEEGK010013879.1_pt1 | contig 18074 bp, 6 predicted proteins | sample 8958771 | NCBI WGS metagenome assembly JAEEGK01 (sample SAMN16246547, study PRJNA631951) | gut metagenome | biome: gut microbiome; feature: rumen; material: SC-attached | host: Bos | place: Iran: Karaj | collected 2018-10
ATTGATTTAAGTCTATTATATATAAATATCATTTTCTTTTTTTAAGTGGATGAAACTTAATTATGAAAAAGTTATATTAATTCATTTTTTTCTTCAAATTTCATTTTATTTTACATTTTAAATCAATTTTTCTATATTGATATAATTTTGAGATATTAATTTCTAAATTACTTTAAAATTTTTTTGGAATGAGATTAGTAATTTAAACAAGTTTTTTATCTTAATATTAAAAAAATGATAATAATATAAATAATTTATATATTTAAATTTGATTAAATTTCTAGAAACTTTTTAATTTTTAATAAAATATTTTTTATTTTATCAAAAAAAATAAATTTATTTTTTAATGATTATTTTTATTTAATAACATATAAGATGAAATGAAAAATTATAAAATTTATATCTTTTTCAATATCATTATAAAAGAAAATATAATTTTATCTCTTTTAACAGACAAAAAATCAATTTTATTTTGATATTTTTAAAGTATATATTTGATAATTTATTATTTTAAAGATTAATAATATTTTATTTTAAAAATGTCTTTTTTCACATCAAAAAGTTTTAATATCCCGCTCTATAATTTATATTTAAATATTAACCAACAATTAAATAAAATAAAATCTTAAAAATGGAAGGCTTAAAAATAAATGCAACAAAATTTTACAATCATTTAGAACACATATATAATATATACGGAAAGCCAAAAGAAAATTCTTCCTTCTCAAAAATAGATGCATTACTTTTTGTAAGAGGAAAATTCTTAGAAGGAGATAAAAATTGTCTTCAAGAAAAAACTTCTCAACTCCATGAATATATTTTAGGATACGATTTTACAGAATCATTAATTTCATTTACTCCAAAAGAAATAATTTTTTTCGTAGCTTCGAAAAAGAAAATATTATTAGAAAATATTAAAAGACCAGATAAAATAATGTGTCCAGAAGTAAAAGTTTTTTTAAGAAATCCATCAGGAGATAATGAAAAGACAATAAATAAAATATTAGAAAATATAATAACAGATTGTGATAAAGATAAAGTAAATATTGGAATGATTAAATCTGAAAGAGGAATTGGTACTTTAGTTCCAGAATTTGAAAAATGTCTTCTTGGAAAAAAATCAATAGAAATAATAGACACTCCTGATATTGTAGATGAAATATTTGAAATTAAAGATAATGAAGAAATTGAAAATATAAAAACTGCAAGTAAATTTGCTTCTATGGTTTTACAATATACAAATCAAAAATTTGAAACTTTAATTGATGATGAGAAAAGAGTTAGACATGAAGAAATATCAAATGATATTAAAAAAATTGTTGAAAAAGAAGGTTTTCAAAAAAGATTTACAGATAAATATAAATTAAATCAAATTAAATTAGAAAGTTTAGAAATTACAACAAAACCAACTATTCAAAGTGGAGGAAAATATGATTTAAATCCAATGGCTGAAAGTGATAATAATTATTTATCTTCTGATATTATAATTTGTAAAGCGAATACAAGATATAAAGATTATAATGCAAATATTATTAGAACTTTTATGATTGAAGCTAATAAATTAGAACAAACTAGATATAAAATTTTACAAGAATGTTTTAATAAATTAATAAGTGTTATTCAAATTGGAAAAAAAATTTCTGATGTTTATAAAGAAATTAAACAAGAAATTATTTCTAGAGATAATGAATTAGAAAGTCATATTCCTAAATCTTTTGGTAATGGAATTGGACTTGAATATACTAATTCAAAATTATTAATTACTGAAAATAATGATGAAATATTTCAAAAAGGAAATACTTTAAATATTATTTTATCTTTTGAAAATTTAAAGAAAGAATCATCAGAAAAAACTTATACTCTTCAAATTGCTGATACTATTGTAATAAAAGATGATAATGATAAAGAAAATTTTACTGAAGATGTTTCGAAAGAATTATCAGATATTTATTATAATATTGAAAATTCAGAAGATGAAAATAAAATAAAAACAGAAAATGATGATAATAATATAAATTATGGTGATAGAATTGTTACTCGTCATATGGGAATGAAAACAGATAAAAGAATGTTAATTTTAGAAAAAAGAAAAGAACATCAAAAAGAATTATTAAAAAGAAAAAATGAAGAATTTAGAAATAAATTAATAAATCATTCAGCAGATTTAAGAAAAGAAATAGAAGAAACTAAAGTAAATTATTCTCATGTTAAAAGTTATGATAATATAAATCAATTTCCATCTGAATTAAAACAAGGAACAATATACATTGATAAGAAAAATTATACAATATTTTTCCCAATATTTAAAAAAATGGTTCCATTTCATGTATCTTTAATAAAAAATTCATCAAAAACAGAAGATAATCAATATACAGTATTAAGAATAAATTTCATAGTTCCAGGAGGAAATGTAGATTTTGGTGAAATAAAAGGAAAAAATCCAATATTTGTAAGAGAATTAAGTTATAAAAGTAAATTTGGTCCAGTAATACAAAATTTATTACTTCAAATAAGAGAATTATCAAAAAATTATAAAGCAAAATTACAAGAAAATAAAGAAAAAAGTGATTTAGTTGCTCAAGATCATTTAATAATAAATAAATCAAAGAGAATTGTTTTAAATGATGTTTCAATAAGACCAACAATAACAGGAACAGGAAAAAAAACAATTGGTGTATTAGAAGCACATACAAATGGACTTAGATTTGTATCAAATAAAGGAGAAAAAGTAGAAATAATTTATAAAAATATAAAACATGCATTTTTACAACCATGTAAAAATGAATTAATAGCTTTAATACATTTTTATTTAAAAAATCCAATTATAATTGGTAAAAAAAAAACATTTCATGTTCAATTTTATAAAGAAGCAGGAAGTCAAGCAGATGATTTAGATAATAGAAGAAAATTAAATGATTATGAAGAATATGAAATTGAATTAAGAGAACAACAAATGAGGAAAAAAATAAATAATGAATTTTTCAAATTTACAAATAATATTCAAGATATGAAAGTTTTAGAATTTGATATTCCATTTCGAGAAATGGAATTTACAGGAGTACCAAACAGATCAAATGTTACATTACTTCCAACAAAATATTGTTTAGTATCATTAGTAGAATTACCATTTTTTGTATTAACATTATCAGAAGTAGAAATTGTTTATTTTGAAAGAGTTTCTCAAAGTTTAAAAAATTTTGATATGGCTTTTATATTTAAAGATTTAAATAAACCTTTTCATAGAATTACAACAATTCCAATGGAAAATTTAGATATGTTAAAATCATGGTTAGATGAGAATGATATTTTATATGGTGAAGGACTTTATAATATGAGATGGGTTGAAATTATACAAAATATTAAAAGTAATCCTCAATCTTTTTTAAAAGAAGGTGGATGGAATTTTATTCAAGAAAATGATGAGTCTAATTCGTCTTCTGATGAAAAAAATATTGATTCTGATTATGAAGTTGGAGATGAACAATATGAAGAAAGTGAAAGTGAATATAGTGAAGAAAATATGGAAGATGAAAGTGAAAGTGAAGGAGAAGATGAAGGAGAAAGTGCACTTAGTGAAAAAGGAATGAGTTGGGAAGAATTGGAAAAAGATGCTATTAAATCTGATAAGGAACATGCTAGGAGACATAAGGAAGAAGAAGATGAAAAAAAAGGGAAAAAGAAAAGAAAATAGGTTTTTTTTTTTGTTTTTTTTTTTTTTTTTAAAGTTTTTGTTTTTTTGGGATTTTTTTTATTTATTTTTTAAATTTTTGGTTTTTTTAATGTTTAATTAAATTTTTTTTTTTTTAAAATTTTATTTTTTTGTTGATTGTTTTATTATGAATAAAATGTAATTTTTATTCAAATGAATTTTTTATTTTATTTTAATTGAAAATTGAAAATAATATTAAATATAATATTATAATACTCTATTTTGTATTTATACAATATTATAAGTTAATAATTATAATAAATTATAATTTAAAATAATTTATAATATAATAAACAACTATTTTAAATTTGATAAATTTTATTTATTTTTTATTTATATTTTAATAAATTTTAAAGCACAATATAAAAGAAGTTGATAAAAAAAAATAATAGAACATAAAGCATGGGAAAAAGGAATCTAGAAATCACAAAATAGAAAATAAATTAAACCTCTAATTAAATATTATAAAATAAAAAAGAATTAATAAAAAAAGTGATGGAACCTTCATTATTATGTAATGTGGATATTTTTTTGTGATTCAACATAAACAACTTTAAAGTATAACAACTTCAAAAATCAACGGTAGAAGAATTTAAAGTAAAAAATTTAATAAATTTGAATAAGAAAGTAATTAAAGAAAGATATAATTTAAAAGATTATAAATTAATTTTAATGTAGAGAAAAATAATATCATTCAATTGAAGATATACAAATAAATGAAAATAATAAAACATAAAAAAATATAAAAGATTATTATTTAATCAAAATCAAAAAGTAAATCTAATATTAAAACAATAAAATTTAATTTCAATTCCAAAATATTATTTAAAAATTGAACTATTATTCTTATGAGATTCAAGACAAAAAAATATATTAAATAAAAAAAATAAAATAAATTAAAAGATGTAAAAATAAAAAATCAAAAAAAATTATTTATGATAAAAAAATAGAAGAAGAAAAAGAAATAAAAAAAATTTATTAAATATCATTAATAATAAATATTGTGATAAATAATTTCACTTGAAATTGTTGATGATAAAAATGATGATAATAAAATTTTATATTTTTTTATCTTAAATTTTTTACATTTATATATTATCTTATTTATTTATATTAAATTAAATTGTATGCCAATGTATATAAAAAAATATTTTAATTTTTTTTTTTTTTATTTAAATTATTTTAATAATAATTAAATAATTAAATCAAAAATTAATTAAACTTCAATTAAATTAATATTTAATTGCAATCTTTTATTTATAAATCAATAAAAATGAAAAAAATTATTTCATTAATACTTATTGTATTTGTTTCAAATAAAATATTCTTAGAAAATAATATAAATAATGAAAAATTTCTAGATATAAATCTTCAACAATCAGGTCAAAATTTACCAAATCAATTAAAAATATATGCTGAAGATATTATTAATATAGTAAATAATATTACAAGTAATATTATGGACTTTTTTCAAAAAAAAATAAATGATGAATTATATACAATATTAAATACAAAAGCATATCCTTATTTTATTAATATATTACAGCAAAAATCATATAACAATTTTATCACAGCATTAGGAAATTATTTCACAAATTTCTTAAATGGTTTTAAAGAATACAATTATAATGATATTACTGAATTTATAGTTTCTGAAGTAACCAATTTTAAAGAATTTGTAAATAAAACAGTATTTAAAGATGAGATTGAAGTTATTATTAAAGAGATTAAAACAAACATTAAAGAATGGGATATAGAAGAAATAAGAAAAAGTGTGAATAAAGAATTAAATGAATTTAAAAATATAAATGTATCAAAAATAGTTGATGAATGGAAAGAAATTGCTGAAGATGAAATAAAACGATATAAAAATCAACCTGAAATATTCAAAATTCAAAAGATAGCAGGATACTTTGCTTTCCCATTTTTTGCTAAAAAAGAATGTCGTCCTACAATTTCTGAGATTAATCATAATATAAAAAGTTATATTGAATCATTTAAATATTACATAAATAGTGAAGATTTTTTAAAAGAAAATTCTAGAATTAATGAATTCTTATCAGAATTTTTTAATAAAACATTACCAATTCTTAAAGAAATTGAAGGTGAAAAAGTTATTTCTGTTTTAAAATATTTCTTTTCAACAATTGATAAAACTTTAAAATCGGATGCAATGAAAGGAATAAAACAATTAATTAAAAAAATTGTTGTTGAAAATAAAAGTGAATATCTTTTAGATGAATTTCTTTTAAAAATATATGATGTAATTGAAACAATTTTAAATATGAAATTTTTTGAAGACCAAAATGCTGGAAAAATATATAATAAACTTACTGAGATTTTAAATTGGGCTGTAGAATATCTTAAAACTATAGATTCTTTTGAAAAATTACAACTTGAATTTAATAAAAATGTTTTGGAGGTAGTTAATATTATAAAAGAATATGATGCCCATTATGTTATTGATATAAATACAAGATATGCTAGAAGAATTGTTACCATTGTTTTGAATTATGGTAAAATCGCTATGAAAATAATTTCATATGTATTGAAAAACTTTGATTCAAATTAAATAGTTTTAAATAATCCAAAAAATTATTATGAGTAGAAATTTAAAAAAAAACTCATATTTTAACATTTTTTGAAAAACATTTTTTTATTAATATTTTTGAATTAATTAAAATAAAAAATATAAAAAATAATTAAACTTCAATAAAAAATTAATATTTAATTGCAATCTTTTTTAATTATAATCAAAAAAATGAAAAGTTTAATTGCATTATTACTTATAGCATTAGTTTCAAGTAATGAAATTATCGAAACTAAAATTAATCTTAGAAGAACTGCAGATATTGAATTAAATCAAATAGTTGATTTCTTAAAAGAATATTTTGAAAAAGCAATTGATTTATATTTAAAATATTGTGATAAAACAGTCAATTATTTTGAATCTAAGAATTATGAACAATTATTCATAAAAACAATTCAAATAATTCAAGAAATAAAAAACTATTTATCAAAATTTACATTTAATGAACTCAAAGAAAAGTTTATATTATTTTTTGAAAAATATAAAACTTTTTTTAATGATTTTAATCCTGATTTCATAGTTGATTATTTCCTTGATATTATTGATAATTGGAGAGCTTTTTTAGCTACAATTTATTTTCAACCAAATATTGAAAAATTTGTTGTAGAAATAAGAGAAGAATTTATGAGAATGAGACTTTATAAGGCTGAAGAAGAACTTTTTAAGGTATATGCAGAATACATTTATGAATTAAATAGAATTAATATAAATGAAGTATTACAAAAAATTATTAGAGGATTTAATTCATTAATTAATGCATTTAACGAAGAAAAATTTAGAAAACAATTGGAACAAATGAAAATTGAAATGCAAAAAGAAATAATGAAAATGGAAATAGAAATGAATGAATTGAAAAAAAAAATTCCTGACATATTCAAAGAAAACAAAAAAAGAATGGAGGAAATTCCAAAAGAGTTAGAAAAGGAGGAAGTATTAGCTGTAATTTCTGAAAAATATAAAATGGTTAAACAATATATAGACAATTTTGATTTTAATCAAATAACAAAAATAATAAAATTTGTTTTAGATAAATATGTAGCTAAAATTAAAAAAGAAAATTTAGAATTAATTTATAAACAAATAAAAGAATATATTCCAATATTGAAAGAATATATTAGTGAAAAAAATTATAATTATTTAATTGAATATCTTGATAAATTAATAGAATTATCAAAAAAAGAATCTGAAAAAATTGACACTAAATTGATTTTACAAAAAATTGATAAATTCTTGACTACAATCAAAAATTTTTTCAGAGATATTGATGAAGTTGAATTTATAAAACAACTTAAAGAAGCTGCTAAAAATTTTATTAATTATCTTATTAACTTTAACTATGAAGATAAAATAAACAAATATATAGATTATTGTGTTAGATTAATTAAAGTTTTCCGTGAATTTAATTTTGGATTTATTATGACAATATATACATTGTCTTTTAAAACCTTACAAGTTTTATATGAATCAACACCACAAGTTTATAATAAAAATAAAGTTATAATTTATGGAGATGATTTCTTTAGTTAAATACATAAAAATAAAAATTTTTTTAATTATTAAGAGTAGTCAATTAGAGAAATCTACTTTTAAATTTTAAAAAAAATTAAACATTAAATTTTTATTTATTTTTTATATATTAGAATTAGTATATAATTCATAAAAAATACCATTTTTTTTCTTAAGTAAATTATCAGGAGAATCAAAATCTTCAATTTTTCCTTGATTTAAACATAATATTTTATCATATTTAATAATAGTTTTAATTCTATGTGCAATAGTCAATATAGTACTTCCTTTAAGTAATTCATCAATTGACTTTTGTATAATTTCTTCAGTTTCATAATCAATACTTGCAGTTGCTTCATCCATAATAATAATTTTACTTTTTCTTAAAATTGCTCTTGTAATACAAATTAATTGTTTTTCCCCAACACTTAAATTAGTACCACCTTCTGAAATTTCTTGTTTAAGTCCATCTTTATTTCTTTCAATAATATTTCCAAAACCAATTTTTTTAATAACATTAATAATATTTTCATCAGTATAATTATTTAATGGATCAATATTATATCTTAAAGTGCCTTCAATTAATGCAGGATCTTGTGGAATTATTGTTAAACTTCTTCTTAATTTATCTAAACCAATTATTGAAATATCAATATCATCAATTAATATTTTTCCCTTTAAAGCTTCTAATATTCTAAATAAACATAATGTTATTGTACTTTTACCTGAACCTGTTCTTCCTACAATTCCTACTTTATTACCTGATTCTATTGTAAAATTTAAATCAGATAAAACAATATCTGTATCTGGTCTATATTTAACTGAATAATCTATAAATTGAATTTTACCATTTTGAGGCCAATTTTCTAATTGTTTATCTTCTTTTTTTATTTTTGGCTTTTCACTTGGAATTTTTGTATAATTTAAACATCTTTCAAAACTAATCATTGAATTTTCTAATTTTGATATTTGACGAATTCCTCTTATTAAATTATTTTGTAAATTAATACTATAAGTTAATAATAAACCAATTATTTTTGGTGAAAAATTATCTTTAAATAAAAATGTGAAACATAATAAGAAAATAAGAAAAGAAAAACTCATTAAATCAAGCATTAAATCAAACCATTGTGAAGTTCCATAAATAATAATTTTAATTTTTAAATTATCATCAGATCTTTCAAGATATTTATTTAAATATTGATTTTCAAAATCATAAGCTCTAATTGTTAAAGCACCTGGAATAGTTTCATTAAGTAAATTTAACATTGGTGATCTTACTGCACTTTCCATTCTTGTTAATTGTCTTGAACAATTTAAATAAAATTTACTTAATTTATATCCAGAAATAATTAAAATAGGTAAAAAAATTAAACATAAAGGTTGATAAATAGAACAAATTAATATTGCAGAAATAAAAGAAATTAAACATGAAAATAAATCAGTTAAAGATCTCATAATATTATTATCAACTTCATTAATATCTTTACTTAATCTATTAAAAATTTGACCTTTTGGAATTGTTTCATGAAAAGTACAAATTGGTGCTTTAATTAAACTTTCAATCATTTCTTTATGAATAATTCCACTTAAATGAATTGATGCATTTGATGTTAAAATTGCATTAAAATAATTAAAAAGACCCCCTAAAATTCCAAAAGAACAATAAATAATAAAATATTTCATATTTGAATTTTCACTTTGATGTTCTGACCAATAACCTAACCAAATATCACTTCCTCCTTTTAAACCATTTATTGTTAATAAAAATAAAATATATAATATTATTATTATAAAACCTCCTATGTATATTATATATTTTTTATATACTTCTGGTTTAACTTCATCTGCTTTTAATTCTTCTTCTTGAGTTATTCTCTTTATTTCATTATTTTTATTTTCAATTTCTTCATCATCTGTTTCATCTTCTTCTTCTAAAAATTCTTTTCTTTGTAATCCTGAATTTTTCTTTTGAAAAGGATTTTTTGATTTCTCATAAAAATCTTTATAAAAATATTCTTTTTTAATATCTTCATAATTTCCAATCCAATTAATTTCTCCATCTTTCATATAAATAATCCTATCAGCAAAAGGAACATATTGTAAAGCATGAGTTACTAAAATTCTAGTTTTTCCTTTTAAATAATTAATAATACAATTTTTCATTATTTTCATTCCAACATTTGCATCAAGTGCACTAATTGGATCATCTAAAAAATAAATATCTTTATCAGAATAAAGTGCTCTTGCTAAAGCAATTCTTGCTTTTTGTCCTCCACTTAAATTAACTCCTTTTTCTCCTATTTCAGTTAAATCACCTCCACTTAAAATTTCTAAATCTGATTTTAATTCAGTTATATCTATAATTTTTTTATATTTTGAATCATCTTTCTTTTGAAAGAATAATATATTATTTCTAACTGTTGCATTTTGAATCCAAGGAATTTGACGAACATAAGAAATTGAACCATTAATATAAATTTTTGAATCTTTTTTAGTTGGTATCATATTATTTAATATTGCTTGAAGTAATGATGATTTTCCACTTCCAACTTCTCCAATTATTATTATAAATTCACCTTTTTTTATTTCAAAATTTAAATTTTTTAATATTTCTTCTGGTTGATCTAAATTTATTATTTGAGATAATTTCTTTTTAAATGATTTCTTTTTACCAAAAGTTATTTTACTTTCTTTCTTTAATAATTTTAAATTTTCTTTTTCTGTAATATTAACATCTTCATATTCAATTCCCCATGAATAAAAACCATTTTCAATTTTAATTGCAATATTATTATCATTTAATTCTTTTGAATCTTTTATTACATTCTTAGGATTAATTTCATCTTGTGATAAAAATTTTTCTATTCTTCCCATACTAACAACAGTTTGAAGGAATAAATTAAAAATAATTGGAATCATAGTAAGTGGCATTTGAAGAGAAGCTAAAATATTTAAACAAGTAAAAATATCTTCAATTTTCATTTTTTTATTAATAAATTGATATGATCCAATACAAACTGCTGAAGTGGCGACTGGACTTAAATAACCAATTCCTTGTGCAATATTAAATAATTTATTCATATTTTTCATTATATTTATTTCATTATCTCTTGCTTCATTTATTCTATTTTTAAATTGATCTTCCCAAGAATATAATTTTAATATTTTTATATTGTTAAATGTTTCTGTTATTATTCTCATTCTTGTATCTTTTAATGTTGATAATTTTTTCATAATTGAATTTATTGTTTGGAAGAAAAAAGCAGTAAATATTGAAAAACATATTGTTGATAAAATTCCATAAAGAAATGCAATTCCCATAAATTTAAATAACATATATGAATATGCTATTATTAAAATTGGCATTGTTAAAACATCAGGTGATAATAACATTAAGAATGTTAATTTATTTGAATCAACTTGAATAAAATTTGTTATTTCTCCTGTTGTTGCTTTTTTTTTCATACTTGATGGAGAAACATTTAATAATTTTTCATAAATTAAACAACTTATTTCAGTTTCAGATTTATATCCTATAAACATTTGATTTTCAAAACATTTTCTTTGAAGAAAAATTTCTAAGAATTTAATTATTAAATACATTAAACCAACTTCTATATGTGAAAATTTACTAAATAATGTTTGTTCTTTTATTTCTGTATTATCTGATGAAAATTTTGTCATAAATTCTCTAAAAATAGTAACTTGTGTAACACTAAGAATACTTCTAATAACACTTAAAAATAAAATTATAATAATATATTTAATATTTGAACGAAAACCTGTTTTTAATAATGCCATACTTTTTTTATATTTATATCCTTTATTTTCCCATATTTCTTTTAATGAAGAAAGATAATTTTTACTTGTATAATCACCTTTTAATTGTCCTAAATATTCTGATTTTAATGTTATATAATGGGATAATTTTATTATTTTATATGCCCAATAATATAATAAACCAGAAATAAAATTTGATGAAGTATATGGATCTTTATCTATAAATCCATATTCTTTTACTTCTTTTGGATAATCTATTTCCATTTTTTCTATTTCATTCTCATTTAGTTTTTCATTTTTATCTAAAAGGTTTTCATTTTTATCTAATTCTTCCATGATTTATTATATAAAATTAATATTATATATTTTATAGATACTTCAATCTCTTTGATATAATTATTTAATTATACATTAATCCCAATTAATTATTTTTGAATAAATGAAATTGGATAAAAATTATAAAGAAATATGAATTTTTAATACAAATATTACAAAAAAACAGTTAAAGTATTTAGGATTTCATTATTTTTCCTTTATTCATATTACTTTTATTTTTTTTAATTAAATTATACTTTTTATATATTTGGAAAGTTTATATTTCGGAATTCTGTTTTAATTCTAAAATTAATAAAAAATTGTCATAATCTATATTAATGTTAAAAAATATATGATTAAATCTATAAAAATAATAAGTTTTATCATTAATGATTTATCTTTTTTATTTTGTGAATATTTGAATAAAAAATGCTTTAGATATTTAAAGATAATAATGAATAATTTATATAAAATCTGTATTTCTTTTAAAAAATAATTAATTATTTGATTATATTTATTATAATTTTAATTTTTATTCAATAAAATGTATAAGTTCAATTCATATTTTAATTTTAATTTTTAATTTGAATATTTAAATTTATAAAAAAATAAATAAAATATTAAACTAATAATTTCTATTAAGATTAATATAAAAAATAAATTTAAATTATGAATTCTATTTTATATAATTTATAATTAGAATATTTTTCTATATTAAAAAAGCATTTAAATATCAAAAATTCATTATTTAACTTTAAAATGACTATAATATTAAAATAATCAACAAAATATCTTTCATTTATTTAATAATAATAAATGTTAAATATAGATTAAAATAATATATATAGGTATGAATTAATATTTAATTTAAATAAAAATGTCGAACTCTTTATTTAATAATATTTTCAAAAGTAATAACGGGAATAATAATTCTGATAAAGGAATTTTTTCATCAAATTTTCAAAATGTTTTTAATAATAATAAAAATAAAACATTATTTAACAATAATAATTCATTTTTTCAAAAAAGCAATCAATTAATCAATAACAATCAAAATAATTCTCAGAATAATAATAATTCTTTTACTTTTAATTTGAAAGAAAATGATTTAAATAAAAATATTTTTGGAAATAATATTTCAACAAATTTCTCAATCTTTAATAAAAATAATAAAAATGATAATAGTTATAATTCTATTTTCCAACCAAATAATATCTTAAATAATCAAAATTCAATATTTTCATCAAAAAATGAATATGAAAACACAATCAATTGGGTTTATAAAAGTAAAGAAATAAACGAAATCAATAAAGGTAAAAATGAAAAAAGTTTATTAATTTCTTTTACTGTTGATAATTTTAAAAAAGGAAGTTTTGAAGAATATAGATTAGCAGATATTGAATATAAAAAAACAAAAAAAAATGAATTATATAAAGTAGTAGATAGAACAAATTATGGATTAACTTTTAATTATTCTTATAATAATTCAAAGTCTATTTTTGGTAAAAATATATTTTTAAATAATGAAACATCTAATTTTAAGGATGATATTGATATAAATGAATTTGAAAATGATAAACAAATTATAATAAATCAATCAAATAATCTTATGAACAAAAATAATGCATTTATTAATCCACCTCAACAAAACAATACTCAAATGTTCAATCAAAATAATAATTCATTCAAAACATTTAATTATAATAATAATATTTTTAATACTCAAAATAATAATAATAGTAATTTAAATTCATTTTTACCAAATAATAATAATAATAATTTCAATTCAAATAATATTGCTCCTAAATTTTTTGACTCAAATACAAATAACAATAAATCTACAAATAACAATCCAATAAATAATACTCAAAATATATGTAATAATAATCATCCTCTTTTTAATCATAATTCATTAAATTATATTTCTACTCAAGAGATAAATAAAAATGATTCATTAAATAATCAAAATTATTTAAATAATTCATTTGATATTCCTTTTCAAATAATTTCTTTTCAAGATAATGAATGTTTAAATATATCAGAATCAGTTGAAAATGCAATTTTAAAAAGAAAAGATATTAATTGTTTTATTCAAGAAATGTATGAAAAATATTCAAATAAAGATAAAGATAATTATTATTTTGGAAAATATTTACAAAAAAAATGCCATAATAATATTAATACATCATATATTAAAAAACCAATAAAAAATGTAGAATATTATCATAAAAAATATTCAAATTTATATAATAATACTACAAAAAAAAGATATTTAAATAATAAAAATAATTTATTATCTAGAAGTAATTCTTTAAATTCTTCATTTAGTCAATTATCAAAAAATGAAATTGAAAATAAATATTTAACAACAACTAAAAAATCAAATAATGAAAATTATAATTTTACAAATTATAGAGTTTTAAATCAAAAACACAAAAATTCAAATAAAGAAAATCAAAATAATAATAATTTAATTTTTAAACAAGAAAATAAAAAGAGAAATATTATATCATTTAAAGTAAAAATCAATTTACCTAATGATGAAAAATGTATAATAAATCTTGATGAAATAAATATAATTAACAAAGTAATAGTTTTAAAAAATCAAATTCAAGCAAAATTACAAAATATCATTAATGAAAATTTTTCAGAACAAAAAATAGAAAATATTTCCATTTTAATCCCAGGAACATTTTTATCTGATGATAAACAATTAAATTCATATAATTTAACAGAAAATATTGAAGCAATAATAATTTATAAAGAGAAAGAAAATGGTGGAATATTAATTAAGAAAAAGAAAATAGCTCCAATTGAATTAATTCCAAAATTAAGTAAAAATGGATATTATACATTTCCAGAATATATTAATTTATGTAGAATGAGTGAAGATGAATTGAAAAATATTGAAAATTTTAAAATTTATAATGAAAATGGAGAAATTCAATTTTTAGAAAAAATTAATTTATTAGGTGCTAATCTTGATAATGAATATATTATCGAAAAAAATGAAATTGAAATTAAGAAAAATTTAAATGTTAAAAAAAAATGCATTTTATATAATTTAAAATTTGAGAATTATGATGAAAATATTCTTAAACAATTTAGAGAAAGAATAACAGAAAAAAATGGTGAATTTGTGTCTTATGAACCACTAAATGGTAGATTAGAGTGGTATTATGTAAATTAAATAGTTATATTAATATAATACTTATTTATATTATAAAGTAAAATTATCAAAAAATTTTTTTTTTTTTTTTTATTTTAACTTTTTTTATAAAGTTTATAATTTAATAAATATTTAAAAATTCAAAAAAAAATTGAATAAAGATAATATTTAATTATCTTCTCCAATAAAAAAAAAAACAAATAAAAAAAATGGGTAACATGGAAAAAGGGGCTCAAAAACCCCAAAAGAAAAAAGATGATAAAAAGCAATTTAAAAAACCAGAACCATCCTTATTAAATTTAGGTAAAAAGAAAAAAAAGAAGAAGGGTGTTGAAGTAGCATCAAAACTCCCAACAGTAACTCCAAATACAAAATGTTTACTAAGAATGAGAAAATACGAAAGAATAAAAGATTATCTATTAATGGAAGAAGAATACATAAACAATCAAAAAGAAAATAAAGAAGAAGACGAGAATAAAGAAAAAGAAAAAAATATGTTAGACACTCTTCGTGGTTCTCCAATAACAATAGGAACATTAGAAGAAATAGTAGCAGAAGATGCTGCAATAGTTTCAATAAACTCAAGTGAATATTATGTAAAAATATTATCAATAGTAGATAAAGAACAATTAGAATTAGGATGTACAGTCTTATTAAGAGAACAAACATATCATATTGTAGGTATTTTAGCAGATGAAGCTGATCCACTTCTCAATGTTATGAAAGTAGATAAAGCACCTACTGAAACTTATGGTGATGTTGGTGGTCTCGATAATCAAATTAGAGAAATTAAAGAAGCTGTTGAATTACCTTTAACACATCCTGAATTATATGAAGAAATTGGAATTAAACCTCCTAAAGGTGTTATATTATATGGTGAACCTGGTACTGGTAAAACTTTATTAGCTAAAGCAGTTGCTAATGAAACTTCAGCTACTTTCTTTAGAGTTGTTGGTAGTGAATTAGTACAAAAATATTCTGGTGAAGGACCTAAATTAGTAAGAGAACTTTTTAGATTAGCAGATGAACATGCACCTAGTATTGTATTTATTGATGAAGTTGATGCTATTGGACATAAACGTATTGAAACTAGTTCAGGAGGGAAAAGAGAAGTACAGAGAACAATGCTTGAATTACTTAATCAACTTGATGGTTTTGATACTAGTAGTGAAGTCAAAGTTATTCTTGCTACTAATAGAATTGAAAGTCTTGATCCTGCTTTAATTAGACCTGGACGTATTGATAGAAAAATATATTTTCCTTTACCTGATAGTAATACTAAAAGGAGAATATTCCAAATTCATACTCAGAAAATGAGTATGAGTGATGATGTTAATTTAGAAGAGTTTATTATGGCAAAAGATGAATTAAGTGGAGCTGATATTAAAGCTATTGCTACTGAAGCTGGGTTACTTGCTTTGAGAGATAGAAGAAAAAAAGTTAGTCAACAAGATTTTAGAACTGCAAAAGAAAAAGTTCTTTATAAGAAGAAAGGTACTGTTACTGAAAGTCTTTATATATAAAATTATTGATTTTTAAAAAGATATTCTATTATTTTATTATTTTTTAAAAAGTTTTGAAATTATTTTTTGTTAGTAATTTAATTATTTATTAAATAAAAAAAGGATTATTTTAAAAAAGTGAAAGAAATGAAATTAAAATAATTAATAATAAAAGACACAAAAGTATGAATATAAGATAAATTTCAAAGTAAATTTAAAAATTAAAAAAAATAAATAATAAAACAGAAAAAAATGCAAAAAATTATTTATATAAGAATAAAATATTATTATTCACAAATTTCTATTATAATTACTCTCATTACAAGTGTACCATCCTTAAAAGTAATTAATTAATTTAATTTTTATAATGAATAAAATATATTTTTGAGTAGACAAAATTTTGAACTAATTTTTACATTAATTTTAATATAAATATTTAATTTTAAATTTTCATTTATTAAATTATAGTTTTTTTTCAATATGCATATTAGGCATATATTATAGAATAATATATAAAAAAAATAACGGGTAAAAATAATTAAAGCAATAATAAACAAAAAATACATAAATCAACTGATATAAAATATAAGATTGCATATAAGAACAAACAAAAATTAAAAAACGTTTAAAAATAAATATTATTATAAAAATAATCTCAATTTAATGAAAATAAAAGATCTAAAAATTTGTAATATTTCATAAAAATATAAAAAAATAATTTTAAACTAAACCAACTTTATATCAAATTAAAATATTCTAATTCACAAGCTGCAAGAACCATAGCAACTCTTAATTCTTGAGAAGCACCAGCAGGGAAGATAACTTCATAAATAGGAAAAACACAAGGAGGACAATATTTAATTCTTCTAACAAGTACTCCATCATCTCCACTTTGAAAACCAATAATAGGAACATTTTTAACATCTTCACATCCACAACAACAACAACATCTACAATTTCCACAAACACAACAATTAAAATTACAACAACCAGGATTAATTTGATATCTAGGAGTACCACTAGCATCGAATAAAGTTCTAGTTTGTGATTTACAAGAAGGAACTTCTCTTGTCATCATTGAAATTTTAACACTACTATTATTATTAATAGTCATAGGAAGTAATGAAGGACAACACCCACCAAGACAAGCACAACATTTATCACGTGCTGGGATAACACCTGTATAAACTTTTTTTGAATTTTCTGATAATTCTAAAAGCAATGGTGCAGTGGCAATTGAAGAATGTTTCTTTTTATCACAACATCCTGTCATATCTATTGCCATTGCCATTTGTTTTCCTATTGTTTTATCTCCTGTTATTGGAGCCATTGCATAACGACGCTTACGCATACATTCACATGGAGGACAACATGAAGTTGTTGCTATTATTTGGACACCTTTTAATGTTACTAATGATTGAATTGATGTTGGCCCCATTGCACTTGCATTCATTTGAGCTGTTTCTGGTGAAAATGGAATTGATTGAACTGGTGATTGTT
>JAEEGK010013880.1_pt1 | contig 18074 bp, 9 predicted proteins | sample 8958771 | NCBI WGS metagenome assembly JAEEGK01 (sample SAMN16246547, study PRJNA631951) | gut metagenome | biome: gut microbiome; feature: rumen; material: SC-attached | host: Bos | place: Iran: Karaj | collected 2018-10
ATTTTTTTAATTAATGTATTTAAAAAGTGAATGTAAATTTAGTTTTATATTTAAAAAAATTTTAAAAAATTTTTTTACAATTTATTTATATCTAATAATATTTTTTATTTTTTTTTTTGAAAATTTTTGACTTTTTCTATACCATATTAACATTCCCTTTTCAATTTGAAAACAAGGATTTACCTTAAGTGATTCATACATTAAAATATTATTAGAAAATAAACATTTAATCATATTAATAATAACATTAATAAACTTCCTTTTATGTTTTTTACTAATTTTCTTCCATTTAACAAAACATTTTTTAGCTTTATTCATTGAAAAAATTTTATTTAATAAATTTTTATCATTAATATCTAAATTTCTTTTATTTAATTTATCATAAAGATCCAAATTAGGATCAATATTTTTAATTTTTCCTTTATAATCAATTATTTTATGAACAACTTTCATTCCTTTTTTCATAGTAGCATTTGATAAAGATAAAAATGAATCATTAAAAGAAGAAAAAATACTAATTGAACGAATATTTTCTCCATTTGAATTTTTATTAATATAACGTACACTCACATCTTTATTATTTTTTTTACTTTTTACTCTTATTGTTCTTGGAGTCAAATTATTCATTGAAAAAGAAAATGATTCATCTATATTTATATTATCTTCTATTTCTTTTTTCCATTTTGAAAATACATTTTTTAATATGTTTTTTTGAAGGATGTTTTTAATTTTTTTTTCTTTTATAAATAACAAATTATTAAAGTCATTTTTTTCAAAATTTTTTATTCTTTTTGAAATTGGTGATAATAAAGGAGAAAGAATTGATATTTTTTTTGGTTTAATTGATGAAATATCTATTTTTTTTATTTTATCTTTCAAATCATTTTTTAATGGGTCTTCTATTTCTTTAGTATAATCAATTTCGGCAAAATTTATATAATTAAATGAATTATCTTTTGATTTTGGATTATTTGATTCTATTAATTGTTTAGTATCTGTAAATGATAAATCAAATAATAAATCATTATTTTTATTTATTTCTGATTTTAGTTCAAATAATTTTTTTTCTATTAATATTTTAAATTGAAACTTATAAAAGTATTTTTGTAATATTTTATAGTTTTGTTTTTTTATTATTTTTAATATTATTGTTTTATAATTTTCAATTCTTAATTGTTTTGTTTTTCTTCTTAAATAATTTACAATTAATAAACAAACTAATCTGTTATTATATTTTTTGGCATATTTTTCAATTGCAAATGGTAATTTTGTCCATTCTGTTTTAAGAACTTTATTTTTAAATATAATTCCACTAGGCATTCTTTTTTTCAAAATTTTTGGTTTTGAAATTATTTGAAAAGATTCTTGAATAGATTTAAATTCTTTTTCATTATTTTTATGGATTATATTATCATTGTTTATTGTTTGAACTTCTTTGGATGAATATTTCTTATTTCTTCCTTCAAAATAAATTAATACATTTCTTATAATTTTTAAATTTTCTGTATTTAATTTTTCCATATTAAAATTGGTTTTTATAGTATCCTTTAATATATTTTCACTTGCACTGGTGAATTTTTCAAAATTATTAATTGATTTTAAATATCTTAAATTATAATTATTTATGAAGTTTTCATTAGATATTTGTTTTTTATTTAAAACACTAAAATCTTCAACTTTTGATATTTCAAAAATAATATTTTCTTTTTTATCTTTTATATTATTGCTTTTATTTATAAAATTAATATCATCTAATTTTAATATCTTAAAATTTGATTTATTTTCGTTTTTTTTTGAGAGTATATTAAATTTTTCATTGTTGACTTTTTCAATAATAATTTTATTTTTAGATAATAAATTATTATTTCCAGTTGTATAATCTTTTTTATTTTTTTTTGTTAAAATATTGAAATTATAATTTATAATATTTTTAACTTGATTTTTTTTTTGTGAGAGAATATTAAAAGTATCTTTTTGTTGTTCTTCAATAATCAGTTTTTTTTTTGACAATATATTAAAGTTTTCATTATTTGATATTTCATTAATAATCTCTTTTTTTTTATAAATATTTTCTTCATATTTTTCTGATAATATTATAAAACTTTCATTTCTTATTTTATCAATTATAATTTTTTTTTTTGATAAGATTTTAAAATAATCAACTTTTGACTTTTTTAAAATATTAGGTTTCTTTTTTGATAAAAATTTAAAATTTTCAACTCTAGACTTTCTTAAAATTGGTTTTTTATTACCAATAAATTTTATAAATTCTATTTTAGATTTTTCTAAATGTAATTCTTTTTTTGAAATATTTTTAATTTCAATTTCTATATTATCAAAAGTTAAATTTTTATATTTTTCTTTTTTATCATCAATAATTTTATCTGAAATTTTTCTTTCTTCTTTTAAATTATAGAATATTTTTATATTTTTACTTAAAGAATTATCTTTTTTTATTAATGCATCACTTGATTTTATATCAATATTATTATTTTCCTGATTACTATGTTTTAAATTATCAATTATTTTATTACTTTTTTTTTCTAATAATACTGAAATATTTCCATTATTTATTCTTTTAAATTTAAGATTAGGTATTATTTGAAAATTATTTTCAATGTTATAATTTAGAGGTATTATTTGAATATTATTTTGTTTATTTGATATAATTAATTCATCAAAACATTTCGACTTTTTATCAGATAATAAATTAGAATTTTCTTGAGTATTATCATCTCTATTTATTTCAATTAATCCATTTTCTAATTTATTAGTTTTTTTCTCTATTAAAAAATCAGGTATTATTTGAATATTATTTTGTTGATTTGATATAAATAATTCATTATTGTATTTAGGTTGTTTATTTTTTTCTTCTATAATAGCAATTTTATTAATCAACATTTGATATAATTTTTTATATTCTAAATTTTCTTTTTTTTTTTCATTTGATGTATCTTTATCATTAATAAAAAAATTACTTTCATTAATTTCTTTTAAATTATCATCAAAGAATTTTACTCCTGAATTTTGGTAATTATGAAAATCATTATTATAAAGAGAATTAAAAATTTTTCCTTCACTACTTCTACTACTAATAGTTTCAATTTCTAATTTCCCTTTAAATTTTTCATTGTCAATTGAAGTTCTTTTAGAAATTGAAGAAGAAGTTTTAAATGAATTTTCAGTTTTTTTTTTTAAAATATTTTTATCATATTTTTGAATTTTATCAATACAATAAAATAATTGTTTCAATAGTAAATTTTTAAAATGAGAAATAAATATGAAAATTGAATAATAAGTTTTTAAAAATTTATTAATTCTCTTTCTTAAATAAAATCCTTTCCAAATTTTTTGAATATAAATTACATATTCTATATTATTAAAATAATATTTTCTTGGATCTTTTTTTATAATATGATTATTTAATCTTAATCTAATTTTTCCTCCTTTAATATTTGATTCATTTTTATTTGATAAAGATGATTCTGTTCTATTTGTATTACTATTTGAATCATCTGATATTCCTCTCCTTTTTTTTCCAGGAAGAATTATTTGATATTTTATATTTTTATTATTTGAAATATACTCTTGAGATGTACTTCTAATTATTTTTTTACCATTTGTTTTTTTATTTTGGTAATTTTTTTCAATTGTTTTAACAATAAAATGGTTTAATTTGTTCATTTTTTGATTTAGCGTTCCTTTATTTTCATTATATAACATTTTAAATATTATTTATATATTTATTTTTAATGTTTTTTTATTTAATTTTTAATTATTTTTATTAAATTATTTAAAGGTGTAAAACAATAATTAATTTATTGATATATTTTAAAAATATAATAAATTTTATTTAAAATCATTTTTTAACATATTTAAAATTCAAAAACACTTTTTTATTCTTTTTATAACTTAAAAATTTTAATTTGTAAATATTTATATAATGCTTAAATTATATTATTTTATTTATTTACATTTTTTTATTAAAATTTGTATATTTATCAAATATAAATAATTTAAAATGAATGATTTAGAAAATGATGAATTTAATTATTTGATGAATGAAGAAATATCAGAAAGAGCAGATGATTCAAAAAAAAATGAAGATAAAGAAGAAGAAAAAGAAGAAGAAGAAGAAAAATTATATAATTATGAAGATATTGATTATATAAATAATAAAAACACTAAAAAAGAAACTAATTTTGATGATTTGCTTTCTAACGAAGATAATGATAATAAAAAAGAAAATAATGAGATTAGTGAAAAAATAAGTAATTCAAATATAAAAGATAATAAAGAAAATTTGTTTGACAATATTGAAAGTGATAATAATAAAAAAGTTGAAAATGAAATTGAGTTAATAAATAAAAATGAAGAAGAAGAAAAACAAAATAATGAAATAGATGAAAAAAAAACAAATAAATTTGATAATGGTGAAATAATTAATGAAAATGAAGATAATAAAAATGAAATTGATGAAGAAAATTATGAAAATAATGAAGAATATAAATTTGAAAATAATAATGAAATTCAAAATAATAATAATGAAGATAAAAATGATGATGATTATGAAAAAGATTTTGAAGTTTATAATGATGAAAATATTGAAGATAATAATGATGAAAATATTGAAGATAATAAAGATGAAAATATTAAAGAAAATATTAAAGATAATAATAAAGAAGAAATATATGAAGATTTTGATGATAATAAAAAAGAAGAAAACAATGAAGAAAATATTAAAGATAATAATGAAGAAGAAAAAAATGAAGATTTTATAGTTATTAAAAATAAAGAAAATAGTGAAGAAAATGAAGAAGATAATAACTCTAATAAAGAAAATGAAGAAAAAAAAAGTGAAAATGAAGAATATAATGATTTTAATAAAGAAAATGAAGAAAAAAAAAGTGAAAATGAAGAATATAATGATTTTAATAAAGAAAATGAAGAGAAAAAAAATGAAGATTTAAAAAAAGAAGAAAAGAAAGAAGAACAAAATAATAAAGATGATTCAGAGAAAAAAAATATAAAAGCAAATTTAATTAATACTATAAAAAAATCAAATTATAATAATAATAAATTAAGATTATCAGCAAAAAAAAAAAATGAAAATTTTGGAAATTTTGAAATTGCAGAACAGAATTTTCAAAAAATTCATCCAATTATAAATGAAATATTAACAAATCAAAATGAATCTTCTACAATATTAATAAAAGAAAATAAAAAAATTCAAAATTTATTATTAAATTTAAATAATATTGTATCATTAATGACAAAGAATATAAAAATATCTCAATCAAAATATAAAACATTAAATAAAGAAAAAACAGATTTAAATCAAAATAATGAAAAAATTATAAATAGATATAAAAACGAATATGAAATATTAAATACACGATATCAGAGATTAAAAGATGAAAATTATATTAATAATTTAGAAAAAAAGAAAGAAAAAATTAAAAAAGATTTAAATTATTTTCAAAGAGAAATTAAAGATTTGCAAAAAGATCAAAAAATGAAATCAATAATTATGTCAAAGGAAATAAAAAATTCTAAAACACAATTAATAAAAACTCAAAGAGTTGAAACAGAATATAAAAATTTAAAACTTAAATATACTAATTTATGTAATCAAAGGGAAAAAAATGAACAAACTAAAAAAGATAATGAAGCAAAATTAGAAGAATTAAAACAATTTAAAAATAAAATAGAAGAAATGGGAAAAGAAATGTATGATATAAAAGAATTTATAAATGTAAATGAATCAAATCAAATAGAGAAAAATAAAGTAATAATAAAAAATAATTTAGATAAGAAATTAAATATTATTGATGGTGCTTTTAATATTCATAAAAATAAATATGAAAAAGAAATTGCAATAAGAGAAAAGAAAATTTTTGAAAAAGAAAAAGAGAAATTAAAATTGTTAAAAGAAATGAGATATGAAACTATTAGAAATGAAAAATTACTTGGTAAAATTAAAGAATTATATGAACCAATTGAACATTTAAATGATGAAAATGAAGGAAATATGACTCAAAATGAAAACGGAATATTTTTTGAACTTGCAAAAAAAGAAAAAGAAAAAGAAGAATTATTAAAAGAAAAAACCTTATTAAAAAAAGAATTAGATTATTTAATAAATGAAAAAATGAATAAAAAAATGAATATTGAAGATGAAAATAATAAAATTGAAATTGATGATGAAAATAAAGATGAAAAACAAATAAAAAAAGAAGACAATAAAGAAAATATTGTAAATAATACATCAAAATCAACTTCAAGGAAACCAGATTTAAATTTTGGAAAAGTTAATCCAAAAAAAGATGAATTTAGTAATTTATTAATTGATAATGATAAAGAAAAAGAAAATGATAATGAAGAAAAAGAACCATTAAATGAATCAGTTATAGAAGATGATGATGAAAACAAAGAAAATGAATTTAAAAATATTGAAATAGACAAAAATGAAAATATTTATAATAAAAATGATAATAAGATAAATGAATTAAATAATAATAATGAAGAAAATAAAATTGATGAAAATATTAATAATAATAATGAAAATAATAATAATGATCTTAATCATAATGAAAATATTAATGAAAATGATGTAATAAATAAAAAAATTGAAAATGAAAATATAGAAGAAGAAATTGTAAATAATAATAAAAATAATGAAAATGAAAATATTGATTTAAATAAAAAAGATGAAAATTATGATGAAAAAGAAAAAATATTTATGGAAAGATTTAATGAAGAATTAAAAGAATTAGATGAAAAAAAAAGTCAAAAAGTAAATAATTTTAATGATGAAATAATGGAAGATGAAAAAGAAAGAAGTAATAAATTAAATGATTTATTAAAAGAAGTAGAGCCTCAAAAGGGAAAAGATACTGTACCAATTGATGTTACTGATTTTCAAAATGTTATTCCTTCATAATTATAAAATATTTAAATATATATTCAAATATATTTTAAAACATTTAAAAATAATTATATATATAATTATTGATTATATTTATTTTCATTATGATTTTTTTATATTTAATTATCATTTTCAAAATTATTATCATTTTCATTTGTTATATATTTATCAATATTTTTTTCTATTTCGTTATTTTTAGTATCTTTTTTACTAATTTCTCTTCCTTTTTTGTTTAAAGTATTTATTTTATCATTATTATATTTTTCTTTATTTTTAATATTTTCATTTTCATTAATTTTTACATTATTTATATTTTTATCATTATTAATAGTTTCTTTCAAAAATAATTTTTTCTTTTTACTTAACATATTCAAATTCTTAATTTTCCTTTTTAATTCATTTTTTCTAATTTGTAAATTTTTATTATCTTTTTCAGCTTGTATATAATCAATTTCAATTTGTTTATTTTGATAAAGTAATTGATGCATTTTTTCATCATTTGTTTTATTAATAGATTCAAGTTGATTTCTACAATCTTTAATTTGTTGTTTTAAAGTAATAATTAATAAAATAGTATCTTTAAATTCTTCTTTTGTAAATGATTTACGAACATCTTTAACTCTTACTTTTGTTTCTTTTAGCTTTTTAAGCATTATTTCTAATGTTAATATTTTTTCATGAATTAATCTAATAAATCTATCTTGTCTAATAATTTTATCTTGATAATCTTTTATATTATCTTTACTTAATTTTATTTCTTTTTTTAAAATATCAATTTTTTCAGTTATTTCATTTTCTTTATCATATTCTTCAATAAATTTTAATTGAGATTCATTTAATTTTAATAAATCATTATATTTTTTTTTTAAATCATTATTTTTATTAGTTTCATTTTTTAATAAATTTTGTAAATTAAAAGCTTTTTCTAAATTTGTTTTAAATTCAATTTTATTTTTTAATTTATCAATCATTTTTTTATATCTTTCAGTTTCAGTATTATTTGCATTTATTTCTTTTTCCATTTCTTTAATTTGATTTGTTAATTTTCCTTCTGTATCTTCATTTTTTTTTTCTTCAATTTTTTCTAAAACTTCTTTATATCTTTGATTTGAAATCTCAATTTTATTTTTTAATTCAATATTATAACTACTTAACATTCCATAATATTTTTCTTTTTTAATTAATTCATTTATTAAATCTTCTTTATTTTCTTCTTCAGAACCATTTAATCTTCTTTCTTTTAATTCATGACTAATATTTGTTACTTCATTTTCATGAAGTTCTTTATTATTTTCTACTAATTTTTGAAGTTCTTCTGGTGAAAGTTCATCTGTATTTATTCCAATATCAGTAACTTCAATTATTGATTGATCTTCTACTTGAGATTCTTCTTCAGACATTAGTTTTTTATTTAATTAAATTTTATTTTTTTTAAAATAAGTTTATAAAATATGAAATAAAAATTAATTAAAATTCTTTTTTTTCTATTTATAATTTGAATTTAAAATATAAATATAAACCTCTTGAAAATGGATGAAAATTTTAAGTTAAATATAAAAGAATTAAAAATTGCTTTAGAAAATTCTTTAAATAGTAATGCAGAGATAAGAACAAAAGCAGAAAGTTATCTTTTTTCATTAAAAATATATCCAAATATATATTCTTTAAAATTACTTGAAATTTTAATTAATAGAAATAATGATAATTATAATGAAATTCTTTTTCAAAATTGTTGCATTCAATTAAAAAATATTATTTGTGAAAATATAATAGGAAATTTAAAAGATGAAACAATAAGTATAATTCAACATAATATATTTAATTTATTAACAAATGCAAAGGATAAAGTTGAAATGAAAAATTATCAAATTATTATATACAAAATATTAAAATGCGGGAAAAAATGGGAATTATTTATTGAAAATGTTATCAAATATATTACAAATAAAACTAATTTTTATTATTCTTATTGTGGAATTGAAATATTTTATTTATTTAGTAAAGCAAATGAATCTATAATTGGAAGAGAAAAATATGATTCTGAATATAGTAAAATTCATAATATCATTTTAAATAATTTTGAAATTTTAGCAAAAAATTATTTTCAAAATAAAGAGGATGAATTATATAATAAATATATTAAGAAAATATTCAAAATTTTTATTAAATCTATTACTTTTTCTCCTCCTCTAGAATTTCTTAAAGATTCAAAAAAAATAATTTATTATTCCTTAAACTTTCCTAAAAATAATAATAAAGTTAATTTAATTATTTCCAAATTTCTTTTAAGAATTTATGAAAGATTTTTTAATTTTAATTATTGTGATCAAGATGATAAATCATACCAATTTTTTTCTCAATTTAAAAATGATAATCAAATATATCAAGATTTTTTTAATTATTTTTCATATTTGAGTATAAATGGTGTAAATGAATTAAATCATACTTTATGTTTTATATATGAATTTTACTACTTATCATTAACTAGAAAAAATATTGTTTCAAACTATATTTTAAATAACTATGAAAATATTATTATTTTCTCAATTAGGAATAATTTGTTAAGAAAAAGAGTATTAAAAATAACTGATAAAGATTTTCTTTATGAAATAACAGATTTACCTGATGATAATCCAAGAAAATATATTTTTAATTTTATATTAAAACTAGTAAATGATAATAATATTGAATCAACAATAAAAATTATAATAAACCAAATAACTAATATTTCCATTTCAAATATTAATATAAATTTATTTAAAGAAAGTGGGATATCAATTTTATATAAAATTTTAAAAAAAAGTAAATCAAAAAAAAAAAATGAATATATTCTAGAAATATTAGGTAATATAATAATTCCTCAATTGAATTTAGTAAATAATTTATTAATTTGCCAAAGAATATTACTTTTCCAAGCATTTAATTTTATAAATCTAATTGATAAAATTCCAAATTTAAAAAATGAACAAATAGAATTTTTAATAAATAAAATAAATGAAGGATTAATATATAAAAATTCAATTGCCTTAAATGTAATTTGCGCTGTAATATTACCTACAATAATTCAATATTCTGAAAAAACTATTGATTATTTTAAAAATAAACTTCAATACATATTTTCATTATACTTAAATATAATAAAAGAAATTGATATTGAAGAATTATTATGGAGTATTAATTCAATTGTTTCAATTTATTCAAATGAATCGATATCATATATACAAAATTTATCATTTGAATTAAATAAAATTTTTTTTCAATATATATCTCAATTAAAAGATAGTGAAAAAGAATCTAAAACAAATTTAGATGAATCTTCATGTGGTATTATTGATATTTTAATTCTTTTTTTTGAAATTTGTTTAAATCATAATGATATTAATAAATTCAATTCATTATTACAAATTACAGATAATTTAATTTTATTTGGCATTTCTGAAGAATGTTCAAAAGATTCAATGTTAATTTATCAAAATGTTTTAAATTTACTTAATTTAATTGTTGAAAAAGGAGATATTAATAATATTTTATTATGGAAATATTATGAAAAAATTCTTGATTCAATAATTAAAATTGAAAATAATGAAATTAAGCAGAATTTTGCTTTTGAAAATTTACCAAATATAATAAATATATTATATTTATATATAATTAGGGGTAAAAAAATTTTTTTAGAACATATCAACAAAACTTTTATAACAATTCAAAATATTATTTTATTATGTCTAAATATTAAAGATGAAACATTCTGTTGTTGTTGTTTAAAATTATTAATCTCAATTTTTGAAACTTATTATAATGATAAGCAACAATTAATCACTAATTTAATAAATCCTTTAATTTCATTTATATCAAAAGAACTTTTTAAAACAAAACAAATTACATATAATCAATTTTTAATTCAATTATTAGCAACAATTATTTCATATGATACTTTATCAACAGTAAAATATTGTTATGAAAATAATTTATTAGAGCAAATATTATTAAAATGGAATGAAAATATTGAAACAATGAGATATGATTTTGAATATAAAAGAAGTATCATAGGAATTTTTTCTCTTATTTTAATTGATTCGGAATATTTGTCAAATGATATTAAAAAAATATTTAATTCTTTATTAAAAAATAGTTTTGAATTAATAAAAAAATATGATATAATAATCAATAATAAAGGAAAAAATAATAAAAATATAGAAGAAGAAGCAGAATGTGTTGATAATGATATATCATTAGAAAAAAATGAAGAAGAAGAAGAAGAAGATTATGAATGGTTAGATGATGATTTGGAAAATTATAGTGAAGAAAGTGATGAAGATTATATTATTGAAGATAAAAAATGTCATGAAAAAACTTATTTAGAAAAAGAAAATTTATATTGCATATTATTTTCAATATTAAATAATTTAAAATTAAATTTTTCTCAAAATCATCAAAATTTTATCTATTCAATAATTGGTCAAGAAAATTTGATTTATTTGAATAATAAATTTAATTTATTAAATAAATAAAATTATAATATATATATTTTTCATAAAATTAATTATTCATTTTTTAAAAATTTATTTATATCATTAAATGAATTTTAACACAGGAATATATACTCATCCATATTTACCATCAAATTCAAATAATTCAAATTCAGATAATCCTTTAGATTTTAAATCTCACACTTATTTATCACAAAAAATAACTTTTGATTTAGATTCTATTGAAGATAATTTTAATAAGATATTAGAACAAAAAAATAAAGCATTAGAGCCTTTGGATTTTATGGATGAAAATATTAATATCAAAAATATTATTGATGATGAAATATTAGAAATAAGTTCAGCGTTTAATTCTTGCGCTCCAATTTCAAAATCTGATTCTATTATTTTTCCTTAAAATTGTAATAATTATCTATTAATATTTAATAAAAGATTATTGGAAAATGATTAATATTTATATATATAAATTTGTAAAGATGTAGTAGGTTATTATTTAACATTGATTCAAAAATTTTCTATTATTAAAAGATGAATTATAGAGAATTTTATATGATTATTATTTAATAAATATAATATAATTTAATATTTTAATTTAACTATATATTTGTATAAAATATTTAAAAGTTAAAATTATTATTATTTAAAATGTATAACAAAAAAAATAAAAATAAAAAAAAAAGGAATAACAAAAGTATTATTAATTCACAAAAAAATTTATTTCAACATTTGAAAGGAATACCATCTTCTTCAAATTGGGCAAATAAATTTTCATCTATAATCTTTAAGAATAATTTAATTTATATTTCAAATAGTTTTGTAATTGTTATTGAATTAGAAAAAAAAATATTTTTTCAAATTTTATCATCAAAAATTATAATTAATAATGATAGATTAAATGTATTATGTTCAATAAAAGACAAAATTTTTATAATATCAAATTTTGGAAAATTAATTATATTTCAATTTCAAGAAAATAAATTTATTGAAGATATAGAATTAGAAAATAAATATAATAAAACATTTAATAATAATATAAAATGTTTTGATTATATTGAAAAAAAAAATATTATTTATGTTTCAAATAATGAAAATCTTGAAGTATTTAATATATTTGAAGATAATATTAAACAATTAATTTCAATTCCTTTTATAAATGAAAATTCAATAATTACTATTAAACATTTTGAAAATCAAAACATTTTTTATTTATCATTAGGTTTAAAAAATGGAATAATTGAGATTTTTTCATTTGAAAATTTTCAAAATATTTTAAAAATTGAAAACGAAAAAGAAATGATTTTTTCTTTAGATTATATTAATAATTTATTATTTTCTGTTGACAAAAATGGAACATTAAAAACATATAAAATAAATTTTGAACAAAAAAATTATGAAATATTATTAATAGAAAAAAACAAATATAATGATAAATCTATAAATGAACAATATCTTTTTTTTTCACTTTATTGTATTTCAAATAATAAAATAATAATTACATCTACTGAAGGAAGAATATTTCTTTTTAATATTGATACAAAAGAAAATAAAGAATTGGCAGAAAATCCTCATAAATCATCTATTTTTTCTATTAAATTAATTGAACAACTTAATCAAATTTGTTTTATTTCTTCAGATGATATAATCAGTTTTTTTTCAAGAGATTCTTTTAATTTTCTTTATCAAATAAATACTATTTCAAAAAAAATAAAATTCATATCTGTAACAAAAAATATAATATATTATCTAATTCAAAATAATAATGAAGATATTTATTTATATAAATATAATTATACAAAAAGTTTAAATTCATTAAATACAATAAAAAGGATAATTGAAGATAAAAATGAAGTTAAACAATTTCAAATTTATAAATTAAAAGAAGGAATTTTATTTTTAAGAACATGTTTAAATAGAATATATATATATGATTTTGAAAATAATACATTATTATTTGACAATTTTATATCTGATATAAATATAAAAATATTATATTCCATATTTATTAAGGATAATATTTATTTAATAGAAGATTCAGGTAATTTAATCAAATTAAATACATCTAATAAAAATATTATAAAATATAATATAATTGATAAAGAAATACAAAAAATATATAAAGCAAGAATTATTCCCTTAGATTTTATAGAGACTGAAAATATAAATATTATTATTTTATATACTGAAGATAATATTTATATATTATTTTCAACTAATTTTTATTCAAGATTAATTTTCAAAATATCATTTAAATTTTTACCATCCATTACTTTAAAAGATGAAGCATTAACTGATATTAATTTAAATATTGTAATAAAAGATGAAAATAATCTAAAGTTAATATTAATAAACTTTTCAAATTTAAAAATTAATTCTCCCAAAAATTATCAAGAATATATCAATTATAAAGAAAATTTAGATAAATATCAACCAATATTTTTTGAAGAAAATTTTGATAATTTTTTTCAAAAAAATATTAATCTCATTAAATTAGGAAATAATAATAAATTTTTATCCTGTCAATCAGATGGTATTGTAAATTATTTTTCATTAAATCCAATGAAAAATGTCATTAATTTTTTATATAGAATTAGAACAAATTTTTTAATTATAAATCATATATTTTTTATAAATGAAGATTCATTTGTAGTTTCATCAAATGAATTATGTTTAAAAATTGTTTCACCTAAAGAATGTATTTTATTAGATGTTAAAATATTATCAAATAATTCAAATGAAATTTTATTTAAAGATTTGTCATTAAATAAAAGTTTTCTAAATATTACATCTACTTTATTTTTTCAACAATCATTACAAAATTCAAAAAAATTTTCTGATTCATTTCAATTAAAAAATTCTTTGAATGAAGATGATAATTTTGAAACATATATTTTTTCTTTTTATAATAATAAACAATTAAATCTTGATTCTTCTTTAAAAGTAATAGAATATGAAAAATCAAATTTAACTCAAAATAATACAAATTTTAATTATTTATTTTTTCTTTATCAATATTTAATTAATTTAATTTTAGAGCAAAAAAATAAAATAATTGAATTTAAAAAACAATTTGATTTAATTTATGAAAAGAATTTAAATAATAAAAAAATAATAAATATTTTGTTACAAAATGAAAATTTTATTGAATGTTTATTATATATTAAAATAAAAAATTTAGGAATAGAAACTTTTTTAAATGCTTTAGAAAAAATTAAATATAGTCTTTATTTAAAACAAAGTATTATACAAATTATTAAAATTCAAAAAATAATTGAGGTCCATTTACAATTTTATAATATAAATAAATAATTGTTTGAAATTACATTATTTTACATTATTTTTAATTATAATTAATATTTTTTTTTCATGTTTTTATTTAAAAAATTAATTCAGACATATCTATTAATACAAATAAATACTCAATACTCAGTAAAAAAAATCATTTTTTTTTTTTATATTTTAAAATAAATTTTTTTCTTTTTGCCTTAATTTTTTTATATTTCTGAAATTCAATAAATAATTTAATTTCTTCATTATCATTAATATTCTTTATTTTTTGCATAAGTTCTATATTTTTATTTACCCATTTATTATTTAATAATTCCTCGATTGATGCTCTATTTGAAATTATTGGTTGAATCATAGAAATTAATAATTGTTTAAAATCAGATTCATTATCTAAACATTTATCTTCTTTAATTTTATTTATAGCCTCAATAATTGTTTTGATTAATAATTCTTTTTTTCTATCTTTTGAATTTGATTTATCAAAAAAAAAATTTTTATTTGAAGAATTGATTAATTGATATTTATAAATTAAATGATAAATAATAATCCCTGCTCCATATATATCTACTTTATATGAATTATTTACATTAAGTTCTTTACTTTCATTATAATATTCTGGACCTTTACTATTAATTGTAGAATTAGTTAATTTAAATATTTTATTTGGTTCATTTAATTTAAGAACAGAAAAGTCTGAAATTTTTAGTTGAAAATTATTGCATATTAATAAGTTTTCACCTTTTATATCACAATGAACAACACATTGTTCTTTTAAAAATGATAAAATTTGAAGAATTTGATAGGAAAAAAAATGAACTATAATAAGATTAATTCTCAAAGTTTTTGAATTATTAATATGTAATAAATTACCATTATAAAAATAGAAAAACCAATATTTTAAATCACTAAAAATAGCTTTTTCCATAACAGAAGAATATATAATATTATCATCTATTTCATCTTTAAATATACTATATGTTTTAATACAATATAGACTTTTAAAATTCTTTGACCAAACTAATTCATCTTCTATTAATTTTATAGTGTCTTGTAAATCTTGTTTGTTTGCTTTTTTTGATACTTTTATGACTTTCCATGCAAATGAATTTCCTTTAACATATATTTCATAGACTGTTCCAAAACTTCCTTTACCTATTATATCTTTTAACTCAAATTGATGCTTCTCTGCTAATAATTTAATTTTACTATCCACCATTATACTTTAACTATTTTTAAATTCTTCATTAATCATTATCTTTCAAAAGTAATAATAATAAATATATATTTAATAATATGTTTTTTTTTTTACAGTTTTTTTTTAAAAAAATCATAAAATAAAAAATTTATGAACTCAAAAAATTTTTATGAGAATTGTAAATAAATATTATTATTAATTTTTAGTATCATAATTTTTAAAATAGTTAATGTCATTAAATAATATATAATTCAAATATTTAAAAAAAGAAAATAAAATTTTATAATCATTCAATTAAAACTCTAAAATAGTTTGATTAATTTTAACTTTTTTTTAATTTTTCATTTAAAAATAAAAATCAATTTCATTATTATTTAGTATTTTTTGTAACTTTAAATAATTAATAAGACATAATATTATATTTAAGTCAAATATATAATACATGTACATATATTAAACTGAAAAAAAGAACATATTTTTTACTTTTTAATTATTTTTTATTGTTTTTAATCTATTAAATTTTATTATAAATACAAGAATAAGCCTTTAAATATATTTTTCTAAAATAGTTATATATTCATATAATAAAAATAGTTAATTTTTTTTTCATATTTTAATATTTTAATATGTTTAAACAAATAATTTTAATAAAAAAAAAATTTCTTTAATAATTAATGATTAATAATTTAATATTAAATAAAAAAATATAAATAAAAAATTATTTATTTGAGCAACAACCTTTTTTTACATTATTATTCTTTTTTTTATCTTTTTCAATAACTAAATTTTTTCCATTATCATAAACAAATCCATATTTATCAATATATTTAGTAACTAATTCAATAAATAATTGTCTAACACTATCATAATTTTTAGCAGAAGTTTCAAAAAAGAAAGCATCATTATTTTTAGCAAAATTTTTTCCTTCTTCAATAGAAACAACTTCACTTTCATATAAATCAGATTTATTAGCAACAAGTCCTAAAATAATATTTTTTGTATTATCTTTAATTTTCTCTTTCCAAAAAGTATCTAATTCATCAAAAGATTCTTTATTAGTTATATCATAAACCATTATTACAATATGTGATCCTTTTAAAAACAAAGGTGATAAACTTCTAAATCTTTCTTGTCCTGCAGTATCCCAAATATTTAATTTAATTTCAGTATCATTTATTTTTTCTACTTTTATAAATTTATCTGTTCCTATTGTTGTTATTGCTGCATCTATAAATATTTTATTCATATATTGATTTATTAATGCTGTTTTTCCTACTGAAGATTGACCTACTATTACTATTTTTAAAAAGTTATCTTTTGGTTCTTCTTCTTCTTCTTGATTCATTTATTTTTTTAATATTTTTTATTTTATAATTTTTACCATCAAGATAAATATTTAAATAAATTTAAGAAATATTAATCATAAATGGAAATAGAATCTCCAAATAAAGAAAATATTTTGGGAGATAATTATTTTCAAATATTATACCCAAATCAAAATTATAAGTTATCATTAGAATATAAACAATGGAAAAAAAAAATTGAAAATATTTTAGGTAAAAATGGAAAGGAAGTATTTTGTGAAGAAGATAATATAATTATTTATCAAAAATACAGTAAAATGGATAATGGTGTAATTTGTCCTATTTGCAAAAAATATTTATATGTTTGTAAATATTGTAAAAAAATTAGTAGTGTAGTAACAGAAAGATGTTGTTTAAAAGCATTAATTAATGAAAAAATAAAAGATTCATATAAATTTATCACAATGGAAAATGAAGAAGATAAATTGGATTATTATTGTAATTTTTATTTAAATTTTATACCCTTTTCTTTTAGTCTACAAACTATAGCATTGCCAATAAGTTTAATAATGGAAATTGAAGATACAAAAGGTATGAAAGATAATTTAAAGGATTCTTTTGAAAATATTTTGTTTTTATTTATATATTTGATGTTAATACCATATACACTTTTCTTTTATAGTATTTATCTCATTATTTTTATATTATCTTTGCCATTTAAATTATATCCAATTAAATTATTAAATGGATTTTATTGTTCTGTAATGGATTAAATATATTTAATATATATTATAAATATATTTTTTTATCAATATTTATTAATTTTCTATTATAACCTATATTTATTCTATATGGGGATTGGGGATTGGGGA
>JAEEGK010013884.1_pt1 | contig 18073 bp, 13 predicted proteins | sample 8958771 | NCBI WGS metagenome assembly JAEEGK01 (sample SAMN16246547, study PRJNA631951) | gut metagenome | biome: gut microbiome; feature: rumen; material: SC-attached | host: Bos | place: Iran: Karaj | collected 2018-10
GGTTTCTATTGTCGAAAGCTCATCGGCCAGGTTGTCCATCTGTTCTTCGATGTAGGCAATGGTCGACAGCGAACTTTCGCGGCTTTTCATAATGTCGAACTCGATGTATTGTTCTGCTATTGCGTTGGCAATATCGGCCGACTTGTTGGCGTTGAAGCAGTCGAATGTTATCTGGATAGTACCAGCATCGTTGTTCAGCGCGTTGATGTTAAGTCCGCGTGATATTCCCTTTATTGTAGCTCTTTCGCTATTGATTGTGAAGTAGTATTTGTCCTTCAGGCTCGACTTTTCGTTGTACGAGCTTGTTGGTGCCGACATGGTTATTGTGATGCCTTCGGGTAGGGTTGTCGGTTGGTCGTATGGGATATTGTGCGAGGCTCCATTCTTGCCAATGCTTATGTCGTACGACTTGTTGTCGCTATTGCGTTCGTAGTAAATAGGGGTGTCGTAAATGTTCGAGCCGGTAATGTCGAATTCGATGTTGATGGGTATTGTTCCGTAGTTTTCGTTTACGAGGAAAGCGCCTTCGGTGAAGAAGCTTATGCCAAGCGGCATATTCTTGACGACAGTTTTCAGGAATTCTTCGGAACGCATGATTTCTATAGTCGGGTCCATCTTGACTTCGTTGTTAATTCCGAGGAATTCACCAGCTTTGTTTTCCTTTTTAATTTGGATTACCGACGAGGAACTGTAAATAGGCTGGGTATATCTGAAATATATATAACCGCCGCATATTGCCAGAGCGAAGAAGATTATTACGAAAATAAAGTTCTTCCTTAAGACGGTAATGAAGGTTTCGAGTTCGAAATCCTGGTTTAGGGTTGGTATCTTATTTTTTTTCTTCATGTTCTAGTTCGGTGTTGCTGGTGCGGAATCGCCAGATTTTTTAGTAAAAACCGTTATTACTCCATATACTGACATTAATGTTGTCACAAGTGTAAGGTATGGTGAAATTTCGCGAAGTACTCTTGTCACATGTTGCGGACGGCTTTCTACGTATATTATGTCGTTGGCTTCGAGCAGCAGATTTGTGCCGTCGAGAGTTTCAAGCGACGATACGTTCCACAGGTAGACTTTTGGCTTGTCGGTGAGGTTGCCGCGGATGAGTTTTATACGGTAGGCACGACTTATTTCGGTAAGTCCGCCGCAGGCTGCGATTGCGTCTATTAGGGTAAACTGGTCGTTGGTTATAGGAACAGTCTGTACTCTCGAGCCGCCGTTCATGAACATGGTAACCTTGCGGTTGTTGGCTTCTACAAGTACGAATGGATCGGGGAAATATTCCGCATAGAGCAGTTCAAGTGTGTCTTCGGCCTGGCGAAGTGTTTTTCCGCTGATGTCGATTCGTCCGAGTATCGGCAATTTGACCTTGCCGTCGTATTCGACGACAAAACCGGCCTGATTCTGGGTGCTGTTGAAATTATTGTTGTTAGAATTGTTCCCGCCGCCAAAACCGAAATATGCTTCGCCGTTGTTGTTCAGCACCCTGATGTTGAGCTTGTCGTTGGGTTGTATCACGTATTCGACATGTGTAGATTCCTGTTGTGCGAATTCATAATCCTTGTCGGTGCGCAGCATTTCGTATGGACGCAACGTTTTGCACGAACTCATTGTAAGTGCTATTGCTATGATTGTTAACGCTATATATATGTTTCTCATCAGTCTATTGTTGTTAAGACCGCAAAGATACAAAATATATACTTATAATTACAGATATTTTTTTAGTAGTATATATGCGTATTTTTTATTGCAATAGTAATTTTGTCAATTGACAGAAATCTTTGTCACAAAAAATATTGATTAGTCCCTGTATTTGGCATTTTATCACAAGGTGGGGGATTTTGTCACAATGAGCCTGTGACGAAATTTATTTTATCCCAGAGTGGCAAATTGTCCGGTAAGTCCCATGGCAACGTAGTATCCGATGTAGAGCAGCAGTAGAAGTATGCCCTCGATGCGGACAATTTCGGTTTTGCCCTTGATGGGGAAAATTGTTATTCCGAGCAACAGCAGCGATGCCAGCAGGAACCATACGTCGAAGCTGAGGATTGTCGGCTCGGCCTCGAGGGGCGTTATGCACGAAGTGATTCCGATAATCATGCAGATGTTGAATATGTTAGAGCCGATAATGTTACCCACCGATATGTCGAGTTCCTTCTTTATGGCAGCGATGATCGAGGTTGTAAGTTCGGGCAGACTTGTGCCGATGGCTACAACTGTAACCGCGATGACCCTGTCGCTTACGCCTAGCGACAATGCTATGTTTTTGGCTCCATATACCAGCAGTTCGGAGCCTGCAATCAGTCCGGCGCAACTTAGGACTACAAGCAGCAGCGAAATCCAGATGTTGTGCGACCTGTCGGGTTTAGTTTCGGAGTCTTCGGCTTTGGCTTCTTTTTTTGCATTGTTGAAAGTCAAGTACATGTAAAGAGCCATCAGAAGCAACATGAATATGCCTTCGAGCATATTTATCTCGTTGTCGATCAGCGAGAATGCAAACAGCAGTGTCGCAGCGAGGAGTATCATAAGGTCGCGCTTTATCACCGACCGTGCGATGGGCAGGGTAATGATGATTGCCGTAATTCCAAGTATGAGGCATACGTTGGCAATGTTGCTTCCCACTACATTTCCTATCGATATGTTTGCCGAGCCTTCGAGCGCTGCGCTTACGCTGACGCAAAGCTCGGGCAGCGATGTGCCCATCGAAACGATTGTTACACCGATGATTAGCTTCGAAACGTTGAAGTATTCGGCCACGCGCTTGCTGCTTTCCACAACCCAGTCGCCTGCATACACCAAAAGTGCTATGCCTGCAACCAATGCGACGTAGAAAAACGGTTCTGATGACAATATTGCGATTATGCTGTCCATAAAAATCGCGCAAAGGTAAGCATATTTATTTTTATAGATGCATTTATTTTAATCGATTTTGTATTTTTGCATCTCCAACATGAAGACGTTTAGTTTAGACAAGGATTTTATAGTGACAGCATCGACCAAGGTGCTGATACTCTTGCTTAACTTTGCTACTGTAATTTTTACCACTCAATTGTGGGGAAGTGAGGGCAAGGGCTTCATTGCAATCTTTGTTGCCGACATAAGTCTGGTTGCTACGTTTACAAATATTCTCACCAACAGCAGCGTTTCGTTCTTTTTGAAGAAAATCGGGCATTCGCCATTGGCGACACTCGCATTCCTATGGACGTTTATAGTGTCGTCGGTTGCGGCTGTGGTAGTAGCGTTTGTTGACGTGTCGGTGCCAGTGCTCCCATTTTTCGTGGTGGCGGTTTTGTCGGGATGCATAACTTTTCACTCGTCGCTGTTTTTGGGCGTGCAAAAAATCTTCCAGTACAATGTCGCAACTTTGCTGATGTCGGCTTTGTTGTTGATTTTCATGCTTTTGATTCATTGGATTTTCCCCGAGACAGGCTATCATGCATATTTCTACGCTCAAATCTTGTCGTACGGCCTAGTGCTTGTGCTATGCCATATTTTCACGCACAAGATTTTCGGACGGATACGCTTTTCGTTTAGTTTCGATACCTTCCGCAAGGCTTTCAATTTTGGATGGCAGGAGGAACTGAGTGCGTTTATGCAATTTCTTAACGCAAGACTTTGTTTTTATCTGATAGGCATTTATGCCAATATGTCGGCGGTTGGAATTTTTTCTGTCGGTGTTACAATTTCGGAAGCAATATGGGTTTTTAGTCGTAGCATAGCACTCGTGCAATATTCAAAGGTGCTGAAGATGGGGGATACTTCCGGAGCTTGGTTCGAAACACGTAAAGTGACGCTTGTAACATTCGCAATTACAGTGTTTTGTATTGCCGTGGCAGTCTGCGTGCCGATGTCTGTTTTTGAGTTTGTTTTCGGAGATGGTTTTGGTGAATCGAAGACTGTGATATTGATTCTTGCTGTTGGAATAGCTGCAAATTCGGTGGCACAAGTGCTCTTCAATTACTTTTCTGCACTTGGTCGGCTTAAAATATTGTTGCTAAGGTCGTCTGTGGGCCTTGTGGCAACGTTGTCATTATCCTTTTGGCTTATTCCGATATGGGGTATAGAGGGGGCTTGTGTGGTTAATTCTTGCTCATATTTGGTATCGTCGACGGTGCTGGTGGTGGCGTTTGTAAGGAAGAAAAAGTTTCTGAGTTTCTGTGGCTAAAGCCGTTTCTGGGTTTCTTGTTGTTGTGTCGTGGCGCGCCGCGACAGTACTAATGTTTAATGGCTTTGGTGTTTTTGAGACGCAATGAATTGTCTGTACAAATGGCTTTCAGCCTGTTAGCCTTTTCGCCTGTTCGCCTGTTAGCCTGTTTGCCTTCTTGCCTTCTACTCCCTAATGAACTTGTTGGAGAATACGTGATTCCTCTTCCACATTTCAAATCTATCCTTTTCGCGTTGCTTTTCTTCGGCGTCACTCTTTTTGCCCGACATTATGCTGAGGTTCAGTTCGAAACCGAGAATAAGCGAAATTGATGTGAGGTACAACAACATAAGTACTATTATTATCGTACCGAGAGAGCCGTATATTTTATTGTAGTTGGCAAAATTGTTGAGGTAGAACGAGAATCCCGACGAGCAGAGAATCTGCACGATTGTTGCCAGAATTGCACCTGGCGAAATGAATTTGTAGCGGCTTTTCTTTGATGGGGCCAGGTAGTAGAGGAACGATATTGCCATAAAATACAGCAATATGATTATCAGCCACTTGGCAATGTGTAGGCAGACGTACCAGAATGTGCTGTCGGCTATTGTCGTGTGATGGGTTACAAGGTGGTCGATGTATTTCGAACCTCCGATTATCACCGTCATTGCAGCAAAGATCAGTGTGCACAATATCAAAACCATTGCAATGGAAATCAAGCGTTTGCTGATAAGGTTGCGTCTATCGACGTGGTGGAACGATGCGTTGAACGCCTCGATGATTGCAAGGATGCCGTTAGATGCAAAAAATAGCGAAGTTATGATACCGAAAGACAGCAATGTTCCGCTCGGGTTGAGTATTGTGTCGGATATGGTGTCGAAGAAAACTTCGTAGATTGCAGGAGGCAGCATTTCGGTTATCACTTCCATCAGTGTGTCTTGAAATCCAGGAATCGGGATGAATGGAATCAAGCTGAATCCGAAAATTAACAAGGGAAATATTGCCGAGAAAAGGCTATAGGTCACGCTTTTGGCGCGGATGGTAAAAGAGCCTTTCGACAAGCCTGTTATGAAAAAGTTTCCTATGTAATACAGTGAAAATCCGCCGAACCCCGGTATGACAATCTTGTCGCCAATGATTTTTATCATGGCATCGAGTCTTTCGAGGAAACCGAAGAGCAGGGCGCGGAAATTGAACTTTTTCATCGGGGCAGAAACTTACTTTACTGCCTTTAGGCTGAGGTCGAGGCTTTTTATCTGGTGTGTAAGTGCGCCAATCGATACGAAATCAACACCACATTCGGCATACTGACGGATGTTGCTGATTGTTATGCCGCCGCTCGATTCTGTTTCGACCTTTCCGTCGATTATTTTCACAGCTTCGCGTGTGGTTGGAATGTCGAAGTTGTCGAGCATAATGCGGTCAACACCACCAATGCGCAATACTTCGCGCACATCGTCGAGGTTGCGGGTTTCGACTTCGATTTTCAGGTTGCGTCCTGTATCTTGCAAATATTTGTGAGCCTTGGCAACTGCTTTCTCGATTCCGCCAGCGTAGTCGATATGGTTGTCCTTGAGCATAATCATGTCGTACAGACCTATGCGGTGGTTTGTTCCTCCGCCAATCTTCACGGCTTCCTTCTCGATTAGACGCAGTCCGGGTGTGGTCTTACGGGTGTCGAGCACTTTGGTGTGCAGACCTTCCATCTGCTTCACGTATTCGGATGTGACAGTGGCGATCCCGCTCATTCGCTGCATGAAGTTGAGTATTGTGCGTTCGGCGCTGAGAATATCGTGCTGTGGACCGCTGAGTTCGAACACAATGTCGCCGACCTTTACGGGAGTGCCATCCTGAATAAAAATGTTGAGTTTAAGGTCTTTCGACAAATAGTTGCAAACTGCTTTTGCCACTTCAACGCCAGCGATTATGCCGTTTTGCTTGACGAGCAACCTAGCTTTTCCCTGTTCCGACTTATCGATACACGACAATGTAGAATGGTCGCCGTCGCCCAAATCCTCCTCGAACGCCCTAGCGATGAGCGAGGTGAGATATTTTTCCGGAATCATTGTTCTTCTTCTATTCTTAACTGGTGAATCAGCGGAGTGCCCGACTGTTCCTTCACGAGGAAGTAAACGCGGAATTTCTTGCCGCTTGTTATTTCGAGAGTTCCGATTGCGTATTGAGCTTCACTTTTTCCTCCCTGATGCAGCAGAGTGAAGTTCTTCGGAGAGTTTTTCTCGAAGAAATTCTTAACTACTTGTTCGGCCTGCTGACGGCTGTAAACCGATTCGGTTTCAAGAATTGCCACCTCTACCGAATTGTTGAAGTACTTCGAAAGTTCGGTAGAATTGCCGACTTTCATTGCATCAAAAACTTTTGGCGGGATTGCCGAAAATGCCAGCGATGTTATCAGCATCGCCAACGCTGTAATTATTAGTCTTATGCTTTTCATCTTAGTATGCGTTTTAAAACAACATCTGTAATGCAAAAATTGAACCAATTTTTTACAATGCAAAGTTAGTCAAAAATTGGAAGGTGAGAAGTTTCGTCGGTGACTTTTATTCAGAAATTATGAACAAGGAATTTTTGTCGGAGCGGCGAAATGTATTTCTCTACTTCTTTAAGTTCCTAAATATTGGCTTGATTTCTATTGACTCGCCAAGTGATTTGAACGCTTGTTCGCCTTCTTTCTTTGAAACTTCGGTTCCGTTGATTGAATATTCGTTATTGATTTTGTCCTTTTCGAAATCGTACAATTGGAATTTCTCGTAACTGTTTGAAGCCTTGCTGTCCTTGAGCACTATGCTGTTTGTATAGAAGCACCCTGTTCCGCATCCGCCAGCCACACCTAAGGCGCCACTGCTATAAAAGACGAAATGAGTCTTGAAGTATGTTGACGCGAGCATGCTTACTTCGCCTGCGACTATTGAATAAATCGCCTGATATTCTTCGTTTTGCGACGAAAGCCATAATTCTGGATTGCCGTCCTCGTCGAAGTCGTAAAGGATATATTTTGTAAAATCTGAGTCTTCAAAAGCATCGTACATTTCGTCGTACTCTTTGCGAATAACGTCAAATTTCTCAATCTCAACAGAATGATAATAAAGTTCCATCCCGTCCCATTTGTAAATATGTCTGATGGAAGAATACCAGTTCATAAAGTATTCGTTTACAACGATATCCTTGCCTTTTCGTGGTAACAGATAGGTTATTGGATGGTAGCTGTCGTTGAATGAAGGGGAGAATTTTGACAGTTCGTTGTACTCGGGCGTGAGTGTGCCTTCGTCAGGGTCGTAATCGTAGAACAGGATTATCTGGCTTATGCTCAGTCCGTGCATTTTCTGGAACACGAACGCGAAAAGCCTATGTCCGTTGTTTCGTTTCCACACGCACGCCGAGAACGATTCACCGTCATCGCCAAGTTCAAATGCCGAAACATAACCGTTTGGGCTGTCAACAATTATATCGTAGTCGCCTTCGCCGTTGTTGCTTACCGGATTTTTCAGCAGGTCGGTGGTCGGACGGTTGTGCCATGTGTCATTGAATGCCTTTACGAGAGAAAGTATGCTACCGTCCTTAACACCTGAAATTGTTTTCTTGTCCCAACCGTCGCTAATCTGGTCGATTGTGACAAAGTTCTGCGCCGTAACTGCCAGAGCAGAAAGGCTAACGAGTAAAATTGTGAGAATAGTTTTCATGATTACAATATTTAACCTCAATTTTTTTGCAATGTTAGTGATACTTTCAAAAGTTTGAAGTAATTTTACACGCTTTTTATTCAGTAATTATGAACATTACTTTGCTTGTGGTCGGAAAGACCGACAAGGACTATATAAACCAGGCGGTTGAGGAGTATTTCAAGCGCATAAAACGCTATATGAACTTCGAATTCAAGGTTGTAAAGGACATCAAGAATGCGAAGAGCGTGACTACTGCCGTGCAGAATAAACTCGAGGGCGAGAAGATTCTCGATGAACTTTCGCCATCAGACTTTGTCGTTCTGCTCGACGAAAACGGGAAAAATCCGTCGTCGAAGGAGTTCGCTGCCTTCATCGAAAAACAGTCTCTGTCGGGACTGAAGAACCTCGTGTTCGTAATCGGCGGTCCATACGGATTTTCCGATGATGTGTACGCCCGCGCCAACTACAAACTGTCGCTGTCGCGGATGACATTCTCGCACCAGCTGGTGAGGGCAATCTTCGCCGAACAGCTCTACCGCGCACTAAGTATCCTCAACAACGACCCTTATCACCACGAATAAATGAAAACCAAGGTTGTACGCATATTATACTTTTCGTTGCTCTCGATACTTGCTGTCGTGGCGGCGGTATTTGCGTTTATGCCTCACGGCGATGGCATTGTCGATGTCGAGGAACTCGTTGACAAGCAGAGTCTTGAAATCTTATTGCAGGAAAAATATCTGTACATAAACGAAAAGAGCGAAGATGCACTGAAAATCGCTTCCACCAAGTCAGACAGCGTGAATGTTGAGTTTTTCGATTCGTTGGCCGGCGACTTTTCCGAAAAGGGCATTGGATTTTTCCACTACGAACGCGGACGCTTGCAGCACTGGTCAACCAACGACATTCCCGTACCTGTGGAATTCAAGTCGTCGCTTGGCGACAGGCTTGTGAAACTCGACAACGGACTCTACCTCTGCGGCATGAAGCTCGAAGACAACAACGCCGTGGTCGGACTTTACCAGATTCGAAAGGAATATTCCTACGAGAACGACATGCTGGTGACTTCGTATGGCAAGGACATCGACCTGCCGAAAAAGGTCGTGGTTTCTGCCGACAGCAGCGACAATTCGCTTTCGGTACGACTTCCGGCAAGCGACAAGAACATTTATTTCGGCATTACCGACGATAACTACATGCAGGACAGGCTTTCTATGCCTCAGGCAATGCGGATTTGCTTCCTGCTCATCGGACTTTTGCTCCTATATTCCATTTTTGAAGCTTTGGCGCGGAAATACAGCTCCAAGTCGTGGATTTGGGTTGTCGCATTCGTGCTGGTGATGATTGCCGTCAGGTTCTCACTGCTTGCCGTAGGCTTCTTCGACGATCTTAGCAACCTGAAGATGTTCTCGCCCGAATTGCTGTCAACATCAACCCTGCAGGCTTCGTTTGGCGATATGCTTCTGAAGGTTGTCATTGTTGGTCTGGTGTGCATATTTTTCTGCCGACACTTCAATGTAAATCTTAATGCTCTGGAAAACAGACGGTTCTCCAAAACATTGACAAGCATATTATTCTCGGTTTTAGTGTCGGGGCTTTCGATGCTGCTGGTCGATTTTCTTGTCGAAATCGTTGCCGACTCGTCGATTCCGTTCAATTTTGCAAACCTCTCCAGTCCCGATGGTTATGGCTATATGGCGCTTGTGGCAGTGGTAACAGTGATTTTCATCGCTATTTTCATCGTCAGAAAAATAATACAAATCTGCGACAAGCTCCTTGAAATCCGTCTGATATTACCGCTCGTCTTGCTGATACTTGCTGCATACACAACGGTTTGCTGGTTCAACGACAATAATGTCATCGTGCAGACCTGCTTGTTGTGGCTGATGTGGTCGTACTTGCTGTATTGTATGCTCAAGGGCAAACGCACTTTCCTCTACAGGACAATTCTAGCCATAATGGTTTCGCTACTTGTGTCGTACTCCATTTCGAGCCGAGTTCAGCAGAAGGAAGCCGAGGCTTTCAAGGTGCTGGCATACAACATGTCGGCCGAGCGCGACTTCGATGTTGAGTTCAATTTCATCGAGTTCGACAACGAAATGCGTGGCAACAAGGAAATTACAGAATTTGTCAAGCAGTACGACTTCGATTCTGCCGACAGCGTAATCAATGGTATAATTTCATCAAAGAAATACCTCAAGCGTTACGATGCTCAGGTGACGATTTGCGCTGATACCGACAGCCTTATGCTCGAGGACGAAGGCGTGTCGGTTGGTTGTTTTGAATATTTCAGAACCTTGCTGCTCGAATGCGGCATTGTGATTCCAAACACCAATTTCTATTACCTTGATAATAATAATGGCCGCCAGTCCTATCTTGGCATCTTCAGCGTTATGGTCGAGCCGACTGTGATTGTGAAGATTTACATCGAACTTAACAGTAAGATTTTCAGCGAAGGACTTGGCTATCCCGATTTGCTTCTCGACAAACGCATGGCTTTGAAGCACAGCGACAAGAAATACGACTTTGCGCGTTACAGCAAGGGTATTCTGGTGGCAAGCCGCGGCTCGTACAAGTACTTGTTCTCGCTTGCTCCCGAAAGCGATTTCAGCGAATATTCGGTAAGCACAAGCAACGGCTACAAGCATTTCAGATATTGCCCCGACAGCGAAAACACGGTGATTCTCAGCAAGCGCGATTCGGGATTCTCCAATGTGTTCATAATATTCTTCTTTGTGCTGTTCGGCACTTTCCTGGTTTATATGTGCCATTTTGCCATCGTCGGCATTGGTCGTGGCAAGAAGATTGAAACCGCAAGCCTCGGACAGCGAATCAGGGCTTCGTTCATCGGTGTGCTGGTAGTCAGCCTTTTCCTGACGATGGTCGTCTCTGTGGTGTTCATCATCGACACCTACGAAAAACGACAGAATGAACTTGTGCTCGACAAGGTTCACTCGGTTGCGGTGGAACTCGGGCATTCGATAAACCTCGACAACCTCAAGAGCGAAAGTCCGCAGTATGTCGACGATATTTTAGTGTATCTATCTAACATTCTGTATGTTGACATAAATATCTACGATGTTCACGGCGTGCTGATGTCGTCGTCGCGGCACGAACTTTTTGACAAGGGACTGAAGGGAATGTTTGTGGACCCAAGTTCGTACAGGCATCTGATAATGAACAAGGACGAGCTGTTCTCGCACAAGGAGCGCATCGACAAGGTAGAGTATCTGTCGGTGTATCTGCCACTGAAGAACAGCAGCAACAAGGTGGTCGCATACTTAAATCTGCCGTACTTTGCCGCCGAGGCTGGCATAGAGGAGGAAATGTCGAACTACATTGCGGTGTTTGCATCTATCTTCCTGTTGCTCATATTGGTAGCCTTGATAATCGGACTTCTTGTATCACGGCAGGTGACAATTCCGCTTTCACGGCTTCAGAATTCCATACGAGGAATGGAGATAAACAGTGCCAAGAAACTGACATACGACCGCAACGACGAGATTGGTCTTCTGATTGACGAGTACAACCGCAAGGTTGACGAGCTGGCTGAGTCGGCGCAGAAGCTTGCGGCTTCGGAACGCGAGTCGGCTTGGCGTGAAATGGCCCGTCAGATTGCCCACGAAATCCGCAATCCGCTTACACCTATGAAGTTACGCATACAGTATCTAGAGCGCGCATATCAGGAGAATGCTCCCGGCTGGGAAAAGATGCTCGAGCAACTTCCACAAATGCTTATCGAACAGATAGATGTGCTTGATGCAACGGCTTCGCAGTTCTCCGAATTCGCAAAGATGCAGGCACCGCACAAGAAGAAAGTCAATCTGTGCGAGGTGATTGAAAACATTGTCGATTTGCACAACGGAACCAACGGTGTGGAAGTGCGCAAGGTTTGCAATGTCGATGGCGAAGCGCTTGTTATGGTTGACCGTGACCAGATTCTGCGCGTGTTTACTAACTTGGTAAAGAACAGCATACAGGCAATCCCCGAAGACCGCAAGGGCGAAGTTGTGATTTCCATTTCCGACGATGGCGACCGCTATTTTGTGTCTGTCCGCGACAACGGCAGTGGCATTGCCGACGAAATCAAGGCAAAGATTTTCCAGCCCAACTTCACGACAAAGTCGTCGGGAATGGGACTTGGATTAAGCATGGTGAAGAATATTTTATTTGGTAATGGTGTCGAAATCGACTTCGAGACAGAAGTTGGTGTCGGTACCGAATTTAAATTATATTTTGAGAAATGGATAGGTTAAGGATTTTTATTGGAATCGTTGTTATTGGCAGTTTGCTGATTTCGTGCAAAGGAAAAACTGAAAGATTTGAATTGCAGAATGAAGATTTGGTAGGATACGTAAACCCTATGGTGGGAACCGCCGAACACGGTCACACCTTCCCGGGTGCTGTTATGCCTTTCGGTATGGTACAGCTTAGTCCCGACACTCGTCTCGATGGCTGGGATGGATGTAGCGGATACCACTACACCGATTCTAAAATTTATGGTTTTACTCATACCCACCTCAGCGGAACTGGCTGTTCCGACTATGGCGATGTGCTGCTTATGCCTATGTGCGGAAAGTTCTCTACCGACAACAAGGAGTATTCGTCGCATTTCTCGCACGATACCGAAGTTGCTGAGCCAGGCTACTACGCCGTGAAACTTTCTGACGATGACATCGATGTGGAACTCACCGTTTCTCCACGCGTCGGTTTGCACCGCTACAAGTTCAACCGCGAAGGCAAGCGCTACATTGTCCTCGACCTCGAACATCGCGATGTGGTTCTTGAGGCCGGTCTGCGCAAGCATTCCGACAACTGTTACACTGGCGTTCGCCGCTCGTATGCATGGGCAGACAACCAGCATCTGTACTTTGCTATGGATTTTTCAACTGATGTTTCTATTGTGGAACCTGCCGATTTCGATTGGGAAAGCGATTCGTTGTGCCGTCCCGACAAGGCCGTGTATGTCTTTGAGGTTGCCGACAGTGCTGTAAAAGAGGTGCTTGTAAAGGTTTCCATTTCGCAGGTTGACGAGGAAGGTGCGCTTAAGAATATGGAGCAGGAAGTTCCAAACTGGGATTTCGATGCTCTGCGCAAGGATGCTTCCGATGCTTGGAATCGCGAACTTAACAAGATTCTTGTTAAAGGTGGAACCGAGGAACAGCGCAAGGTTTTCTATACTGCCATGTACCACTCGTTTGTACATCCGACTTTGGCTCAGGATGTTGACCGTCGCTATCGCGGTACCGACCTGCAGGTTCACTCGAGCGACGACTTTACCACTTATACCGTTTTCTCGCTGTGGGACACCTATCGTGCTGCTCATCCGCTTTATACCATAACGCAACAGGCACGCACGGTCGATTTCATCAAGACTTTTATTGCCGAATACTCGCAGGGCGGTCGTCTGCCTATGTGGGAACTTTCGTCTAACTACACTGGCTGTATGATTGGTTATCACTCTGTTCCGCCAATGGTTGATGCATATTTCAAAGGTATAAAGTTCAAAAATCTTGAAAGTCTTGCACTCGAGGCTATGCTTTCGACAGCAACCGCCGACGAACTTGGCAAGCGCTATTATGCCCGTCACGGATTTATGTCGGTGAACGAGGAGCACGAGTCGGTGTCGAAAAACCTTGAATACGGCTTCGATGACTGGTGCATTGCCCAGTTTGCAAAATCGCAGGGCGACAATGAAACCTATCGCGAATATATGATTAGAAGCCAGGCTTACAAGCATATCTTCAACAGAAGTTGCGGTTTTATGTGTCCTCGTCAGAATGGAGCATGGAAGGCTGATTTCGACCCAAAGGAAATCGATTTTAACTTCACGGAGGCTAATTCGTGGCAATATACATTCTATGTTCCGCACGACATTCTCGGGTTCATAGAGCTGATGGGCGGCAACGAGGCTTTCGAGGCAAAACTCGACGAACTTTTCTCGACTGGCAGCGAAACCCACGGCAAGGACCTGAAAGACATAACCGGACTTATTGGCCAGTATGTACACGGAAACGAACCGAGCCACCACATTGCCTACATGTACAACTATTGCGGAAAGCCTGCCAAGACGCAGAAGGTTGTCCGCCAGATAATGTCGGAGATGTACAACACAACACCTGCTGGCAGTTGCGGAAACGAGGACTGCGGACAGATGTCGGCATGGTATGTTCTCAGCGCTATGGGATTTTACCCGATAAATCCGGCAAATGGTGTATATGATATTGGCAGCCCGATATTCGATACCGTGCAGATTAACCTCGAAAACGGCAATAAATGCCTGATTGTCACTCACGACAATAGCCCCGAAAATATTTATGTCGGCAAAATGGAAATAAACGGAAAGCCATACACTAAGTCTTATATTTTGCATTCCGACATTGCCGACGGTGCACGAATCGACTTTTATATGACTGCCGACCCACAGAACGGCTTTGGCACCAACAGCGCCGACATTTATCCGTCTCGCATCGATGAGTTTAAGGTTGTTCCTGCACCATATGCATTGACTAGTGACCGTACTTTCCACGATTCGTTGAAAGTTGAGTTGGCATGCAGCGACGACAGCGCACGTATTTATTATTCGATAGGCGACAGCGAACCGAAACTTTATTCCGAACCTATAATTTTAAAGGAAACAACTACGCTCAGTTTCTATTCTGAGCGCGACTGTTATGTGTCGTCGAAACCGGTTAGTGCCAAATATATATTGATTTCGGCCGACCGTCGCATAAAACTGATAAGCAAATACAACAAAATGTATAGCGCTGGCGGCGACGATGCTCTTGTAGATTGTTTGCGTGGTGGCAACGATTTCCGTACTGGCGAATGGCAGGGATATCATGGACAGGACTTCGAAGCTATTGTCGATTTGTGCGAAGAGAAAGACATTAAGTCAATCGAAACTGGATTTATTCAGGATGTGGGTTCGTGGATAATGTTCCCTAAGTATGTAGAGTACTACACTTCGAACGATGGCGTTAATTTTAAGAAGATAGCTACCGTAAACCATAATGTAGCCGATAATGATTACCGCCAGCAGATTTATAATTTCCGTTGCGAACCGAGCAACTGCAAGGCGCGTTATGTGAAGGTTTTTGCAAAATATTACGGTACGCTTCCCGAATGGCATTGGGGTGCTGGTGGCGAAACACATCTGTTTGTTGACGAGATTGAAATTGTTGAAAAATAGGGAATTATGAAAAATATTAGATTTTTTTTGATTGTTGCTTTGTGCATTCTGCTTTTCTCCTCCTGCGAAAAGGACGAAAACAAACTTGTGGCTACAAATCTTGAATATACAGAGTGTAACGAGCATCCAAAAGCTATGAAAACCAGAATCTCATTTGTTGAAAACACCATTGAGGTTTTTCACGACAATATCCCTGCGAACTGCAATTTCGAGGGCGTACTGGTTTCCCCAACAATCGACGATGAAAACAAGATAATTGAGATAGATGTTGACCCGATAGTAGTTCAAGCTTCGTTGGACTGCGAGTGCGTTATAAATGTGTCATATACTTTCGAAAATTTCAATAAACCAGCTTCCGACTATACATTTATAATTCGGGACAACAACGAGGAAATATATAGGGGAGGAGTGAATAATTAAAATCTAATCGTGCTAATTTAGTGCATCTTGCTTAATTCTTCTTCCCATTTCCATGCCGATAAAGTAGTCTCGTCAAGCGTTTTTTCGGCTTTCCAACCGAGAACTTTGTTCGCCTTTGTGGTGTCAGCCCAAACCTTTTCGATGTCGCCAGCTCTTCTTCCTACAATTTTGTAGTTCAGTTTTAAGCCTGTGCTGCGTTCAAACGAATCGATAACTTCCAATACCGTAGAGCCTTTGCCTGTGCCGATGTTGAAGAAGTCGAACTGATTGCTGTTTTTTGACGAGAGCAAATATTTTACTGCTGCAACATGTGCCTTTGCTAAATCAACGACATTTATGTAGTCGCGGATGGGCGTGCCATCGGGGGTGTTGTAGTCGTTGCCGAAAACGCTCAGGCATTCGCGGATTCCCATGGCGGTCTGCGTGATGTATGGCATAAGGTTGTTGGGAGTGCCATTGGGCAGTTCGCCGATGAGTGCCGACGGATGTGCTCCAATAGGGTTGAAGTAGCGCAAGGCTATTGCCTTTAGTGATGGTGTCGCCTTGAGCATATCCTGAATTATTTCCTCCGAGATTTGCTTTGTGTTTCCGTATGGCGATTCAGCTTTTGCGAAAGGAGTATCTTCGGTTACTGGCAGAGTTTCAGGTTGACCATAAACAGTGCAGCTTGACGAAAAAACAAGTCCGTTTACACTATGTTTTTCCATCATTTCCAGAACGTTGATAAGCCCGTTGAGGTTGTTGCGGTAGTACATCAATGGTTTCTGTACCGATTCTCCAACAGCCTTGCTCGCAGCGAAATGCACTACGGCAACTGCATCGCTGTTGTCGTAGAAAATTTTCTCCATGGCAAACACGTCAGTTACATCTGCTTTGTAAAAAGTAGGCTTTTTGCCTGTAATTTTCTCAATTCCATCAAGAACATTGATATTCGAATTGGAAAGATTGTCGATTATTATTGGTTCGTAGCCTGCATTTATAAATTCTACAACTGTATGTGAGCCAATGTATCCTGTGCCACCGGTGATTATTATTTTTTTCATCTTGGATTCAATTAAATGTAAGATTCTGCAAGTTTTTTCATTTCGCTGTTGACGTTCTTTGCTTCGTAAAGTATTCCGTATATTGTTTCGGCAATTGGAATGTTGAAGTTAGTCTTCTTGTTTATCTCGTGTACGCAACGACATGCGTAGTAGCCCTCCGCCACCATGTTCATTTCTAGCTGTGCCACACGCACCGAAAGACCGTGTCCTATCATGTTTCCAAACAAACGGTTGCGGCTGTAGCGTGAGTATGCTGTTACAAGCAAGTCGCCAAGGTATACCGAATCGTTCAAGTTGCGTTTGCCAGGATACATGCTTTCAACGAAGTTTTTCATTTCGTTTACACAGTTGGCAATATAGGCGGCAAGGAAGTTGTCGCCGTAGCCGAGACCACTGTAGATGCCAGCGCCGAGAGCGTATATGTTTTTCATTACGATTGCAATTTCGGTGCCAAGCATATCGCTAGATGTGGTTGTGTGTACATATCTGTTTGCAAACATCTTAGCAACGGTATGTGCTAGGTCTTCGTTTTCCGAGACTGCGGTAAGGAAGGTGTATTTTTCCTGTGCAATTTCTTCGGCGTGCGATGGACCGCTAATCATCGACATGTTTGCCAGCGGGATATTGAATTCGCTGTGCAGGTAGTCGGAAATGAGTTGCATGGTTTCGGGGATTATACCCTTTACTGCTGTGATTATCTTCTTGCCGGAAATGTCGATATTTTTCAGCGGTTTTAGCGACTCGTGGAGGAATGCAGCTGGTGTGACAATCACCAGATATTCTGCCTTCGATGCAATTCCTTCGAGGTTGGTGCTTATTTCAACGCTGTCGGGATTGATAAAAGTTGAACTCAGGTATCTGGGATTGTGTCCGTATTTTTGGATTCCTTCCACAATTTCATCTTTCCTTACCCACCACGATGTTCGTTCGAGGTTGGCTGTAAGTATCTTGACTATTGCCGTTGCCCAGCTTCCGCTGCCGATTACTGCGGTATTGTATTTTAGTTTTTCGTTGGTTATCATCTCCAATTATTTTTTTGCAAAGGTAAGACTTTATTTGCAAACAAAAAAAGGCTGTCGTTTCTTGACAGCCTTACATATCATTTGATTGCGTTTTATTTCATTTCTGCAAAATACTTGTAGAACAGCGGAATAGTTTCGATTCCCTTGAGGAAATTCTCGATAGGATAATTCTCGTTCGGCGAGTGTATTGCGTCCGATTCAAGACCAAAGCCCATAAGAATCGACTTTATGCCAAGCACTTCTTCGAAACGCGAGATGATAGGAATACTTCCACCGCTGCGAACAGGAATCGGGCGTTTGCCGAATACTTCGATGTATGCCTTTTCGGCTGCCTTGTATGCAGGAAGGTCTATTGGACAAACGTACCCCTGTCCTCCGTGTAGCGGACGAACTTCGACCTTTACATATTCAGGAGCAACCTTTTCGAAGTATTCTTTGAAAAGCTGAGCAATCTTCTTGTGGTCCTGGTTTGGAACAAGGCGGGTCGAAATCTTTGCAAATGCCTTCGATGGAAGTACGGTCTTGGAACCTTCGCCAGTATAGCCACCCCAAATTCCGCATACGTCTAGACA
>JAEEGK010013886.1_pt1 | contig 18072 bp, 12 predicted proteins | sample 8958771 | NCBI WGS metagenome assembly JAEEGK01 (sample SAMN16246547, study PRJNA631951) | gut metagenome | biome: gut microbiome; feature: rumen; material: SC-attached | host: Bos | place: Iran: Karaj | collected 2018-10
TAACAGAAAAAAATATAATTATATCATATCAACAGAATATATCAGAAGAAAAAATATCAAATGAAACAAAAGTAAATATCTTATATGAAAATAATGATTTATACATTGGTTCCTTATTAGTAGATAAAATAAATTATAATGAAGGGGAATATATAATAAGAGAATCTTATAAACCAGAAATGAAAATTAAATGTGTTGGAAAGTGGGAAAATGGTAAGTTGATTAAAGGAAAAATTTATGATATGAATACATTAAATTTTGAAGGTAACTTTGAAGATAATAAACCAAAAGATGGAAAATGTTATTTTGATTCAATTATTTATGAAGGAGAAATTAAAGATTTTCAAATTGAAGGAAAAGGAAAATTAATTTATGAAAATGGAGATTATTTTGAAGGAAATTTTTTGAATAATAAACCTAAAGGAGAAGGAACTTTAAAAATAAATAATAAGGAATATAGAGTTAATATTAATTAAATAAAGATTTATATTTTATTTCTTTTCTTTATTAAAAAAAAAATAATATTATATATAATTCATATTATAATTTTGATTAAATGTTTCTGTTAATTTTTCATTTTTATATTGTATTTCCTTACTTTTTTCTTTTCTTAACTTATCAATTTCTTTTTGTAATTCAATAATTTTTTTTTCTTGTTCGATTTTTTCTTTTTGTAAAATTTCCATATTATTTTGTAAATTGTAATTATGCTTTTCAAGTAATTTACATTTATTTTCACTTTGTTTATATTTTTCATTTTGTGCTTTTCTAACTTTATCTAATTCATTATATTCTTTTCTTTCTCTTAAAATTATATTATATAATTCATCTTTTTCTGCTTCTGTATCTGAATGAGTTATTTCAATATTTTCTTCTTCTAAATTTTTTTTTTCATTGTAATTAATATTATAAGGTATATCTAAGTTTTTATTAAAAATCAATTTATCTTGTTTATGAATATTTATGGTATCATCATATGAAAATAATTGCTTTTCTAAATCATCGATTTCTTTTTGAATTTGTTTAAGATATATTTTGTCTATTCTTTTTTTTTGATTTTGATTGATTTCTTTTTTCATTTAAATTAATATTAATTGGTTTATTATTTTTTAAAAATTTTATAATGATAAAAGAATTGTAAATAAAAAATGTCTTTTTTTAGCAATTTTTTAAGAATTATATTTGACTTTAAAACTTTGATTTTGGCAATATTCTTAATTTTTATCATGAATTTAATAATTAATATAAAAAAAAAGAGGAAAAAACTAAATGATGATTTTATAAAATTTGAAGCAATGAGTCCTGAAGAAAAAAAAATATTTTTAATAACAAAATTTAATACAACAATTAATAGAAATGATCCAATTGAAAGGGAAAAATTTATTAAAAATTGTAAATTTTTTATTTTTAATAAATTATAGATTATAAGTTAGTTTATGGAAGTAAAGGAGAGGAATTATATAGAAATTTATATAAACCATCAAAAAAAATCTCTAAAAAAAATGTTAAAGTCCAATTTAATGATAATGACCAAGTAAGTAGGAATTAAAAAAAAATGGAGTTAAAAAGACAAAGAATATCGATATTAGTAAAATTAATTTAGATATTTTATCATAAGAATAATAATTAAATTAATGTATGGATATTAGAAAAATCAATAATATAATTATTTATAATATATGATATACAAATATAACACTTCTTTTAGTTTAAGGATTATTTTTTTATTTTATTTAAAAAAACTGTTTTGAAACAATAATATAAAAAAAATCTCTTTAAAAACCTAAAAAATCTTTTTTAAAATCCTAAACAAAAAAATAAAAATAAATAAAAAAAAAAAAAAAATTCCTTAAAAACAAAAAAAAAAATTAAAAAAAAAAAAAAATGTCTTCAACATATTCACTTATTCCAAGTCAAACATCAATAAAAGAAAAAACCCAATTTCCTTCATCTCCAGAAACTCAAAACCAAACACCTCAAAGTAAGAAAATTCAAATAACAGAGAGTCCAAATCACATAATAAAATTTCCTTCAAATGAAGATGATAATATAACTTCAAATTCATCTTTAAATTCAGGAAGATGGAGTGAAGAAGAACATCAAAAATTCATTGAAGGAATTTTAGAATATGGAAATGAATGGAAAAAAGTTCAAAAAATTATTAAAACAAGATCAAGTACTCAAGCTAGATCACATGCTCAAAAATTTTTTTTAAGAATTAAAAAATCTCTTAATGAATTAAGTAGAAATTCAAATGATGAAAACAAAGGGAATAATTATGATAAAAATAATATTGATATTGAAGTTATTTTAAATTATGTTATTAATCTTATTTCTAATGAAAAAAGAAAAAAAATTGAGTTAACTAATATTCAAAAAGAAAGATTAATTAGTGTTATTAATTGTAAATTTTCTAATGAAAATATTGGAAGTTGTAAAAATGATATAGAAATTGATATAGAAAGTGAAAAGAATAATTTTGAATATGAAAATCTTAGTTATCAAAAGAAAAAAAGCTTTAATGGGAAAAATAAAATTTTTAATATTAAAAAAGATATGTCTCATAGGAAATCAATTGAAAAATTAAATAATAATCATAATTTAAATTATGATAATGGTAAATTAAAAAATAATACTTTAGAGAAGAGGAATTATTATGAAGAAATGAAAGAATATTTTGTAAGGAAAAAAAGTTCAAATAGTAATTTTTATACAAATAATAATAATAATAATCAAAGAGAAAGATTTAATAGTGCTTATTTAAATATTGATAATTTAGAATTTCAAAAAAATAATGGAAATTTATTTGGAATTGATAATAATGTTTATAAGAATTTTTTCCCTTCTGAAAAGAGGAAAAATTCAGAACAAATTTCAACAAATAATTTAACTAATGAACAAAGAAAAAACACTTTTCAAATTGATTTTGATGATGATTGTATAAAGGAAGAAAATAATAAGGATAAATATTTTAGTCCTTATTTAAATGAAGATCAAGAAAATAATTTAATAAATCAAAATGAAATGGATTTTGAAGGCTTACAATTTCCTGTTAATACTGATGATATACAAATGAAAAATGACTCTTTTTAATCATTTGTGAATATTTAGTTTATAGATTTATTTTTAATTTCAAATTAATTTTAACTAAGTAGGTCAATAAAATTATTAATTTAAATTATTTTTTATTTTATGTAGGAAAAAAGTTTTTAAGAAATATTATATAATAAAATTTAATTATTTACGATATATAAATAATAAATATAAAAATAATAACTTAAAAATGAATAATCTTCTTATTACACAATTAAATCATAAAAAGAAAAAAAAATCAAAAAAGAAAGAAGAACCAAAAAGTGAAAAAGAAAAAAAGAAGAAATCATCTTATTTTTTAGTTAAAAATGATAAAAAATATTCAAAAACAAAATTAGAATTAATGAATTATTTAGTAGATGAACAAGCAAGATATACAAATTTAGATAAAGCAGTAGATTATTATCAAAATAAAATAGAAAGTTATAAAAGACAAATGAATAAAAATGAAGAATTAATTCAAAAAAAACAAATAATTTTAAATTCATTAATTTCACAATTAAATGATATATTAATTAAAAACTTTCAACCAATTGATAATGAAAACGCACAAAATCAAGAAAAAAAAAGAATGGAATTAGAAATACAAATTCAAACTTATACTCAAGCTTTAGATATGTATCAAAATATTAAATCTGAACTTCAAAATGAAAATATTCTTTTAAAAAAAGATTTAAAAAAAGAATATAAAGAAAGTTTATCTAGAAAAAAACAATATGATAATTATATTATTATAAAAAATAAAATTCAAAATGAAGAAAAAACTCAAGAACATTTATTAAATACTATGACTAATTTTGATGTTAAATCTAAATCAATGTTTGATAAAGAAGAAACTAAAAAAAAAAATACTTTAGCTAAAGAAGAATTTTCACTTAATGAATTAAAACAAAGTATGAGAGAAACTGAAGAACATTTAGTTAAATTAGAAAAAAAAATTATTAGAAGACAAAAAATATTGCCTTTTGAAAAAAGAAGAAATTATAAAATTTATCAAGATAATAAAATTTTAATAAAAGAAAAAGTAGCAAATTTTTTAAAATTACATTTAATACAAAAAATACATAAATTACATAGTTTAGAAGAAGTATTTGTTCATGTAAAGCAACAAAATTTAGTTTTTCAATCAAAATATAATAAAATAAATAGAATGTTAAGTGATTTAACAAATTTAAAACATACAATAAGTAAAGATCAACAAGAAATAAAATCAATTCAAGAATTAATTAAAGAAAAATTAGAATCTGAAGGAATTATTTATGATGATCCACAATTAATAAAAAAATTAGTGTTAATAAATGGAGAAAAAGAAAGTAATGTTTTATCAATAGAAAAAGCTTATAAAAAAGAAAATTTAATTAAAGGAATTATAAGATTTATGGAAAGGTATTATTATCAATTTGAAAAAATGATAAAATCAACTTTAGTTTTTTATTTAAAGATAAAAGAAAAAAGTATTTCAAAGAATGAATTAGAAAATATATTTAATTTATTTAGTAATAATGAAAATATAAATGAAATAAGAAAATATAGTTCAACTAAAGCTTTTTCATTAAATGATTATAAAAATGTTATAAAAATTTTAATGCAATTTTTTAGAAAAGTTACTTTTATTTATTGTAATTTTATAATTGATATTGCAATTCAAGCATCAAATTCAGAAGAAAAAATAAATGAAAATGAAAAAAATGAAAAAGAAGGAAATGAAAAAATGAAAATAATAGTTTTTTCTTCTTTAACAAAAGAAATTGAAGAAGAAGAAAAAGAAAGACAATTCGGTTTAAAAGAAAGTTTAAATAAAAATAAAAAATTAACAAATAATCAAAAAAAACAAGAATTACTTAAACAAAATATTTCAAAAGAAATTAATTATATGCTTGATCAAGGAATTGATATAGAAGTTTTATTAGAAAGATATTTAACAGCTTTAAGAAAAAGAAACGATGAAAAGAACAAAGTGAAAAAAAAAGATAAATTTGAATATGAAACGTTAAAAGAAAAAAAAAGAAATGAAAAAAAGAGAAAAATATACGAAAAAGAAAATAAAAGAATAAGAGAAACAAGATTATTATTTGATAAATTAAAAATGAAATTTTTCTTAGATTTAACAAATTATACAAGTGAATTAGTAAAACATGATGATTGGGATAAAAAAAATAAAACAAAATATAATATAGATATAAGGTTAGTAAATAGGAAAAAAAATACTAAAAATGTTTTAAGTGAATTATTACAAGAATATAATAGAAATAAAGTACAAAAGAAATTTAATATAGGATTGAGTCAAGTCTTTAAAAACATAGTAAAAAGAGGAAGAGCTCAAAGAGCTATTCATTTTCCTAAACAAAAAAATGAATTTGAAGAAATCCAAGTTTTAGATGATACTTTTATAGATGAAAATGAATATAATAAACATCCTGATGTTGAAATAGAAAAAAAAATAATAAAAATTCAAAAAAATTTCTTTGGTTATAAATCAGGTAATACAGATAAAAAAAATAACTCTTTTAGAACTATGTTTGATTTACATAAAATTAATTTAGAATTATTTCATAAAAAATCAGGGATTGAAAATTATAAAGATTTTGATACTATACAAAATGAATTTCAGAAGAAATTAAATATGAAAATTTATTCTCCTATTGTTTCAAATTTTATACCTAAAAGAGAATTTTGTAAAAAAAATAGATTTGTTAATTATGTATCTTCAGATAATAGTATAAATAATAATAATTTTACAACTTCACTTACAAATAGAGGAACTAATAGAGAAAATAAAGAAGAAGCAAATAATGGTAATCATACTTTATCACTTCAAAAAAAAAAAAAATTAAAATATCCTAAAATTAAATCTGGTAATATTACAGTTACTGAGTAAAATTTATTTGTTAATTTTTTATTGGTATTTTTTAAATTATTATATTATTCTATTAAAAATATTTATTTAAAAAAACATATTTTTATTTTTTAATTTATAAAGTATTATCATTAAAATGGGATGTATTTTTCCACATAATTTAACAAATAACGAATATTATTTAAATAAAAATACTATTGAAACAATTAGAAAATCACAATTAAATATTAAAAATTTAGAATATAAAAATGAGATAAATATCACTCAAAATACAGAAAAAAAAGAATTTAATCAAAATACAGATTTTATGAATAAAAAAGCAAGTGATATTATATATTCATATAATAATAAAAGTACTAAAATTAGTTCTGATAATTCAAATATAATAAATACTACACTACTTAAATTATATAATAGTTCAAATTTATTAATAGATGAAATTGAATTAACAAGTGATAAAATAATTTCTAAGTATAATCATTATACAAAAACTTTTGATAAATCAAAAAAAATTTCTTTTGGAAGTAATATATCAAATGATTATATTATAAAAGATAATTCAATCTCTCCAATTCAATTTTATATATATTATAATGAATCAAAGAAAAAATTTTGTATAATGGATAATTTATCAGGGACTGGAACATTTATTAAATTAACTAAAGAAATAATAGTTAAAGAAAATATGATAGTAGGTTTTTGTGTAGATTTTATGTACTTTGATGTAAAGGTATTACGTAATGGAGAATCACAGTTAAAAATTAATTTTCTTCAAAAATCTAAAAATTCAGAAAAAAATTCTGAAATAATTTTCGATAGTAATGAATATAAAAATTTTACTATTGGAAGAAGTAATAAATGTAATTATAAATATGATGATGAATCAGTTAGTAAAGTACAATGTACTTTATGTTATGAAAAAGAAAATTGGTATTTATATGATGGAAGTATCACTGTTTATGAAAGGAAACATTCTACTAATGGTTTATGGTTATTATGTAGGAAAGGTGTTTGTTTAGAAAATCAAATGATAATTAAAACTGGGGATTTTAAAATTTTTGTTGTTGAAGAATAAAAAAATATTTTAAAGTTAGCTTCTTATTTTTTTATTTATTTTGTATAAATACCAATTTAGAATATTGAAAATGGAAATAATAAATGAATTTAATAATATATATAATATCTATTAAATTATATTATATATTTTTTTTAAAATTTTCTTATAATTAAAAAATTTAAAATTTTTAATTTTTTTTTAATAAGATTAAATTGAACTATTCATAATTTGTTTTCCGATATATTAATTATTTTTAAAACAAATTGTTTTAAAAGTACTTAAGAAAATTAATATGAAATTAATATTATTATCACATAAAACAATTTTTAGTTAAGATTTTTTTCTTTTAGTCTATAATCTTCAATGAATATACCATTTTTTTTCATTAAAAAGTGTCTATAATATAAATTATTATTTTATTAATATATTGTTATTCTTCTTTTTTTTCATTTTACATTCATATTACCAAATTAATTTATTTTATTTTTTCTAAAATGTTTTCAGCTACATAAATATTTTTTTTACACTAAAATAAAATTATAAATTTTTAAAAAATAAAACAAAAAAACTTAGACAAATTAAATTAATTTTAATTTTATAATTTGAAATAAACCAAATAAATCAAATAAAAAAATGTCCCAAGAAAAATCAGTAGATAAAGTAGAAGATCACATTCGTCGTCGTTTCATCCTACAAAAAAAGATAGGTCAAGGAGCATATGGAGTAGTATTTAAATCAATAGACCGAAAAACAAAAGAAACAGTAGCATTAAAAAAATTATTTGGAGCATTTCGTGATGACGTAGACAGTCAAAGAACATTTCGTGAAGTAATGCTTCTTCAAGAGTTAAATGGTCACGACAACATAATTCGTTTATTAAACGTAATAAAAGCAGAAAATGACATAGATTTATATTTAATATTTGATTATATGGAAGCAGATTTATTTGCAGTAATAAGATCAAATATATTACAAGATATACATAAGAAATTTATAATATACCAAACATTAAAAGCTTTAAAATTTATTCATTCTGCAGATATAATACATAGGGATTTAAAACCAAGTAATATATTTCTAAATAGTGATTGCCATGTTAAATTAGGTGATTTTGGTTTAGCAAGAACATTAAATTCAGGGAAACATGGTATAACTGGTGTTATTACTGATTATGTTGCTACGAGATGGTATCGTGCTCCTGAAATGCTTTTAGGAAGTATTAATTATGGAAAGCCTATTGATATGTGGAGTGTTGGTTGTATATTATTCGAATTACTTGTTGGAAGACCTCTTCTTCCTGGGAAAAGCACTAAAGAAATGATCGTTTTTATGTTCGAAGTCACTGGATTTCCTGATAGAAAAGAATATGAAGAAGTTAAAGAAGAATGCGAAATTCAAATTGAATATGATAATTTACTTAGTGAAAGAATTAGAAGAAAGAAAACTATTAAACAATTAGTCAGTGGTTATTGTAATGATCCTGTTGCTATTGATTTACTTGGAAAGTTACTTCTTTTTAATCCAAAGAAAAGATTAACTGCTGAAGAAGCTTTGGAACATCCTTATGTTGCTGATTTTCATAATGTTGAAGAAGAAATTGTTTGTGATCATAAAATTAGAATTCCATTAGATGATAATATGAAATTCGGACAAGAAGAATATAAACATAAATTATATGATGTTGTATTACAAAGGAAAATGGAAATAAGAAAACAAATTATGGAAAGTATGAAAAAAGAAAAGGAAATGCAAATGAATAATAATAATGTTAATACAAATAATAGTCAGAATTTGTAAAAATAAATAATATAAAAAAATTAAATATTTTATAGATTTTTTTTCATTTAAATTTGATTTTTTTCAAAATTTATTTTTATAATTAATTCAAAATGAAAAAATTTAAAGTAATCAAAATAAAACAATAAATAAAATATTCTATGAAATTATTAATTTTTAGCAGTAGAATTTGCATATTGTTTAAATTCACTAGTTCTATAAGTATAAACATATATATTATTAAAACAATTAAAATTAACAGCAATTTCTTCTCCATCTAAATCATTACTCATAATATGAAATTGCTTTTCATACCAAAAAGAACTTTCCCCTCCTGTAGGTAAACCTTTAATATCTTTATTAACAAAAATACTATCTTCCATTTGCATAATTTCAATTTTAATAACACTTTGACTATAATCATAACTTTCATCAAATCCTCCTACTAAAATAATTTTTTCTGAATTTTCCGTTTTTTCATCATATAAACTAATTAAACCCATATTATATTTTTGTAACGAAATAGTTTCTCCTTTAATTTTAACATTTTCCCAAACTCCATTTTGTATAATATCATCATCTCTTTCATGATTAAAGATTTTATATCTTTCAACTTCACCGACGCATTTTTTTTGACTATAATCCCATCCTCCGAAAACATAAATAAATTTACTATCAAAAAAATAAACAGTAGGATCACTTCTCTTATATTTCATTTTAGGTAAAGAAACCCATTTATTCATTTCAATTGAATTAATATATTCTACTTCATTACAATCCCAACCTCCAATTACCATAATGTATTTTTTATCTTTTAATTTAATACTTAACATACTATGAAATCTTCTTGGATAATTCATTTCGATCTTTTCAAATATTACTTTTTCATCTATTGACATTAGTAAAAAATTTGATGTTGCTTCGTCTTTAATTTCTCCTCCTGTTATATAGAAAAAATTATCTTGATGTAATGTTGCACATCCTGGTAAAAATGAGTTTAATTTAACTTTATTTTTTTCAAAATCTACTCTAAATTTTTTATAAGAATTTCTACTGTAGGAAAAAACACAATTTGTAAGTGGAATTATCATTATTAATTCTTTTGTTAAAAATAATGAATCAGAATCTGAATAATCGAAAAATTTCATTTTTTCGGAAATTATTTTTGTTTCTAAGCTTTTTAAATATTTTTGAATATCTTCTGAATATAATTCATGTCTAAATATGTATTTTCCTGGTTCATATAATCCAGCAGATCTTTCTTTTAATGATTGTCCACTTGAAATTAAAGATTCGGAAAATGATAAAAATTTATCTATTTTACTTCTGAATAAATTATAATTATCTGATGTTAAAATATTATTTTTTAAAGTTGAATAAAATCTATTTAAATGAGAAAAAAATAATGCTTTTGTTGAATATAATGAAGAACAGTAATCTTCTAATTTTTGACTTCCATGAAATAATTTCTGGTGATTTAATTCAAATTTCTCTTTAGCTGCATTTAAATTAAATATTTGATGCTTTTCTAAATCATCTATTTTCTTTAAAATTAATTTATATTGTTCATCAATTCTATTTTTTTCTTGAATATAATCTTCTTCAAAACTTTGTGAAAATTCTTCAATGATTTTAAAATTCTTTTCCATTTCTAACTTTTCTAAATCAACTTGATAACCTTTTAATATATTTTTTTCAGAAAAGAATTCTTCAATTTCAATAGTTCTATTTTTATTAACTCCTTGATCATTATCATCATAATCTTTATAAGAAACTTGATAAGTACCATATAAAACTTCAAACATATGATCTTTATGTGCCATAACGATTGAATTTCTACAAAAAAAATCTTTACAAGTTTCACAATAATAATTCTTAAATGAATTCTTATGATAAGGACATTCAACCCATCTTTCTTTTTTAGGATTAGTTTTTTCATTATAAGCATTTAAATATATTATTCTACAAATTTCTAATAATGATGTTAAATTTTCTTTATCAGATTTAGAAATATCATAAGCAACTATTCCATATTCTCTAAATACTCCATTAAATTTATCTATTAATGTTATTATATTTGGACGATTTCTTGGTTCAATATAAAAACATATTGCTATCACTTGTGCTATTTCTAATGGTATTGTTTTTGGGATTTTTGGTATTGCATATTTTAATTCTATTATTTTTTTATTGTTTATCATCTCACCATCCACTGAATTATTATTTGAAGAATTATTCTTATCATTATTATTTGAATTATCCTCACTGTTATTTGATTTTTTTGAATTATTTTCATTTTTTTCATATTTATTATCATTATTATATTCTTCCTTATTATTAATTGAACTTTCCTTTAAATAATCATCTCCTCTGAAAATTCTATTAATTAATCTAGATATCATTTCATCTTGATAATCTTTATATTTAATAAATATTTCAATACATAAACAAGAAAAAGACCAAATATCTTCTCCCCAACCAAAAACAGGTTTTAAAGAAGTTAATTCAGGAGAAACAAATCTAGGAGTTAAAAATAAACTTTCATTTGATATTTTATTAGTTAATTCTTCTATTTTTGTCATATCAACATTATCAGAAAACATATAAGCTGTAGTGAAATCAAATGTTTTTATAAATCCTCCTTTAATATCACTTTCATCATCTTTTTTAGGAGAAAAATAAAATAAATCTGATCTAATATCTCTATGAATTATTCTATTAGAATGTAACATTACTAATAAATGAAGTAATTTATGTACTAAATATAATTTTTGTCTATTTATTGTTTTTTCTGTATCTGTTGAATTTTCTATTGTGATTATTTCTTTCATTAATGTTATATCTTCATATTCAAAAAAAGTAAATAAACATCTTTCATTTGAATCAAAATAAAAATGTAATAATTTATTTATAAAAGGATTTATTTGAAGAGTTGATTTAGAATCTTTAAACATTAATTTAAATAATATTTTAATTTCATTAATTACAATATTTAATTCTTCTTTATTTCTAATAAACATTTTTTTAATAAAAACATCTTCTTGATCATCATTTAAAGGATGATATTTTCCTTTAAATATTTCATGTTTATTTTGATATAATAAATTCCCAATTTCAAATTCTAAATGAGATGAAATTTGATGAATTCCTTTTTCAATTAATAAATCTATCACAGATTTTTCATTTACATTTTTATCAATTGTACTAAAATTAAATTCTTGATTGTTATTGTTTTCAGTTCCTTCATTTTCATCTTTTTTTTTCCTTCCTATTGTATCTGTTACTGATTTTCTTCTTTTTCTTATTCTTTTATTATATAAAAAACCAATATTATCAATTAAATAAAAATCTGGGAAAATACATTCAAATTCTTTTGTTGGTGAATCTAATTCTAATAAAGGACTTTTTTGAATCATTGAATTATTTTCTATTGAATTTTCTTCTTCGGATTCATTTGAATTTGAATTGGAACTTTTCCTTAAATTCATTTCTTGAAAATCATATATAAAATTTTTCCTTGTTCCTTCATTTATTTTATTTATATCTATTCCTAATGTTTTTTTAGTTTCTATGTCTTGTGTACCTTCAATTTCTTTTTTTTTAGAATCAACATCTAATTCTACATCTTTCATTTTTTAAATTTTAATTTATTTATAATGTTTTTAAATATTTAATATTAATTTATTTTGATTATTTTTAAGATTTAATGGATAATTATAGAGGAATTTATTTTGGTAATAATGCTGATGATAATCCTAAATATTATGAAGGAGGTGCTCACTTTAAATACAAAGATTTATATAAAACTTTAGAATCTTTATATAAAGAAAGATATAAAAATAATTATACTGATTCTGAACATAATATAAATAATAATAAAAGATTTATTAAACCTAAAGAAATTGTTAATCAGAATCAAACAAGAAATTTTAAACCTAGAATTCAGTCTTTAAGTGGTGAAATTTCTGAAATGTCAAAAAATAATCAAAAGAAATTATATACTACTAGGAATAAAAATAATGTAATTGATGACGTTAATTATTCTAATTATAATGATAATAATGATAATTTTAACAAACAATATTCTTCTGATTTTCATATTAATAAAAATATAGATATTAATAATAAAATCTTTAAAGCTACAAATCAAAATTATTATCATAATTATAGTAATAGTATTGGAAATAATTTTTTAACAAATTTGAATTTAAATGAAATTGATTTAAAAGAAAGTTATAGAAGTAATATAAATAGAAATAATTCTAATATTTCTACTTTTAATAAAGCTAAAATAATAAGTCCAATTTTAATTAGTAACTCAAATATCAATGAAACATCAAGCAGAAACTTAAATCAAAGTAAAACTAATTCAAATACTTATTTAATGAAAAATACTAATTATTTAAATAAAGAAAATAATTTCAGTGAAAAATTTCTTCAAATTCAAAATCAAATAAATCTATTAAAACTTAAAAATAAAATAAAAATTAAAGAAGAAAAAAATAATATATTAATAAGTAGAAATAAAGACATTAAACCAATGATTTATAGTAATAATAACAATTATAATAATATAAATACCAATTCATCATCAATTTATTTTTCTAGAAATGCTAAATCAATTAATTTAAATACAAATAGTATTAATTCAAACAATCCTTTAATTATAAATTATAAATATCATCATAATCAAAATAATAATTATTTATCAAATAATTTCAATGACAATATTCCTTCTTTTTCTTCAAATAGTAAAGTGTTTAATAATTATTTAATTAATACAAATGTTCCAATAAATAAATCATATGTATCTACTAATCGGGAAATGAGATATAATAATAATTATTAAAAATAAAAAATAATGTGTAATTATTATATTTTTTTAAAGAAAATATTACATATAAATTTAAAAAGTCATTGATAAAGATTAAAATATATATTTAAATTATAAAAATATCTTAAAAATAATATGTTTTTGAATTAAAAAAATTTAAAACCATTAATATATCAATTGTTTGCTTTAAAATCACATAAAATTTCTCCTCTACAAACAGGACATTTCCCATTTTCTTCAAGTTTTTTAACACAATCACCACAAAAATAATGTTTACAAGGAAATATCATTGTATCAGTTTTAAGATCATAACAAATACAACAAGTATCATTCTTAACTTTATTATTTATTTTTATATTGGTATTCTTTTTAAAGAACAATTCAATTTTATTTTTTTCTTTTTTATCTAATACTCCAATACATAATTTTCTTGAAATTGCTTTTTTATAAATTAAAAATGTAATTTGACTATCTTTTTCAACTCCAATTCCTTCCCAATAAATTTTACCCACAATATAACAATCTAATAAATTATAAGAACTTCGAGATGAATTATCTAAACAAACTTTTGCTAATTTTTCTTTACTTTTTAAAAATTCAGATTTACTTATTTTTTGATTTTTATATAATGATTTTTTAGCTTTGTAAATAAAATATTCATTTTCTCTTTTAATGAAACTTCTTTGTGATAAAGATGAACTTTTTTCTAAATATTCTATTGCTTTTAATCTATTTTTTTTTTCTATTCCTTCAAATCCAAAATAATGAACGAAGCCTCTTATTCTCCAAAAATATTCTATATCATTCTCTTTGAAATTTGCTTTGAAAAATTTTTCATTTTTAGGATCTAAAATAAAAAGAGTAAATTCATATATTTCTCTAACATATTTTATAAAATTTACCGCAATTTTATCTTGAAATTTACTATGTTTTATAAGTAAAGCAACAAACATTATAAATTGAGTATTTGATAAATTTTCACATGCAATTTCATCAACTAATATATTTAATATATGAAAAGCTTTATCTTGGTTTTCTAAAAATAAATTATAATCAGTATAAGTTAAAATACATTGATAATATTTAAATCTTGAATAATAATTTCCTTGGTCCATAGATTCTTTAAATATATTTATAATTTGAGGAGTTACAATTTCTGATTTATTTAATAAATAATTGCCATAATCAGAATAATATTGATATAATTTATTATCGATTACTTTCTTATAAAATATAATAATATCTTCATCTTTTAATTCACTTTCTAATTTTAAATTTTCTCTAAAATAAATACTTTTATTCATTGCTTCATAATAAGCAAGATCTAAATTTGAATCAGGTTTAATTGCTTTTAATTGATAAAAAGACATTATTTGTTCTCCTGATTCTTCATTTCCAAAATAACAACTGAACACAAATCTCATTAATGAAACGTCATTTTTTGTTAAATTAAATTTTTTTCTTTCTTTCTCAATAATATTCATAAAATCTTTATGTTTTGATGCTGTTGAATCTTCATTATCTAAAACATAAGCAAGTTCCAATAAAACGTCAATTTTATGAAAAAGATTATCTTCGAAATTAAAAATAAAATTTGGTAAATAGGCAAAACATTTTAAGAGATATAATTTTTCAAGAATTCTATCTCTTTTAACATTAAACTTTTTAAATTCACTTAAATGAATTATATGCATTTTATACATGCAAAAGTAATCATTTGAATCAGCATATTTTTTATATAAAGTATATGCTTTCTTTAAATCTATTTTAGTATTAAAAAGACCATATTCATATTGAGCTGCTTCTAAGAAGTTTTTAAATGTAACTTTTTGTTTTATTTGCATAAAACGTTTAAATAGTTCTGGCTTTAAATGAGATAATAATAATTCTTTATAATTTATCAAATAAGAGTGTTCTATTAATTCAGATTCATTTTTATGACTTGGTGGAAAAAGTTCATTAAATTCCTTTTCCATTTTATTATTTGTTTTATACATAAAAAATTCTTATAAAATATTTAATTAATTTTAGAGTTTAATTTTTAACTATTTATTTTTTTTTTTGGACAAAAATTCAATTAAATATTTTTTTCATGTGATTTAATATAAACTAGTGCAAAAATTGATAAAAAGAATACTAAAATATCTAAGATTAAAGCAATAATTCCAAGAACAAAATCAAATTGAGTAATATATTTTTGTGCTATCACTAAAAAAACTAAAGCAACTAAAGCAAAAATTCCTATTATAATTGAAAAAAGAATGAATATAGTTCTTTCTGATTTATTTCCCATTGAAGCTAAATATAAATTATATAGAATTTTACCCATTTTTAATTGACATAAATGAAATAATATTAAAAGAATAAAAATTATAACATCTAATGCTAATCTTGATGATGAATAAGGAAAAGTTAAATTTTTGAAAATAAATAAAAATAGCTCACAAATATAATAAATAATTGAATAAATTTTATCTATAAAAATAAGTAATTCTAAAGGTAATGAAGAAGACTAAATTTTATTTTTAGATATATTTAATACTGGTTTAACAAGCTCTTGTTCTTCTTTTTGTTTTTGTTCATCAGTTAATCTTGAATTTTCATCCATTTAATTTTTATTTATAATAAATGAACATTTATTTTTAAATGAAAAATTTAAAAAATTATTAAAAATTTCCAAATGAATTTTTATTTTTTAATAATTAAAGGATGGATTCAAAAATTGATTTTGGAAAATAAGATTTATCAACAATATATTAAATATATTAATTTTTTATATTAATTTTTAAATAAAGTTCTAAATATTCTATTTAAAATTAAAATTAAGCTTTATTATCATTATGATGTAAAAAGAGATCTTTTTTACTATGTCCTTTAGTTCCAACTTTTCTAGTTGTTCTATGGTTGTTATATAAAAGAAAAACACAAACTACAATACAAGAAATCAATATAATAATAATATTTTTCAATACTTTAACTTCTTCCTTCAAAACATAATTTTCAACAGAACAATATTCATCTATTTTTTCCTCAGTCCAAGCATATTGTTCAATAACTTGAGTAAAACCAGTAAAATTAAATCTTTTAATTAACTGATCATTAATATAATAATCAATAAAATAATTAGATACATCAAAAATTGATTTCTGTTTATTATCTCTTATAACTTCAAAAGTTAAACTTCCAGCATATGAAATATCAATAACATTACTATAAATATCTTTAGATAATTGAAAAGCTTCATTAATAAATAATTCAATACCCATTATTGTTGAATCATGTCCATTTCCAATCATAAATTTAGGATTATCATATGTAGTTTTTATTTTTTTATTTTCACCAGTTATATCAGAATAAATATTATTTTTTATATGATTAACTGCATCTCTTAATAATAAACTTACTTCTAATTTATATCCTTCTCCTTTTTCATCTCCAAATAAATAATATAAAATAAAATAATAATGTATCTTATGTGATAATTTTAAAAATTCTTCTGGGTCAATATTATTTTTTTTTAAAACTTCATTAACATTTTTTCCATCATATAATGATGTTATATACTGATCTGTTATATCGAATACTTCATGAAAGTTATAATATTTATTTTCATTATGTAATTTATTAAATATATCTCTGTAAAGTCCATTAAATATTTTTTCCATTTCAAGAAGTTTTATATGATTTTTTAAATTATAATCTAATAATTTTCTATAAACTTTCCTACATTTTGGTGTCATTGTTATAAGAAATTTTCCTTCACTTTGATCAGAAATATGAACAGGTAATAAATTAATTCCATTAGGAAGAGAGAACTTTTCTTTATTTAATTCTTCAATTTCTTTCATCAAATTATTATTATTATTCAAAGGAATTGGAGGATAAGTAATATTTACTAAATTTTTATCAATAATTTTATCATTAAAGCTATTAGAACAAAGACCTAAAATTTGACTTTGTGCACTCATAATAGTTCTTTCATAATTACTACTAAAAAAATAAATATCATGAGGATCACAAGTTTTATTTAAAAAATCAATATTATTTAAATATTTATATCTGTTATGAACTCCTAATATATAAAGCATTCTTTCTCCATATGATGTTAATTTGCCTTTATTTGGCCAAAAATTTCCGAAATAATCTTTTAAATCTGAATCAATTGCTAATGGAGCTCTTGTTCCATGACGGTTTAATGTAAAAACTGAAATTAATTTTGATTTTGAGAAAATTATATTTAATTGAAGAAAGAAAATAAATTCTAAAATATTCATTTTATTTTTTTTAATGTTTAATAAAAAAATAAATTTTGTTTTATTGTTGTTTCTTCAATTATTTTCCAAGATTTTTTTCATTTTATAAACAAATTATATTTTTATCAAATAAATATTTTCAAATGTTTTTTATGAGTTCTCTCCAAAGAAATAAAAAAAGAAAAGTCTTTCTCATTAAATG
>JAEEGK010013890.1_pt1 | contig 18068 bp, 21 predicted proteins | sample 8958771 | NCBI WGS metagenome assembly JAEEGK01 (sample SAMN16246547, study PRJNA631951) | gut metagenome | biome: gut microbiome; feature: rumen; material: SC-attached | host: Bos | place: Iran: Karaj | collected 2018-10
CGTTTATTCCCCCACGTGGTACGGTCATCACGATTCGGGGATTGATCCCATCATGGAGCTTGCCCGAAGGCACGGTTTCCTGTTCCTCGACTTCACCGACAGCGCGAAGTACGTGCATCACAACGAATTCTTCTACGACGGCTCACACCTGAATGCACGTGGAGCCGATGAGTTCACGCGGGATTTAATCCGAGAATTGAGAAAGCGAAATGTAATTGACTGAAAAATATGGAATAAAACACCCTTCCATAATATGCTCGGCAGTTCTGCAATCAAGTAAAAACGTCAGCCCTTTCTCTTCAACAGATTTGGAAATCGATTTCGCGAAGACTATTTGCACTTTTGACGCGAAAATAATGAAAAAAACAGGCCAAATAGATTGAAGAAACAAAAATAATACATATATTTGCAGCGAAATACTATGAACTCGCCTGCTGTCCGACATAGTAAAAAGCATCGACAAAGCCTGTCCGTCGTGTCATGGCTTAACGAAGCTGTTTTAAAGATCGCCTTATTGGCATTAGGGAGACCAAAATGAAATATTTTATTTATTTAAAAGACTATGGGATTCAATCAAAGACTTCTTTTCAAAATAATACTGCTTTTTTTGTTTTTCATTATTATTGTATCTTTTGTAATAGGGTTATACAAATTCATGGAATATGAAATACTAGACTCTTATGCCGAAAAGTTTTATCCTAATTTCAGTGAAACAATTGGCGAGTCAAAGGAGAGAGGTGTATTTCTGTGGGAATATGAAGTGGAGTATATCGATACTTCAGATACATTGTGCCTGCAACCAAATTATGCGTTTGCGGAATGGAGGTGGTATAGTAATAATAAAAACCCCGATTCATTATTGGTAGATTCTACAGAATCATTTTGGCAAGCTGTGATTAATATTCCTCAATTAAAGGATATTCGCCGTGATTATTATTATATTTGGGATGTATTTGAGAACGAATCGCAAGGTTCTCATTTTACTCATTTGAAAGACTCAACCATTGCAGTAATTTATAGTAATTCCAGACATCCAATTCCTGTCAAAGATACTCTCAAGTACTATTTATGTTATCATCTTTATAAAGATAGTAACGATAGCGTGAGATACAAAGATACATTGACACTATATCTTACACGCAAATACAAAGCTGAGGATCAATGAAAGACTACGATATTTCTTGGTTTTTCACAAATCCTGTCAAGGAATATTGTTGAACAATAGATTAAATATGAAAAAACTTTTATTCTTTATCGTTTCCTTATTGTTTTTTTCTTGTATTCAGAAACGGACTCCTGTTTACGAACAAGAGGATCCAAAAATGATGAATGAAGGCTATCTATTTGATTCGGCTGCATACGAAGCAGAAATGATGGAGATGGAAAGAAAATATGAAAGAACAGTCCATCTTCGCACGTTTCGGCAGCTTGACTTATATGATGTCCCGTATTATAAAATCTGTGAACGATTTGGAAAACCCCGATATGAGGATACTAAATTACTGGACTACGGTTTTTATAAAATAGATTCCCTTGACTTGTTTTATCATTTCGGTATGCTCATGCATATTAATTCTGAGTGGGAACCAATCAAATCACAAGGATATTATAGGGCATCCAAGATCCTTAATCATCCAAACGTGAAAGTATTACGTTCCGTTTGGAGAGATAGTATCTTTTGGAAAAGAGATAGTATTAGTTATCGTGAGTTGTATTTCATCATCAACGGAAAGGATACAACTTTATTTGATGGGTTTCAAGCGCAGCCTTCTTTCACGTATGGGATTTAATAACTTGACAATTACCTCTGCAAAGAACAGATTAGTCATTCTTCCCCAATTAAAACACTATATAGGACGATGAAAAGCAATCTCATAACCCTTTTACCAGCAGTCATTATTCTGCTTGGAATCCTACCATCATCGACTCTTGGCAGGGCACAAGGCCAGACATCGGATGATTCCAAGATGGATAGTATTATTTTTGTACTTTATGCTTTAGACACTACATTATTAGACAGCATGTTAATAACCGAAGATTCCTCTTATTTTCGCGGTAACCGCCCATGGGATACGATTGTCGGAGAGTCTAATCAGGAACTGGGAATCGATTTTCATAAGTTATATCGGCTCAAGGATGTTCACAGAGGCCAAGATCAGGAAGAAGAATACAAACTGAGAAAACTGATTTTTTTTCATGGGCCTGATCAGATTCGTGTTTTATATCCAATACCCAGGTTCGATTATCATGACCCAGTAGATAAGGCAATTGAAAAACTGCAAGTTATATATTTTAACCGTTATTGGATTCTTTCCCATTCCTTCCTCTTTAGTATTAAGGAAGATTATCTCATCAAATATTTCCCCGAATATTTGGAAAAAGTTAAACGTCCTGATTATGACTATGTAAGTGAATGGGAACCTACCCCTAATTTCAGAGCTGTTTCTAATCTAATGAGACGGATTAGGATTATCTATGCCTATTACATCAACAGCTATGATGAGGATTTTCATCCAAGCAGTGAATTCACTGCCTTTGTTCAGTCGAGACCCATTGAAACATATGAGCTCAAACGCCATCTCGTCTTTCTGTCCAAGGAAAACCAGCAAAAGATATTGCCTTTCCTGAATGATGATCCTATTTCTTTGTCAAAAGAAAAAGATGAAAGGAATGGGGGGCTTACATACGATAGTATTCTTGATGAAATGAACGATATCAGTAACCGAAGTAGTTCGACAATTGAGGACATGGGGTTATATATCATTATATATTTAAGGGGATTGAAATTAAAGTATGAACTTGATAAATTTACGTATTTGCTCGAATGCTATGTGTCGGAAGATGGCAGTATGCAAAATGTCATAATAAAGAATTCAGAAATTAAAGGCAGTAATGATCAATGCATCATTGATTATTTGATGAAAATGCCGCGATGCGAATTCTGGAATTCTTATTCTGGAACCGACAAAGATTCAATAACCATTATTAATATTCCACTTCATTTTTAGTCTATTTAGCAAAGGATTTTGTGGATAAACCACGACTATCTTGCCCTGAAATAACCTGACCATATCCACATCGAAGCATAAAGAACCTGTCTTTTCTCGCACAAACTAGTCATCCTAAGGCGCGGCATCTTCAACAGATTTGGAAATCGATTTCGCGAAGACGATTTGCACTTTTGACGCGAAAATAATGAAAAAAACAGGTCAAATAGATTGGAGGAACAAAAATAATACATATATTTGCAGCGAAATACTATGAACTCGCCTGCTATCCGACATAGTAAAAACATTGGCAAAGCCAGTCCGTCGTGTCATGGCTTAGCGAAGCTGTGAAAGAGGGGCAATGGAACAATGATGCAGAGAAGTACTATGGTATCAGTCCATATGCCTATTGTGGAGGCGATCCGGTAAATTTGGGCGATTATGATGGAATGGGTTGGATTACAGCAACATATAATCAAGAAACCTGGTATTGTTTTGATCCAAGAATTAAGTCACAAGAAGATATTAATAAGTATTATTATTGCGGAGATGACATAAATGACAAAAACATTTCTTATCTCGGAGAAACTAGTGAGGTTATTCACAATAATAATACTTTTGTTTTCTTTCATGATGATGGTAGTTATTCATACTTTTCGGCAAGTTCATGTGCAGCTAATGAGACAACGGAAATCGATGAAGCTGGTTTACATATAGGTAAAGTATATCCCAATGGTGAATCAGGAGAGATTGAAACGAATAAAAAATTGTTTGGAGTATATTTAGGGCAATTTAATCCTAAAGATAACAATCAAAAAGATTCGTATTGCATTCCCCCAATTGATTGGTTAGATTATGCAGCCTATTGCCATGACAAGGGCTATGATAAAGTAGGAGCTAAAGGTATTATTGGTGTTTTGTTTAATACAAAAACTGTTGACGCTGATTCTAATCTTTCTAAAAGTAGTGCTAAAACATCGGTTCAGTGTTTACCGCGTTTATCCCACTACTATTTAAGAAGAACTCTTTTTGCAAGTGGAGCGAGCATTTTATTTTACGATATGTCAATTAATAAATCTCTCCTTAACAAAATTCCACACTATTTTTAAGACCATTCTTTATTGCAATAACAGTGAATTGAATGATGATAATTAAATCACAAAAATAAATATGAAACTCAGTAACATAATCCTCCTGTCCTCACTTTACTTCATAGGAATATCGTATGCTATTTGCGCCTATATCTATGATGACTGGAGACGATACTGTCCTTTCTATTTGATTGAAGGAAAGAATGACATGAAGGCCGTTTTTCTCAAAGAGGTACAAATAAGATCGACTATAGACGTGGATCATTTTTTCGAGGATCAACCAGAATATAATATCCCCGAAAAAGATCTTAAGAAATACGATTTCACACCGACTTGGGGCGTGTTTGTTGATAGCCTGAACATTAACAATATAATCTATACTTTTACTGGCAATCTTGATAAGAATAAAATGGTTATAAGGTTATATGATTGGCATTTTCCGTCTAAACCAAGTCAACGTTTTTACATTTTTGATGGACGAAGATACCAGATGATTGACGATTTGCTTGCCGAGCATATCTTTAAAAAAGAGTTTTTGTCAAATCTGGGAACAGTTCACAAGAATGAAATCGTTTTCTATATGTTTATTTATGCCGACTTCTTCTTCTGGAATCAGCTATTTATATATTTGATTCTGTTCATCCTTTGGTTTCTAACTAAGCTATTTGAACGGAAACTAAGGAAAAAGAGAATAACGGTGGCCATTGGTTAAGAGTCAAATGCCAAGAGAAATTATTGATTAAGTCACAGAGACCAATGAATCAGTCTTGACTTCACCTTTGTTATGTTGTTTACGAGTATAACTTCATAACGCAGTAAAGGAATGAACACGATATACCGCCTCATATCAACCATCATCGATTTGACCAGCCTCGATCGCTACGGCAAGCAAAGCAGCAGCACTTACGGCAAGATCGATGACCTTACTTGCAGCTATGACGGCAATCACTTGACTGCGATAAGTGATAATGCGCCGATTCCGACGATAAGCGGCTCGTTCGACTTCAAGGACGAGGCCAGCACGACAGCGGAGTACCTATATGACGAAAATGGCCTTCGCCCGGACGTGACCAAAGGGAACAACAATCGTGTGGTCGTCGCGGAGAATGACAGCATTGTGCAGATCAATCACTACTATCCCTACGGCGGTGTGATTGGCGACATCAGCACCCTTCTCTCGGACGTGACCAAAGGGAACAACGAAAACGTGCAGAAGTACAAGTTGTTCCATTACATTCCACGCGAGCAAGCTCGGAGCGAGGGTCCTCGCAGCCATCAAAAGGAGATTGATAATCTCCTGGCGAGAAGACGAGCCTTTAGGCGAGGGGTAGAACTTGACCGCACCTTCGGACTGGATAACTACGATATCCATGCACGACAGTATTTCGCCATGATGCCTTCGTGGGACAGAATTGATCTGATGGCGGAAATATACTATGGTATCAGTCCTTATGCATATTGTGGCGGTGATCCTGTAAATAAAGTTGATAATGATGGGAAAGCCATTATCTTTGTAAATGGATTTCGTCCGGGTGTTGGATGCCGTGATCAGGTAAGATATGGTTATGGCAACAATAGCTATCCTTCTGTATATGATAATGATGTAGCCGATTATTGGGATGACAGTATTATAACGTATTATCAAGAACAATTTTCAGATGATAAAACATTGTTTACAAGCGGGTCTGCTTCTCCGGTTTCTACTGCTGCTCAAAGGGAAGAAGAAGGCGGTGTTAAAGCTTTAATACTCGATATAAAGGTCTCTGAATGAGCTATAGCTTTGGACAAAGATGAGCCAATTCGTATAGTTTCACATAGCCAAGGAGGTGCAACAGCTGCAGGAATGGCAAAAACTTTACTTGAGTATGGTTATAATGTAGAAATAGTTGAATATATTACACCTCATCAGGCTACGGACTTCACGCATCCTGATGGGGTGGAAGGAATACAATATGATCAAAAATACGATCGTGTTGTTAGTGGTCAAGGAGCGATAGAAGGTGTTGAACACAGATTCGTAGATCCTTCACACTTTAGGTCTTTACTAGGTGGTCATGCTAATAGTGACAATAAGGAAATAATTAAAAGGGTGAAGAAATAAGAAAGGAATTAAGATGAAGTATATCAAACAAGGACTTAAGTGCGTAGCATACCTGACTTTGCTGCTACTCATAGGAAGAATACTATTCTTGAAGATAAGCCCATACTTTCACGACTATGAAGACGAGGTTTGGCAACCTTATCAACAAGGGGATTCTTTGGTTTATATTAACAACAAAGGTGATTCCATAAGCTGGATTATTTCTCAAATTCATAATAAAGACAATCCATCAGACCCGTTGCTTCCTTTGGTACATAGGCTTTATTCTACTTCCATACTAGTCAAACCATGGGATAATCCAATAGTTTCAATAACGACTGATTTAGGACATAAAAGTGTATGGTTTTGGCCTCCATTCCATGATGGAGTATATATATATACAAAGATAGATGAAACATCATTTGAGACCATACGATACAATCAAATGGATGTCATAATAATAGCTCGATATAGAGAGGATTGGCATGGAAAGCCTTATGCGCAAAAGATCTACTGGTCATCTCAATTGGGATATATCAAGGTATTTTTTAGCGATGGAGAAACATGTGAGCTGCAGTCGTTTACAAGAAAGGGCAAGTGTTTGTATCAAATGAAATGATGTCTTACCCTGAAATTACTTGACCAAATCCACATCGAAGAATAAAGAACCTGTCTTTTCTCGCTCAAACTATTCATCCGAAGGCGCGTCATCTTTTGGTGTCGCGCCTTCGGTTTTTATAACATCGGAATAAACGGAAAGATACAGCCTCTCCGATCTCATTTCTTTGCATACATGAGCACTTCCTCTTTCATGTCCTTCCCCGTGCAAATAATTAAAATCTGATTTTAGAAATTCTGCAATTTTGTAAAATGTTATTTGAATGGCGCAATAGTAACGAAAGCTCCACCGAAAAAGGTGAAGCTTCCGAGCTTGGGCTGCCCACCCCAAAGGGTGCGTCCGTGGCTAAGGTCGGTGCAAAGATAGTGAATAAAAATGAATGTGTCAAGAGATTAGGCGAACTATTTGATAAAATAGCCTATTTTATTGCCATAATGCACATTTTGAATAGCAATATTTTCATGTTTCGTCATTATTTTTGACGAAAATTTAGTGGCATCGGAAATTTTCCTTATCTTTGCAGCCGAAGAAACGCTGTTATCGACTTCTTGTGCAGTTAATTCCATGTCGTTTCGAGCATTTACAAGATTCGATACTGTTTTTTCCTGTTTGTATATATTTACACATCAAGACGTTTTTTCGTTCAATATTTTGCATATTTCGAAAATTCGTCTTATCTTTGCCGCCAGAGAACAAACTTTTTATAGAACATGATGGCAAAGCTCTTGAAATATACTAGGAAATTGACGGCGAATATGGAGGATCCGACGCTTATGTCCAAGGAGGAGTTTTTCGCCCGTGTGGACGAGGCGAAGAAAGGTTCTTCAAAATCGTTTGCCAATGTTGATGAACTAGACAAGTTCATCCGTGCGCTATGAGTAAATACAGAGTTGACATCAAGGAGCAGGCGCAGCTCGATTTACAACGCTTGCTTCACAATGAGCCAAAGGCATACCAGAAGGCTTTAGCTCTGATCGGCGAACTGTCTTACCCTGAAATGACTTGACCATATCCACATCGAAGCAGAAAGAACCTGTCTTTTCTCGCTCAAACTATTCATCCGAAGGCGCGGCATCATGTGGTGTCGCGCCTTCGGTTTTTATAACATCGGAATAAACGGAAAGATACAGCCTCTCCGATCTTTGATAGCAACGGTTTAATTGTGCTACCCAAAACGGTTTTGAATGTGCCACCTTCAGTGGTATCTATTTGCACATAATTATGGACCGTATTTTTTTTAAAAAATTAGGGGAATGGATTAATTGGAGTTTTGAAAATGGGTGAGTATTTAACGGGATATGGGGCGAAATGATGGTTTTTGGGTGATTTTTAGGCGAAATAATTAATTAGGTTAGGGGTGGTTACCCCTAACTTACTATAATATTTTTAAAAAAATAAAAATTCGATTTCGTATTTTTAATTTTTTTGTAGAAAATTTAAAAGGTTAGGGTAACCACCCCTAACCTAATGTATAATCAAGCATTATGACGGCCGTCAGAATGCTTCGTTCTACGGGATATGGTACTCTGACGGGCGTCGGAGTGCTTCCGCAATTGAATAGAGTACTCTGACGGGCGACAGAGTACCTTCTCTTCCTTCATAGAGCATCGTGACGCGCGTCAGAGTATTTGCGCAATTGGATAAAGCACTTTGACGCGCGACAGAGTGCTCTATGACATAAAAGAGGATGTATCCGAAAATGTAATTCCTCTTTTCCAATCGTGGTATGTTCCTCAACGTTCGTAGACGTACAACTTTCTGCAGGAAATTGTGCGCCAATGTTCGTAGAGGGACAAGATCCGATGGCAGCATGTCCTTCAACGTTCGTAGAAGGACATGATCCGATAGAATGATGTCCCTCAACGTTCGTAGAAGGACATGATTCGATGGTAGCATGTCCCTCAACGTTCGTAGAAGGACATGTTCCGATAGCAGCATGTCCCCCAACGTTCGTAGAAGGACATGTTCCGATAGCAGCATGTCCCCCAACGTTCGCAGAAGGACATGTTCCGATAGCAGCATGTCCCCCAACGTTCGTAGAAGGACAAGATCCGATGGCAGCATGTCCCTCAACGTTCGTAGAAGGACATGATTCGATAGTGGTATGTCCCCCAACGTTCGCAGAGGGACATGATACGATAGCATGATGTCCCCCAACGTTCGCAGACGGACAAGATTCGATGGCAGCATGTCCCCCAACGTTTGTTAGGGGATATGCGAAGGTGAAAAATTGCTTTTCGGTTTTCGTAAATCCGATATCCATTGCAAATTCTTCGTCTGACAAATTTGTCCATAAACGTGGACATTCTGGCATAAATATTTGACATTTTTGCAGTGGGAGGGGAAATTTTGGCACGGTTCCGGTTTTGGCACAGCGGTTGCAAATAGTAGGGTGTCGGCAGTAATGCTGGACAATAAAATGATGTTTAACTATTAAAAATTATAAAGCTATGTTAGTACGTTCAAATGATCTTTTCCCAATGTTGTTCAACAATGTGTTCAACAATATCAACGATGCCTGGAATCAGAACTTCCCACGTGATCCACAGATCAACATCTCCGAGTCGAAGCTGAACTTCAAGATTGAGTTCTGCGTGCCCGGTCTGTCGAAGGAAGACTTGAATCTGACCATCGATACCGACAACAACCTGGTGATCTCGATGGAGCGCAAGCCAAAGGAGACCAAGGCTGCCGAGAATGCCGAGAACACCGAGGGCGTAAAGGTGGAGAAGCCGAAGGACAAGGAGGAATATCACTTCCTGCGTCACGACTTCCACATCCCTCACTTCAAGGAGGCCATCGCCCTGCCGGACAACATCCACAAGGACAAGATTACCGCCAAGGTTGAGAATGGTATCCTCCGCATCCTTCTCCCGAAGGTTACTGCCGAGGAGCAGGCCAAGTTGGCTCAGACTATTCATATTGAATAACCCTTCGAACCTTTCGAACCCTTCGAACTATTATTAGTGTGTGTTTTATTGGGCAAGGGAGTTGCAGCGTGAGCTGCGGCTCCCTTTTTCGTTAACTGTCTGATGACAGAAGATTTAAAAAAGATGAAAAATAGATTTAACGAAGATGGTGCTGCTTGATAGCAGCACTGATGACTAGCTTGAAAAAGCCATCGGCAAGCGAGCTTTCCGCTGTCTTTCCCAATCTACTCATCACCCTTTCAGGGCAACATCTTCGTTAAATCGAAAATATTTTGAAAATCTTAAAAAATCTAAGTCCCCAACCTATAGGGATAAAATACTGATTGACGGACATAAGCCTGTAGGGCTTATTAGAATACAGGCGGGGGTGCAACCCCCGATATCATTAATAAATTGCGGTCGGGACGTTTTTTTCTAGCGCAGCTTTTTTTAGCAGATTTTTCGGATATAATTTGTGAAATTTCATATTATTTGTTATCTTTGCGGCGGGAAATTGCACCTTAATATAGAAGTATATAATGGTTTATTGATTTATGAAAACATCAACTAAGATACTGATTGGAGTTGCTTCGCTCTTTGCCGTTGCTTGGGGAGTGAAGGAGATTGGTGGGTCTGATGACGGCATCAATCACGATATCTTTACAGAAGTGGATTGTGTAGAGTATCGCGTGATGAATGATGAAGCGATGGTGATGGGGTTAAATCGTGCCTTGAAGGGGGTGACAGAAGTTCATATACGTCCTGAAATCGAATATAAGGGACGAATGTTGAAGGTGACCTCGATCAATGAATCTGCGTTTAAGGATTGTGAAGAAATAAAAACGGTATATGTGCCCAATAGTGTCACCGAAATCGGCAAGAAAGCTTTCGCCTGCTGTGACAACTTGAATTCGGTTGAATTACCCGATAGTCTGTCATCGATCAATGATAGCCTTTTCTCCTCCTGTACAAAACTGGCTTATGTGAAAATTCCGAAAGGTGTGACCTCCATCGGTAACAATGCCTTCGAGTTCTGTTGGGGGTTGTCTGCCGTAACTGTGCCCGAAGGAGTGACTACCATTGGAGTAAAGGCATTCAATGGTTGTAAAGGTGTGATGTTATTCATTTTACCTGAAAGTCTGCGTTCCATTGGAGACGAAGCATTCTCTGGTTGCTGGCATCTGACGTCATTGGAAATACCCGAAGGAGTGACTTCCATTGGAGTAAATGCATTCACCGATTGTGAACGTCTTACTTCGATTACTATCCCTGAAGGTTTGATGACAAATGAGAATTTCTCATTCTATAGATGTAGCAAACTGCCTTCAATAACCATACCAGAAACTGTAACTGCCATTGGAGAACTCGCATTCTATTGTTGTTGGCACCTGACGTCAATTGAGATACCCGAAAGTGTGACTTCCATTGGAAAATTTGCTTTCTCCCATTGTGATAGCCTGACTTCTATAATAATACCTGAAAGCGTTACGACAATCGAAGACTTTGCATTCGAAAATTGTAAAAGTTTGACTTCAATACACATACCTAAGAGTGTAACATCTATAGGAAATGGTGCATTCTCCGGATGTAGTGATTTGACTTCGATTACTGTTGATCCAGGTAATCCGATCTACAATTCCCAAAACAATTGTAACGCTATCATCGCCACTTCGCTCAACAGTATTATTGCAGGATGCAAGAAAACCATTATACCTGAAGGAGTGACATCTGTTGGAGACTATGCATTCTACAGATGTAGTGATCTGACATCAATCAAGATACCCGAAAGTGTGACATCCATAGGAGACTATGCATTCCATTCTTGTCCCAAATTAGCTTCAATAAACATTCCTGAAGGTGTGACTACAATTGGAAAAGCTGCATTCTTTGGATGTGAAGTTCTGACTTCAATAAATATACCTGATGGCGTGACTACAATTGGAGACAATGCATTTCTTCACTGTCATAGATTGTCGTCAATCAATATACCAGAAGGAGTGACATCAATAGGAGTTGGGGCATTCATTGGCTGTTACGGTCTGACTTCCCTCACCATCCCCAACAGCGTGACATCGATTGAAGGTATGGCTTTCGAGGATTGTAGAAACCTGGTTTCAATCAATATTCCAGAGAATGTGACAAATATTTATTACGCTACATTCATGGGATGTGATAATCTGGCTTCAATCACTATACCTGAGGGTGTGACCATGATACATCAGGAGGTATTCTTGGGATGTGATAGTCTGACTTCAATCAATATACCTGCAAGTGTGAAATATATTGGTGAAGATGCATTCTCTGATTGTCCAAATTTGACAGAAATGCATCTGGGGCACAAAAAGACCTTACCCGATATGGAAGAATCTGATTTGGACACCCTGAAAGTCACTCTCTATGTTCCGGCTGGTTGTGAGAAGATATATCGCAAAGATCCTGTTTTCGGCCGATTCAAAAATATAGTTGAAGAGTAATGGCATTCGGATTGATTGTGATATAAAAGTTGGTTGCACGCAACTAATTATGGGGTAATTTGCTTAGTAGAGTAAACTTTTAGAAGGAATTTATTGCAAATTTGCAGAAAATTTCGGATAGACACTTGCTTTTACAAGGAATTTACTGTAAAAACCCAACTGATTTAATCCGTCAGTTGGGTTTTTTGAGCAGTTTGCGAAAAAAATGACCTAATATTTCGTCATGTGGAAAATAATGTGTATATTTGCACCGCCCATTGCTTGAGCATTAATTGTTAATTGTTAATTTTTTATGGCAGATTATATCGTTTCGGCGCGAAAATATCGTCCATCCACCTTCAAGACGGTGGTGGGGCAGAAAGCCCTGGTGCAAACCCTGAAGAATGCGATTGCCAGTGGCAAATTGGCGCATGCCTACCTCTTCTGTGGCCCGCGTGGCGTGGGCAAGACTACGTGTGCGCGTATTTTTGCCAAGACCATCAACTGCGAGCATCGCACAGAGGACGGCGAGGCCTGCAACGAATGCGAGAGCTGTCAGTCGTTCCAGGAACAGCGCAGCTACAACGTCTATGAACTCGATGCTGCGTCGAACAACTCGGTCGATAACATCCGCGAACTGATCGACCAGGTGCAGATACCTCCGCAGATCGGCAAGTACAAGGTGTTCATCATCGATGAGGTACATATGCTTTCGACGGCTGCATTCAACGCTTTCCTCAAGACGCTGGAGGAGCCGCCGAAGCACGCCATCTTCGTGATGTGCACCACCGAGAAGCAGAAGATTCTGCCCACGATCCTGAGCCGTTGCCAGACCTATGACTTCCAGCGTATCTCGACGCAGGACATCGTCGAGCAGCTGACCTATATTGCCGGGCAGGAGAGTATCCGCGTGGAACCGCGTGCCCTGCAGGTCATTGCACGCAAGGCCGATGGCGGTATGCGCGATGCGCTTTCGGTCTTCGACCAGATCACCTCGTTCACCAGCGGCAATGTGACCTACGAGGCCACCATCAACAACCTCAACCTGCTCGATTCGGACACGTTCTTCCGCATCACCGACGATGCCTTGCAGGGCAATCTGCCAGCAGCCCTGATGATGCTCGACGACTCGATTCGCCGTGGCTTCGACCCCCAGTACTTCATCGGAGGATGGGCAGGACACTTGCGCGACCTTATGGTGGCACAGGATCCTTCGACCCTGAAACTCATCGAGGCAGGGCCCGAGGAAGCCCGACGCTACGAAACGCAGGCGAGCCGCTGCCAGCCCTACTTCCTCTTCAATGCGGTGATGATAGCCAACGAATGTGACTTCAATTACCGCAATTCGCGCAACAAGCGTCTCTCGGTGGAACTTGCCATCGTGCGTATCTGCCAGCTGCTGCATCCCGTGCCGCAGCCTCCTCAGCCGCAACGTGCCCCAATACAGAACGTGCAAGCTGCTCCACAACCTGCATCAGCATCTCCCCGCCCTGCCCCTGTTGCGCCGAGGCCTCAGGCTCCTGCTGCACCCCAGGCGTCAGCTCCCACCCCTTCCCCCAATGGAAGAGGAGTGGCCCCTCAACCCACTACTCAATACCCACAACCCACAACTCAAAACCCACAGCCCGCAACCCGTACCCCGCAGCCTATGATGCGTGGAGGCGCTATGCCAGGTCGCACAAGTGGTATGATGCCATCGCTCCGTGGAGGTGTCAGCCAATCGACAAACAATGAACAGGCGGCTGCCAGCAACGTACCGCAGCAGCCTGAGATGAACGAGCCTGTGGACGAGCCGGCGCTTCGGCGCACGTGGAAGCAATTCATTCAGACCATTCCCGAGGAGAAGCTCCTGCAGACCGCCATCCTGAATAGCAGAGTGAAACTCTCCGAAGGCACGCACATCAATGTGACGGTGGGCAGCGACGAACAGATGCAGCGCATCAACGAGAACAAGGCGCCTCTGCTTGTTTTTTTGCGCCAGCAGCTGCGTAACTCCCGTCTCGACCTTTCGATTGTCGTCAATGCGACGGCAGCTCCCAAGGTCCCCCTGACCCCTCGTGAACGTATGGCCGAGATGCGCAAGGAAAACCCTGAACTCATTGACGAGCTGGTCAACACGTTTGGACTTGAACTTTCGTGAAATTGTGTTTTTCAACAAGATTTATCAATTTACTTGTTTGCAATGAAGAAATACATTCTTTTGACCATAACCACCCTGTTCTTTGTGTGTGGCATTGTGACGGCAAATGCCCAGGTGCCTGCCGAGGTCAGCGCCGTGCTCAAGAAAAGCAGTGTAGCGATGTCGGACCCCACAGGCGTGGAGTATGAGATGGATATCAAGGTGAAGATGCTGATGGTAAATGTCTTGAGTGGCAAGATGACCATGGCCTCTTTAGGGGAAAAGAACAGGTTCACTATGACCGTGAAGGCCATGGGGCAGGAGATGATTACCGAAGGCGGTTTCGATGGTGAGTATGAATGGGAGCATACCAAGGGACTCGGTGCCGACACCCTTTACATCACCAGGACCACCAATAAGTCGGTGGGCGAATACGACATCGATTTCAATTTGGATCGGGAATACCGAAAGGCGAAGATGAATAAGGAAGGCGACTACTACGTGATAGATTTCACCGACCCCAAAGATTCGGAAGCTCCCGGCAAGGTGACGATGAAAATCAACGCGAAGAACTATTACTTCCACGAGATGAAGACCAGCAAGAGCGGTGCCACGATGATCATGACGCTCACGAAGGTCAAGACGGGTGTGCGGGATGGCATCTTCTCGTGCGATCCGAAGAAATACCCGCAGGCGGTGGTCGTCAGAAAGTGATAGTCGGTTATTTGGCTATCATATAAAAAAACGCCCGGCAGAAATGAATCTGTCGGGTGTTATTTGTTTCGAATGAAACCTTCGCTTCGTATTAGCGACGGAGGCCGAGCTCCTTGATGATGGCACGATAGCGGTTGATGTCCTTCTTAGCGAGGTAGTCGAGCATACGACGACGCTTACCTACGAGCATCTTCATCGAGCGGCTGGTGGCGAAATCCTTGTGGTTGGCACGAAGGTGCTCGGTGAGGTGTGCAATACGGAATGAGAAGAGGGCGATCTGTGCCTCTGGTGAACCTGTGTCGGTTGCACCCTTGCCATACTTGGCGAAAAGTTCCTGCTTTTTAGCTGAATCGAGATACATGAATTTGAATAAATTAAAGAGTGAATAATGGAGGTTGAGCTTGCACTCTCCCAGATTAAGTCGATGACTTCAAGCCGGGGCTTTGGTCATTCTAGCTCCGAAAAGCGCGGCAAAGATAGCACTTTTGTGTCAATGCGCCAAATTTCAATACCTAAAAACTTTATTTTCAGCGAATATTTTTTGACTTTTGCCCAAAATGTGCTATCTTTGCAGCGCATTTTCAATTAATAATTAACAATTAACAATTGAGAATTCACAATTCAAAAATAACAATTAAAAATTGATTTAAATTGATGCAAGACGAACAGCTTACATATACCAGTGCGATGAAGGAACTGGAAGAGATTGTCCAGAAGTTGCAGCGCCCTGATTGCGAGATCGACCAGTTGTGCCAGCTCACCGAGCGCAGCGTCAAACTGCTTGCCTTCTGCAAGGAGAAGTTGACCAAGACCGACGAACAACTCGTCAAGCTGCTCGATAGTTTGGATAATTAATTAATAACCCTAGACCCCCTCTAATCCCCCTGCTTAGGGGGAAGAACTAAGTTCGGACAAGAAAGTCCTCCCCCTAAGCAGGGGGACCGAGGGGGTCTCCTTTAACCTCAATATTATGTCACGTCCAGTTGTTGTACGCTTTGCGCCATCTCCTACGGGCCCGCTTCACATCGGCGGCGTCCGCACCTGTCTTTATAATTATCTCTTTGCCCGTCAGCATGGCGGCAAACTCCTGTTCCGTATTGAAGATACCGATAGCCAGCGCTTTGTCCCTGGTGCCGAGGAATACATCCTTGAGTCGTTCAAGTGGCTCGGCATTCAGTTTGACGAAGGTGTCACCTTTGGAGGCGATCACGGCCCCTATCGTCAGTCGGAGCGTCGCGAGATCTATAAGAAATATGTGCAGGTGCTTCTCGATGCCGGCAAGGCCTACTATGCTTTTGATAACAAGGAGGAGCTTGAGGCTGCACGCCAGGCTACTCCCAACTTCCAATACGATGCCTCGACCCGTGGTCAGATGCGTAATTCGCTGAGCCTGGGTCTCGACAAGGCCAAGGAGCTCATCGCTGCCGGCGAGCCCTACGTCGTTCGCTTCCTCATCGAACCGGGCGAGGATGTCATCGTGAATGACCTCATCCGTGGTGAGGTGAAAATCAATTCTACCATCCTCGACGACAAGGTCCTCTACAAGAGTGCCGACGAACTGCCGACCTATCACCTTGCCAACATCGTCGATGACCACCTGATGGAGGTCACCCACGTCATCCGTGGTGAGGAATGGCTGCCTTCGTCACCCCTTCACGTACTGCTCTATCGTGCTTTCGGCTGGGAGGCTCCTCAGTTCGCCCACCTGCCCCTGCTCCTTGCTCCTGAAGGCAATGGCAAGCTCTCGAAGCGCGATGGCGACAAGTATGGCTTCCCCGTGTTCCCGCTCGAATGGACCATCCGCGACAAGGAGACCGGCGAGCCGACAGGTACCTACAGCGGCTATCGCGAGGAAGGCTATCTGCCCGAGGCCGTCATCAACTTCCTGGCTCTCCTGGGTTGGAACCCCGGCAACGACCAGGACATCATGACCATGGACGAGATGATTCGTCTGTTCGACCTCTCGCATTGCTCGAAGAACGGTGCACACTTCGATATCAAGCGCCTCCTCTGGTTCAATCACCATTATCTGCAGGAGTGCGACGAAAAGATTCTTTGCGAGGCTCTCAAGCAGCAGGTCATCGAGCATGGCGCCGATCCGAAGAACGACGAATATGTCGAGACCGTTGTCAAGCTGATGAAGGAGCGCATCAACCTGCCTAAGGAGCTTTGGGACCAGTGCAACTTCTTCTTCGCAGCCCCCACCGAATATGCCGAGAAGTCGATGAAGAAGTGGTGGAAGGCCGAGGCTCCGCAGTATGTCGGCGAGCTCTGCGACTTCCTGGAAGCACAGGACGACTGGAACGGCGAGACGCTTGAGCCAAAAGTCATGGAATGGATTGCCGGCAAGGGCTACAAGACCGGAGCCGTAATGAATGCCTTCCGTTGCACGCTCGTTGGCGAGGCACGTGGTCCGCAGATCTTTGCCATCACCGACCTGCTTGGCAAGGAGGAGTCGCTGCGTCGTGCACGCGTGGCGTTGGAGAGGCTGGCGTAAGTTTTTTTATTATAGTGACTATATTATCTATAGTAACTATAGCTTCTATAGCAACTATTTAAGACCTTATGAATATTCTTTATAACATAGGTACCCGCGCATATTTCCTTGGCATCAAGTTGGCTGCTGCTTTCGGGCATCGCAAGGCCAAGCAGATGGAGGAAGGACGCCAGGACTGGGCACAGAAACTGCAGGCCAAGGTGAATGAGCTGAAGGCGCAGGATCCGAGCCGGCCCTACATCTGGTTCCATGCCGCATCGCTCGGCGAGTTCGAACAGGGTCGTCCCCTCATCGAGGCGTTGCGCGAGAAGTACCCGCAATATCGCATCCTGCAGACCTTCTTCAGTCCTTCGGGCTACGAGGTGCGCAAGAACTACAAGGGTGCCGACATCGTCTGCTACCTGCCTTACGACAAACCTTCGGAATGCCGCAGGTTCCTCGACATCACCAAGCCGTCCATCGCCTTCTTTGTGAAGTACGAGTTCTGGGGCAACATCCTTGAGGAGCTGGACCGTCGGAAAGTCCCCACTTATCTCATCTCGGGCATCTTCCGCGAACATCAGGCATTCTTCAAGTCCTACGGTGGTGTGTTGCGACCC
>JAEEGK010013892.1_pt1 | contig 18067 bp, 19 predicted proteins | sample 8958771 | NCBI WGS metagenome assembly JAEEGK01 (sample SAMN16246547, study PRJNA631951) | gut metagenome | biome: gut microbiome; feature: rumen; material: SC-attached | host: Bos | place: Iran: Karaj | collected 2018-10
TTTCCATCCGCAAGATGACGGGCGATATGATCGAGCGTGCCCTGGAAAAGCACGGCGGCAACGTGAAGCTGGCCGCCGCCGAACTGGGCATCTCGGAACGTACCATCTATCGCAAGCGCGCACAGAAGAAGTCCTGAGATGAACCGTCGCCCGCTCCGTACCGCCGCCCTCGCCGCCGTCGCCGCGCTGCTCTGCAGCTGCGGCATCTACTCCTTTTCGGGTACGTCCATCCAGCCCGACGTAAAGAGCATCACCATCAACACCTTTGAGTATAAGGCGCTGAAGGTGAATCCGTCGCTGAGCAACAACCTTTCCGAGGCCCTGCGCAACCAGTTCCGCCGGATGACGCGCCTGGAGCAGGTGGAGCAGGACGGCGACCTGGAGATCACGGGCGAAGTCACGGGCTACAATGTCAGCGCGGCCGCCATCACGGCCGACGAAGTCGCGGCGCGCAACCGCCTCACCGTGACCGTCCGCGTCAACTTCACCAACCGGAAGTATCCGGAAGACGACTTCGACGCCAAGAGCTTCTCCGCCTACGCCGAATTCGACTCCGACCTCACGCTCGACGCGGTCGAAGGTGACCTCTGTACCGAAATCGTCGACAAACTTATCGAAGAAATATTCAACGCCACCGTCGCACAATGGTAAATCCCATCGACATACATAAACTGACCCTGGAGGAACTCTCCGGCGTGATCGCGCTGTACCCCTGGTACGCCGGCGCCCGGATGGAGCTCTGCCGCCGGATGTCCGGCGCCGGCGCCCTCTCCGAGATCCAGATCGCCGAAACCGCCCTGCACCTGGGCAACCGCAAGGTCATCGCGGACCTGCTGCGGACAGGCCGCACCGTGGACTGCTCCGACAAGGACGCCCGCCGGCTCGCGGACGCCTTCATCTCCGCGCAGGACAAGCCGCGCAAGCAGCGCCGCGTCTACGTGGTGGGCGGCGACTATTTCTCCCAGGACCAGTACGAGGGCGCCCGCGCCGACTCGGACGGCATCTTCTCGCATTTCGCCGCCAAGGCGCGCTCGGAAGGCTTCGCCGAGGCCCCGCAGGAGGAAGCGTCGCAGGACATCAATTTCTACACCGAGACGCTCGCCGGAATCTACCTCGAACAGGGCTATTCGCAGGAAGCGATCGACATTTATTCCCAACTTATTTTGCGATATCCGGAAAAAAGTGTTTACTTTGCAGCCCTTATTGACGAAATAAACAAAAAAGACAACTGAATATGAATGCATTGTTTGTGATTTTGACCGTGCTGATCATCCTCGCCGCCATCCTGCTCATCGTCGTGGTGCTGCTTCAGAATGGCAAGGGAGAGGGTATGGCCAGCAACTTTGTCGCCGGCAACCAGACCTTCGGCGTCCGCCAGACCGCTGACGCCCTCGAGAAGATCACCGGGGGCCTCGTCACCTTCATCCTCGCCGTCTCTATCATCTCTTCCTTCACGACCGGCACCAACGGTGCCAGCATCGACGTGACCGACCAGATCGAGAACGTGGCGGACGATGCACAGCCCGAGTTCCCGGCCGCTCCGATCCAGCAGGACGCCCCGACCGAGTAAAAGATTCGCCGGTCAAGCCGGCGGATGACGGAAGAAATAAAAAAGCCCGAAGCAATCGCTCCGGGCTTTTTGTCATTTGTTGCGCAGGACCGTCTGGCCGTCGATGCAATCGACTTCGATGACGGAATCCTTGTGGATCTTGCCTTCCAGGATCTCCCGGGCCAGCTTGTTGACCAGCTCGCGCTGGATCAGGCGCTTGACCGGACGGGCGCCGAAGACGGGGTCGTAGCCGTCCTTCACCATCTGGTCCTCGAAGGCCGGGGTGAAGCTGAGCGAGACGTTCTCGCTCTCGAGCTTGCTGCGCAGCAGCTCCATCTGGATGCGCACGATCTTCCGGATGTCTTCCGGGGTCAGCGGGTCGAAGACCACGATTTCGTCGATACGGTTCAGGAACTCGGGACGCATCCGCAGGCGCAACTCCTCCTCCTTGAGGTTGGAGGTCATGATGAGGATGCAGTTCTTGAAGTCCACCGTACGGCCCTTGTTGTCGGTGAGGCGGCCGTCGTCCAGCACCTGCAGGAGGATGTTGAACACGTCCGGGTGCGCCTTCTCGATCTCGTCGAGCAGCACCACCGAGTAGGGCTTGCGGCGCACGGCCTCGGTCAGCTGGCCGCCTTCGTCGTAGCCGACGTATCCCGGAGGGGCGCCGATCAGGCGGCTGACGGTATGGCTCTCCTGGTATTCGCTCATGTCGATGCGCGTCATCATCGTCTCGTCGTTGAACAGGAACTCCGCGAGGGCCTTGGCGAGCTCGGTCTTGCCCACGCCCGTGGTGCCCAGGAAGAGGAACGAGCCGATCGGACGGTGCTCGTTGGACAGGCCGGCACGGCTGCGGCGCACGGCGTCGGACACGGCCTCGATGGCCTTGTCCTGGCCGACCACGCGCTTGTGCAGTTCGGACTCCATGCGCAGGAGCTTCTCCTTCTCGCTTTCCATCATCCGGGCCACCGGGATGCCGGTCCAGCGGGCCACGACCTCGGCGATGTCGCCCGGCGTGACGGATTCCGTGATGATCGGGTCCTTGATGGCGGCCTGGCGGGCGGTCAGCTCTTCGATGCGCTTCTGCGCGGCGGAGAGCTTGCCGTAGCGGATCTCCGCCACCTTGCCGTAGTCGCCCGCGCGCTCGGCGATGTCGGCCTCGCGCTTGTAGTCCTCGATCTGCTGGCGGGTGTTGTTGAGCTCCGTGACGATGCCCTTTTCCTCTTTCCAGCGCTTGGCGAGGGCGTCGCGCTCGGCCTTCGCCTCGCGCAGCTCCGACTCGATCTTCTCGGCCTTGAGGCTCACGCCCTCGCGGCCCACGGCCTCTTTCTCGATCTGCAGCTGGCGGATCTTGCTGTCCAGGATGTCGATGGGCTCCGGGACGGAGTTCATCTCCAGACGGAGCTTGGCGGCGGCCTCGTCCACGAGGTCGATGGCCTTGTCCGGCAGGAAACGGTTGTTGATGTAGCGGTGGCTGAGGTTGACGGCCGCGATGAGCGCGTCGTCTTCGATGCTCACCCGGTGGTGGTTCTCGTATTTCTCCTTCAGGCCACGCAGGATGGCGATGGACTCGGCCGGGGTAGGCTCGTCCACCATGACTTTCTGGAATCGGCGCTCCAGGGCCTTGTCCTGCTCGAAGTACTTCTGGTACTCGTCCAGGGTGGTCGAGCCGATGGTGCGCAGTTCGCCTCGCGCGAGCGCGGGCTTGAGAATATTGGAGGCGTCCATGGCGCCGGAGGAGCGGCCCGCTCCGACCAGCGTGTGGATCTCGTCGATGAACAGGATGATTTCCCCTTCGCTCTCCACGACTTCCTTGACGACTCCCTTGAGCCGCTCTTCGAATTCGCCCTGGTATTTGGCGCCTGCGATCAGCGCGCCCATGTCCAGGGAGAAGACCTTGCGGCTCTTGAGGTTCTCGGGCACTTGCCCGTTCACGATCTTGGTGGCGATGCCTTCGGAGATGGCGGTCTTGCCGACACCCGGCTCACCGACCAGGATGGGGTTGTTCTTGGTGCGACGACTCAGGATCTGCAGCACACGACGGATTTCCTCGTCGCGGCCGATGACCGGGTCGAGCTTTCCTTTTGCCGCAGCCTCGTTGAGGTCCACGGCGTACTTGCTTAAAAATTCGTATTTGCTGGTTTCCATAACAAAATCGTCGGCCCGTTAGTGGGTCGACGATTCTGCGCTCAAATGTTGAGCCAACTGACAAAATGTCAGTCTATTCGGTCGGGGCGTCCTGCTGGATCGGAGCGGCCGGGAACTCGGGCTGGGCGTCGGTCGCCACGTTCTCGATCTGGTCGGTCACGTCGATGGCGGTACCGTTGGTACCCAGCGTGAAGGAGGAGAAGATGGAGAAGACGAGGATGAAGACGACGAGACCCCACGTGATCTTCTCGAGGGCGTCGGCGGTCTGGCGGACACCGAAGGTCTGGTTGCCTGCCACGAAGTTGCTGGCCATACCCTCTCCCTTGCCATTCTGAAGCAGCACCACGACGATGAGCAGGATGGCTGCGAGGATGATCAGCACGGTCAAAATCACAAACAATGCATTCATATTCAGTTGTCTTTTTTGTTTATTTCGTCAATAAGGGCTGCAAAGTAAACACTTTTTTCCGGATATCGCAAAATAAGTTGTGAATAAATGTCGATCGCTTCCTGCGAATAGCCCTGTTCGAGGTAGATCCCGGCGAGCGTCTCGGTATAGAAATTCGCGTCCTGCTCCTGCTGCTCTTCCGGCTGCTCGTTGAAGCCCTCGGCGCGCGCCTTGGCGGCGAAATGGGAGAAGATGCCGTCCGTGTCGGTGCGGGCGTGCTCATACTGGTCCTGGGAGAAGTAGTCGCCGCCGACGACATACACGCGGCGCTGCTTCCTGGGCTTGTCCTGCGCGGACATGAAGGTGTCGGCGAGCCGGCGGGCGTCCTTGTCGGAGCAGTCCACGGTGCGCCCGGCGCGCAGCAGGGCCGCGAGGACGGCGCGGTCGCCCAGGTGCAGGGCGGTCTCGGCGATCTGGATTTCGGAGAGGGCGCCCTCGCCGGACATCCGGCGGCAGAGTTCCATCCGGGCGCCGCCGTACCAGGGATAGAGGGCGATGACGCCGGAGAGTTCCTCCAGGGTGAGTTTATGGATGTCTATCGGATTTACCATTGGGCGACGGTGGCGTTGAAGATGTCTTCGGTCAGTTTCTTGACGATTTCCTCGCACAGCTGGCCTTCGACCGCTTCGAGCGACAGGTTGGAGTCGAAGTCGGCGTAGTGGGAGATGGATTTGTCGGAGAAATCGTCCTCGGGGTATTTGCGGTTGGTGAAGCTCACGCGGACGGTGACGGTCAGGCGGCTCTGCGTGGCGACTTCTTCGGTCGAGATCGCGGCGGCGTTGACGGAGTAGCCCGTGATCTCGCCGGTGATCTCCAGGTCGGGGTCTGTGTCGACCTGCTCCAGGCTGGTCATCTTGCGGAACTGGGTGCGGAGGGATTCCGTCAGGTCGCTGCTCAGCGTCGGGTTGACCTTCTGGGCCTTGTATTCGAACAGCTCGATGTGGATGGTCTTGACATCGCTCTGGATCGAGGTGCCGGAGAAGGAATAGATGCCGCAGGCGCTGAGGCCCAGCGCCGCGCCGGCAAGCAGGAGGAGGCGGATCAGGATGCTTCTCATACGCGTTTGCCTTTTTCTTTCCATTCCGCGAGCTTGCGGTAGATGGTGCGTTCGGAGATGCCGAGCTCCGCGGCGGCCGGCTTGACCTTGCCGCCGTGCTTGGCGAGGGCGCGCTCGATCAGTTCGTCGCTGGCCTTGCGGATGGAGATGCCCTCCAGGGAGGCTTCCGGCTCGGAGAGCTGCTCCTCCGGTTCGTCGGCGGGCATCGGCATGTAGTGGGGCAGCCCGGCGGGCATCGGCTGCTGCGCGGCTCCGCCGGCGTTGACGATGTCCTTGAGGCGGTCCACTTCCTGCTTGAGGTCGAGGATGGCCTTGATGATCATCTGCTTGTCGCTGTCGGACATGCTGCCGGCGGCGCCCGCGGGGCCGGTGGTGGCGGGCAGCATCGAGTCCTTCTCGTCCGGCAGGTAGCGCATCAGCGCCGCCGGGCCGAGCTCGACGCGCTCGGAGCCGGGCGTGACGGGCCGCGATTCGAGGGCCGTCACCGTCTCCGCCACGTTCTTGAGCTGGCGGATGTTGCCGGGCCAGCGGTAGGCGGTCAGCATCGAGATGGCGTCGTGGTTGAGGTTGACCTTGCAGAGGTTGTAGCGCTCGGAGAAGTCCGAGGTGAATTTGCGGAAGAGGAGGTAGATGTCGTCCTTGTTGCGCTCGCGCAGGGCGGGCATCTGGATCTGGATGCCGGTCAGGCGGTAGTAGAGGTCCTCGCGGAACTTGCCCGTGGCCACGGCGTAGGCCAGGTTGACGTTGGTCGCGGCGATCACGCGCACGTCGGTCTTCTCCACCTTGGAGGAACCGACCTTCATGAACTCGCCGTTCTGCAGGACGCGCAGCAGCAGGGCCTGCGTCTCGCGCGGCAGCTCGCCGATCTCGTCCAGGAAGAGCGTGCCGCCGTCGGCCTCCTCGAAGTAGCCTTTCCGCTCGCCGATGGCGCCCGTGAAGGCTCCCTTCTCGTGGCCGAACAGCTCGGCGTTGATGGTCCCTTCGGGGATGGCTCCGCAGTTGACTGCCAGGTATTTGCCGTTCTTGCGGCGGCTGAACTGGTGGATGATCTGCGGGATCGTCTCCTTGCCGACGCCGCTCTCGCCCGTGATCAGGACGGTGAGGTCCGTGGGAGCCACGGCCACGGCCGTCTCGAGGGCGCGGTTGAGCCCGGCGTCATTGCCTATGATGTCGTATTTATTCTTGAGTCTCTGGAGTTCTTGCATTTCCATAGAGAGCAAAGTTAAGGATATTTTTTATATTTGTGAACTGATTCATATCCACTAACGACTAACCATGTTGAAAATGAAACGTTTTCTGAAAATCCTCATCCTGGGCGCCGCTGTCGTGAGCGCGGCCGCTTGTTCCAAGTCCCGCGCCGAACAGATGAAGCTCGCCGAAAAGCTGCAGATCGACTGCACGCCGGAGGTCCTCGCGCTCGTCGGAGACCAGATCCCCGTGGACCTGGCCGTGACATACCCTGACGGTTATTTCCATCCCAAGGCCATCCTTGAAGTCACTCCCGTGCTGGTCTATGCCGGCGGCGAGGAGCAGAAGGGCCCGACCTTCACCTACCAGGGCGAGAAGGTCCTCGACAACTACAAGGTCGTCGCCAAGACGGGCGGCACCGTGCGCGAGCATTTCGCCTTCGACTACGAAGAAGGCATGGAGCAGGCCTACCTCGAGCTCCGCGGCGTCGCGCGCTACAAGGACAAGGAGATCGCCATCCCGGCGGTCAAGGTGGCCGACGGCACGGTCGTGACCCAGCTGCTCGCCGAGGCGGGCGGCGAATACAGCTACAAGAAGGACAACTACCAGGCCGTCCTGCACGAGCAGGCCGAGGGCCAGGTGATGTATGACTACAACTCCGCCGCGATCAAGGGCAGCGAGCTCCGCTCCCGCTCGATCAAGGAGCTGCAGGCCGCCCTCGAGGCCATCGGGGCCGACCCGCGCTACACGGTCAAGGGCACGAGCGTCGTGGCCTACGCGTCCCCCGAGGGCGGCGAGGCCTACAACGCCAAGCTCTCCGACAAGCGCGCCGCCTCCGCCCAGAAGGCCTGGAGCAAGGTGACGGGCGAGAAGGCCCCCGACAACCTGGAGGTGCGCAGCATCGGCCAGGACTGGGAGGGCTTCCGCGAGGCCGTCGAGAATTCCGACATCGAGGACAAGGACCTGATCCTGCGCGTGCTGTCGATGTACAGCGACCCCGCCGTGCGCGAGAGCGAGATCAAGAACATGTCCAAGGTCTATACCGAGATCAACAAGAACGTCTTCCCGGAGCTGCGCCGCGCCCGCTTCATCACGGAGCTGGACTACCAGAACTTCTCCGACGAGGAGCTCGTCGAGCTCTCGAAGCAGGCCATTGACGTCCTCGACGAGGAGGGCCTGCTCCGCGTGGCCTCCATCGCGGACAACGCCTCCCGCAAGGCCGAGCTCTATGAGAAGGCCGTGCAGAAATACGCCTCCGACCGCGCCCGCTTCAACCTCGCGGCCCTCGCGCTGGACGACCGCCGTCCGGACGCCGCCGCGAAATATCTGGACGCCATCAAGGACCAGGATGCCGACGTGCTCAACGCCCGCGGCGTCGTGGAGCTGCAGCGCGGCGACCGCAAGCGCGCCGCCGAGTGGTTCCGCAAGGCCGGCACCGACGAGGCCAAGGCCAACCTGGGCCTGGTGGACCTGCTGGACGGCAACTATGATGCCGCCGCCCGGGAGCTCGAAGGCACGCACGGCGTCAACGGCGCCATCGCCAGCCTGCTGGCCGGCCGCCTGGACGAGGCCGAGGCCCGCGTGACCTGCCACTGCGCCCGCGCCGAGTACGTCCGCGCCATCATCGCGGCCCGCAAGGGCGACGCGGAGGGCGTGCGCGAGCACCTGGCCGGTGTCGAGGCGAAGAGCAAGGCCCTCTACGAGAAGGCCCGTAAAGATGTAGAGTTCGCGAAATTCAGATAGTTAGCTGATCGGAATTTTGCTATTTACAAGATTTTGCGTATATTTGCAGCCCCCAAAACAAGGGGGCTTTTTATAATTTATTTATTAACAACTATTTATGCCTACAATTCAACAATTGGTTCGCAAAGGACGCGAGGTTATCGAGGTCAAGTCGAAATCTCGTGCGTTGGATGCTTGCCCTCAGAAGCGTGGCGTATGCCTGAGAGTCTACACTACGACTCCCAAGAAGCCGAACTCCGCTATGCGTAAGGTCGCGCGTGTACGTCTCACGAATTCCAAAGAGGTCAATGCTTACATTCCGGGCGAGGGTCACAACCTGCAGGAGCACTCCATCGTGCTCGTGCGCGGTGGTCGTGTCAAGGACCTCCCTGGTGTACGTTACCACATCCTCCGCGGTGCTTTGGATACTGCCGGCGTGGAAGGACGGACCCAGTCCCGTTCGCTCTACGGCGCCAAGAGGCCGAAGTAATTGCGGAAGAATGGGGTTTAATTTTTAATTTTTCACATTTACCATGAGAAAAGCAAAGCCTAAGAAGAGGATTCTACTTCCTGATCCTAAGTTTCACGACACGCAGGTTACCCGCTTCGTGAACAACCTTATGTTACAGGGGAAGAAGAGTATCGCGTATTCTATTTTTTACGATGCCATTGATATGGTAGGCGAGAAGATGAAAGATTCTGACAAGGCTCCTCTGGATATTTGGAGGAAGGCGCTCGAGAACGTGACCCCGCAGATCGAGGTCAAGTCCCGCCGTATCGGCGGCGCCAACTTCCAGGTGCCTACCGAGTTGCGCCCTGAGCGGAAGGTTTCTCTCTCCATGAAGAATATGATATCCTTCGCCCGTAAACGTTCCGGCCGCTCGATGGCAGAAAAGCTCTGTGCCGAGATTATCGCAGCTTACAACAATGAAGGTGGCGCCTTCAAGCGGAAGGAAGACATGCACAAGATGGCCGAGGCCAACAAGGCCTTCGCTCATTTCCGCTTTTAATTGAATAAGTAAGTTAGTTAGATGGCCAAAAGAGACCTTAAGTACACACGTAATATCGGCATCATGGCACACATCGATGCCGGCAAGACCACTACGTCCGAGCGTATCCTTTACTACACCGGCAAGACCCACAAGATCGGTGAGGTCCACGAAGGTGCAGCCACGATGGACTGGATGGTTCAGGAGCAGGAGCGCGGTATCACCATCACTTCTGCTGCCACCACCGCATTCTGGCACTACAACGGGGATACCTATCAGATCAACCTGATCGATACTCCGGGCCACGTGGATTTCACTGTCGAGGTGGAGCGTTCGCTCCGCGTGCTCGACGGTACGGTGGCTACGTTCTGCGCCGTGGGGCGCGTTCAGCCTCAGTCCGAGACGGTTTGGCGTCAGGCGGACAAGTATCGTGTGCCCAAGATTGCCTATGTTAACAAAATGGACCGTGTCGGTGCTGACTTCCTCGCCTGTGTCGAGGAGATCAAGACCAAGCTCGGTGCCACGGCAGTTCCCATCTGCCTCCCGATCGGTTCGGAGGAAAGCTTCAAGGGAATTGTCGACCTGATTGCCATGAAGGCGATCGTCTACGATCCCAGCGACGCCCTGGTCAACTACCAGATCCAGGACATCCCCGCGGATATGCAGGACATCGTCGCCCTCTGGCACGACAAGCTGATCGAGTCCGCCGCCGAGTGCGACGACGCCCTGATGGACAAGTACTTCGAGAACCCTGAATCCATTACGGAGGAGGAGGTGATCGCTGCACTCCGCAAGGGCACCATCGCCATGCAGATTGTTCCTGCCTGCTGCGGTTCCTCGTTCAAGAACAAGGGTGTCCAGTTCCTGCTGGATGCCGTGATGCGCTATCTCCCTTCGCCGCTGGATATCGGCGCCACGAAGGCGACCAATATGGCGAATGACCAGGAGATGCACCTCGAGCCCAAGGCTACCGAGCCGTTCTGCGGTCTTGTCTTCAAGATCGCGACGGATCCGTTCGTGGGCCGTCTGGCGTATATCCGCGTCTATTCCGGACACCTGGATGCCGGTTCCTACGTGCTCAACTCCCGTTCCGGGAAGAAGGAGCGCGTGGCCCGTCTCTACCAGATGCACTCCAACCACCAGAACCCGATCGAGTTCGTGGAGGCTGGCGACATCTGCGCGGCGGTCGGCTTCAAGGACCTCCGCACGGGTGACACCATCTGCGCGGAAGATCACCGTTATTCCCTTGAGTCCATGGAGTTCCCCGATCCTGTGATCGGTATCGCCGTGGAGCCCAAGACGCAGAAAGACCTCGACAAGCTGGGCGTCGCGCTCGGCAAGCTCGCCGAGGAGGATCCTACCTTCACCGTCAAGTCCGACCCGGATACGGGCCAGACCGTCATCAGCGGTATGGGTGAGCTCCACCTCGACATCATCGTCGACCGTCTGCGCCGCGAATTCGGTGTGGAAATCAACCAGGGCGCACCCCAGGTTAACTACAAAGAGGCGATCACCGCTTCCGTCCAGCACCGCGAGGTGTTCAAGAAGCAGACGGGCGGTCGAGGCAAATTTGCTGATATTATCGTCGAGATCGGACCCGCCGACGAGGGCGTGACCGGTCTTCAGTTCGACAACCAGGTCAAGGGCGGCAACGTGCCCAAGGAATTCGTTCCCTGCGTTCAGAAGGGCTTCGAGTCCGCGATGGCAAACGGCGTCCTGGCCGGTTACGAGGTCCCTGCTCTGAAGGTGACGCTCCTGGACGGTTCCTTCCACCCTGTGGACTCCGACCAGCTGTCCTTCGAGCTGGCCGCGCGTATGGCTTTCCGTCACGCCTGCCCCAAGTGCAAGCCTGTCATTCTGGAGCCTATCATGAACCTCGAGGTCGTGACCCCGGAGGATTATATGGGCGACATCGTCGGTGACCTCAACCGTCGCCGCGGACAGATTGTCGCTATGGACTCCACCACCAACGGTGCCCGTATCGTGAAGGCCTTCGTCCCTCTCTCCGAGCAGTTTGGCTACGTCACCGTGCTCCGTACCCTGTCTTCCGGCCGGGCCACCAGCACGATGTCGTTCGACCACTACGCCGAGGTCCCTGCCGCCATGGCCAAGGACATCGTGGAGAAGAGCGGTTACAAGACGCCGTCTGACGACGAATAGTATTGAATGAAAAAAAGCATTTTGATATGAGCCAGAAAATTAGAATCAAACTCAAGTCTTTCGACCACATGCTCGTGGACAAGTCCGCGTCCAAGATTGTCGAGACCGTGAAGTCTACTGGTGCCAAGGTGAATGGTCCCATTCCCCTTCCGACCAACAAGAAGATCTTCACCGTCAACCGCTCGACCTTCGTCAACAAGAAGGCCCGCGAGCAGTTCGAGCTCGACTCCTACCGCAGACTTCTCGACATCGAGGACTCCAACGCCAAGACGGTGGACGCCCTGATGAAGCTTGAGCTCCCCTCCGGCGTGGAGGTCGAGATCAAGGTCTGAGCCTGATCGGCACACAGATTTCGTTAAGTGCAGGGTCGCTTTCGGGTGATCCTGCGCTTTCGGTCCCTTAGCTCAGTTGGTTAGCAGCAGCTGACTCATAATCAGCGGGTCGCAGGTTCAAGTCCTGCAGGGACCACGACGCTAAGAAAGCGCCCGCCAGACGGCGGGCGTTTTCGCGTCGTGGCCCCTTGGGCTCTTGATCCATTGGGGGGCGTTCCCCCCAAACCCCCTGGGTCGCGTTGCTCCGAGCCAATCTTCGGCAGGCGTTTATGCGGTCTCCGTCGGCGCAGAACCGCTTCGCTCCGAAAGGAACCGTTGGAATAGTGCGGGGGAATGTGTAGCTTTGCTACATGATCGTTCCGAAATTGTTGCGCAAGTATTTAATCGGGATCACGGCAGCGTTGCTCGTGATCCTGATTGTATGTCTCTTCTCCTGGGAGGAACGATGGGCCCGCTTCCTCTGCAGCTTTTCCGTCGTCGTAGCCGTCTTGTTGGTGAGGTCGTTGATCCCCTCACGCCGCGAGCGCCGGAAGAAAGGCCTCTGGGAAGAAAACGATTTCGGTCTTTTCGACCGTCTCTACAAAGCCCTTTCCTACAGGACCCGGGGCGGCACCGACTTGTCTGCGCTCAATGAGCACGAGAAAGTGTTCCTGACGATGGCGCAACTGGAGGAGAACGTCGGATTTTCCGAGTATTTCACCAAATTTCGTGGTGTATACGATGACCTCCTGGTCCCGTCCGCCGAGGCCGTCGGCAGTCCGGAGATCGCGGAGGTCTGCAAGAAGGTGCTGGAACTCCATGCGGGATATACGGGCCCGGAGGAAGGGCTGGACGATCTGTTCGAAGAGTGTCTCGATGACTTCCTGGATGCGGAAGACGATGCCCTGGAGTTGTGCGCGCAATATGCCCGGGAGCATAAAGAAAGTTTCAGGGAATATTAACGGTTCCACCCCCTTTTCAAGCGTGGCAAGCGTTTTGCAATAGGGTGGGGGAAATTAAATCTTAAGATATGAAAGCTAAGAGATTCTTCCTTATCCTGCTCGCTGCGGGGATGACGTTGACCGGATGCGGCAACAGAGTCGTCGTTTCCGGCCAGCAGGCCATCAAGTTGGATTACGATGTTTATTCCAACCAGTGGGAACGTCTGGACGATTGTTATCGCGCCACCCTGGATGTCCAGGATATCACCAGAACGGTCGTCAACCACGGCAAGGTGGATGTCTCCCGCCGCTATCCCGGCGAGAACTACGGCGTTGATGTCTGGACCCCGCTTCCCTGCATGCGTACCGAAGTGGAGAATGTGAACGGCGCCGATGTGTATTACACCACGTTCGTCGATTATGAATGGACCGAAAGGACCGTCAACATCTACGTCACGACCTCCGACCTCTATACGGGCAACGTCCCGCCTACGATGTACTTCCGGGTCTACGTGACGAAGTAGGAGAACATCCTGAAATCAAGCGGTGCGGATGAGCGAGAGGCTCATCCGCACCGTCTTTTTTGCTATATGCCGGCTTAGCGGTACTCTTCGTATTCGGGCATCGCGAGCTGGGAGAGGAAGTCCTTGAGCTTCTCCTCGTCGCGCGGGCAGATCATCAGCACGTCTTCGGTGTCCACGACGATGAAGTCCTTGAGGCCGCGGACGGCCAGGAGCTTGTCGTCGCGGGTGGAGTAGACGATGTTGTCGGAGCTGTCCTTGAGCAGGCGGCGGGCCGTCCGGTTGAGGGCGTTGCCCTGGTCGTCGTGGTAGGCGAGGTAGTCGTAGAGCGACTCCCAGTTTCCGATATCGGCCCAGCGGAACTCGGCGGGGTAGACCCAGGCGTTGTCGGTCTTCTCCATCACGGCGTAGTCGATGGAGGTGCGGGGCATGTCGGTGTAGATGCGCTCCAGGAAGGATTTCTGGTTGTCGGTGCCGAGTACCTCCTGCCAGCCTTTCCACAGGTGCGTGATCTCGGGGGCGTGCTTCTCCAGCTCCTGGCGGATGGCGTCCGCGCGCCAGACGAAGATACCGGAGTTCCAGAGGAATTCGCCGGTGTCGATGAAGACGCGGGCCAGCTCGGGATCCGGCTTCTCGGTGAAGGTCTTGGTCTTGACGGGCTGGCCCTTTTCGGGCTTGCCCGCCATCTGGATGTAACCGAAGTTGGAATCCGGGCGCGTCGGGATGACGCCGAGGGTGATCAGGGCGTCGGAGCCGGCGGCGTAGGCGAGGGCGTCCGAAAGGGTCTTGTTGAACGCGTCGTGCCGGGCGATGGCGTGGTCGGAAGGGGTCACCACGCAGATGGCGTCCGGGTCGCGCTTGAGGATCGTGTAGGTGGCGAAAGCGATACAGGGGGCCGTGCTGCGGTTGTAGGGCTCGAGCAGCAGGTTCTCCTCGCGCAGTTCGGGCAGGTGCGCGCGCACCTGCTCGCGGTAGCGCTCCAGGCTGACGACGAGGATGTTCTCTTCCGGGATGATGACCTTCATACGGTCATAGGTGCGGCGCAGGAAGGAGCGGCCCTGGATGCTGAAATCCAGGAACTGCTTGGGCATTCCGGTGCGGCTGATGGGCCAGAAGCGGGAGCCGATCCCGCCGGCCATGATTATACAGTAGTGATGGTTATTAAGCATAAAGTGGTATAAAGGCGTTGGGATAATATTCTATTTCAAAGTCTGCGCCATTCCGGAAGAAAACGACCGACATCACGTCGAAAATGATCTCCAGGTCGGCTGGGAGCCCCTTGCGCTCCGCGGAGTGCAGGAAGGCGTTGGCGGCGGCGACCATCCGCCGCTGCTTGTCGCGCCGGACGTTCTGCTCCGGCTCCGCCATCACCGGCGCCACGCGGCTCTTGACCTCGACGATGTGGAGCTCGCTGCCCAGCAGCGAGATGATGTCCAGCTCGAGGTGTCCGCTCCGCCAGTTGCGGGCGAGGATGCGGTGCCCCAGGCGCGCCAGGTAGCTGCTGGCTTCCTCTTCGCCCCTGCGGCCTACGGTCGGTCTGTCGCTTCTCATAGCTTGACGATGGTTACGCCGGTGCCGCCGTTGCGGATGTCTTCGTCGCTGACGGTCAGCCCCGGGAGGGTGCGGAGGTATTTCTGGATCTCTTCGCGCAGCACGCCCGTGCCCTTGCCGTGGATGATGCGCACGGAGCCGATGCCGAGCATGATGGCGTCGTCGATATAGTGCGTGACGATGTCGAGCGCGTCGTTCAGGCGCTCGCCGCGGATGTCCAGCTCGGGCTTGAAGGCGAGCTTGCGCTCCGTGATGGCGGTGTCCACCTTCTGCTGCACGGGGGCGAAGACCTTGCGGGACACTTCGCGGAATTCGTTGGAGGAAATGCGCTCCACGCGGTCCGCGGCCATGGTGCTGGTGATGTTGCCCACGATCACGGTCACGGCCTTGCGGTTGATCTTGGCGATCTCGCCCACCAGCCCGTTGTCCTTGATGCGGACCTTCTCGCCGACCTTGAGCGGGGCGGCCTTGGCCGGCTCCGCGGCGGCGGTGTCCGTCGTTTTCTTGCGCTTCTTGAGCTGCTCGAGCTTGCGGTCGATGTATTCGTCGCGGGTCTTCTTCTCCCGGGTCTTGCGGAGCTCGAGCGCGCCCAGGAAGCCCTGCAGCTCCTGGCGGGCGGCCTTGGTCTGCTCCTTGCCGGCCTGGGCTTCGCGGATGTCGCGGATGGTCTTCTCGACCTGCTTGCCCGCACCCTTGACGATCTTTTCAGCCTCCTGGCGGGCTTCGTCGAGGATGGCTTTCTTCTGTTTCTGGATGTCCTCCAGTTCCTTGGTGTAGCGCTCGGTGATGCCCTCGAGGGCCTTGTCGGCGTGCTTGACCTTCTGGAGCTTCTCGTCCAGGGCGCGGCGGTTGCGGGCGATCTTGCGCAGGTTGCGCTCGATGCCCACGAACTCCTCGCCGGCGCGCGCCTCGGCGTCCTTGACGATGCTCTCCGGCAGGCGCATCTTGCGCGCCAGCTCGAAGGCGAAGGAGTTGCCGGGCAGGCCGATCTCCAGCTGGAACAGCGGGGCGATCCGGGCGGCGTCGTAGAGCATGGCGCCGTTGATCACGTGCGTGTCGGCGCCGGATGCGTAGAGCTTGAGGTTGGTGTAGTGCGTGGTGATGACGCCCCGCACGCCGCGGCGGTCGAGCTCGGCGAGGATCGCCTCGGCGATCGCGCCGCCGGCCGCGGGCTCCGTGCCCGAGCCGAACTCGTCGATGAGCACGAGCGTCCGCTCCCCGGCGTCGGCGAGCAGCTCGCGCATGTCGGAGAGGAAGGAGCTGTAGGTGCTGAGGTCGTCTTCGAGGTTCTGGTCGTCGCCGATGCTCACGGCGATGCGGTCGAAGACCGGGAGCTCGGAACTCTCGGAAGTGGGGATGAGCATGCCCCACTGGAACATATACTGCAGCAGGCCGACCGTCTTGAGGCAGACGGACTTGCCGCCGGCGTTGGGCCCGGAAATAAGCAGGATGCGCTTCTGCGGCGTGAGCGTGACCGTGAGGGGGACGATGCTGCGGCCCTCGCGCGCGAGCGCCTTTTCCAATAAGGGATGGCGCGCCTTGCGCAGCGACAGGCTGCCGTCGTCCGAGATGACGGGCATCCCGGCCACGAGGTCGAGCGCCGTCTGGGCCTTGGCCATCAGGAAATCCACCTCGCCGATGAACGCCGCCCCGGCGAGCAGGTCCGGCAGGTAGGGACGGAGGAACTCCGTGAATTCGAACAGGATCTTCTGGATCTCGCGCGTCTCCTCGAAGCGGAGCTCCGCGATGTCGTTCTCCAGCTCGATAATCTCGGCCGGCTCGATGAAGGCCGTCTTGCCGGAAGCGGACACGTCGTGGACGAAGCCCTGGACCTTGCGCTTGGCGGAAGTGGCCACCGGGATCAGGTACTTGCCGTCGCGGATGGTCACGTCCGCGTCGGCGTCCACGATGCCCTCCTCCTGGGCCTTGCGCAGGATGGCCCCGGCCCGCTTGGACATCGCCGACTCCTTGCTGCGGAGGTCGCGCCGGATCTCGAAGAGGTGGTCGGAGGCGGAGTCCTTGATCTCGCCGTATTTGTCCAGGATGGTCTCGATGCGCCGCTGCACCTCCGGGAAGGAGCGCACGGGCGCGGCGAGCTGCTCCAGCTGCGGGTAGATGCCGCCCTTGACGGTATGGAAGAAGTGCAGGATCCGGCGGAGCGTGTCCGTGACGGTCTTGAGCTTGGCGAGCGAGATCGCGTCGATGCACGACCCTTCGCGCTCCAGCGCGCTCAGGAAGGGGATGGCGTCGATGTAGCCCGAAGTCGGGAAGCTCTCCTCGAACATCAGGATCAGGCGCATCTCGTCCGTCAGGGCGAGGCGGCGCCGGATGATGGCGGCGTCGGTACTGAAAGCCTCCTCGGCGACGCGCCCGGCGGCGTAGTCCGTCAGGCAGCGGTCGGCGATGGTCTTGCGGATCTTGTCAAATCCCAGTTTGCTTTCGAGTCGTTCGTGGGTCATTCCGATTTCTCTCCGAGCAGAAGGTTTAGGGTGTTGATGGAGTCAATGGCGGTGATGAGCCCGCCGCGGACGAGCGAAATGCCGCCCGTCTCCTCGCTCACGACGATCACGTCTGCATCGCATTGCTCGGAAATGCCGATGGCGGCCTTGTGCCGCATCCCGTACCGCGCCGGCAGGTCGGTGCGCTCCGTGATCGGGAGCGTGCAACGGGCCGCCACGATGCGGTTGTCGCTGATGACCATCGCCCCGTCGTGCAGGGGGGAATTCTTAAAGAAGAGATTGAGAATCAGCCGTTTGCTGATCGTAGCGTCAATGATGTCCCCGGTGGCGACGATGTCTTCGAGCCGGTCCGACTGCCGAAGCACGATCAGTGCGCCGGTGCGCGAATTCCCCATTTCGATGCAGGCTTCGGCCAGTTCGTCGATGCTGCGTTCGTGCAGGTCTTCCTCCGGCCTGGGGCCGAAGATGCGCGAAAGCAGGTTGCGCTTTTCGAGGGAATCGCCCGCCGTACGGCCGATATTGCCCAGGAAGCGGCGGATTTCCGGCTGGAAGAGCACGATCAGCGCGATCACGCCGACATCGAGCACCGTGCCGAGCAGCGAGGAAACCAGGCGCATCCCCAGTACCTCCGCGACGATGCGGGAAACGAGCAAGAAGATGATGGCGACGAAGATATTCATCGTGGAAGTACCACGAATCTGTCTGAAAATCAGGTAGATAATCAGCGCAACGAGAACGATGTCAAGGATGTCTGCAGGGCTAATGTGCAGAAATCCGGGTAAAATCGATAACACAGCACAAAGATAGATATCTGTTTTTGAAATAATTGTAAATCACACGCTTGAAATTTGAAAATTTAGTTGTATATTTGCAGCCCGCAAAATTGCGGGATTATACTTAAAGTATTTATACTCAATTAATTAACCAAACCAATGCCTGGATTAATTGGAAAAAAAATCGGAATGACTTCCGTTTTCAGTGCCGACGGCAAGAATCTGCCGTGCACTGTTATCGAGGCTGGTC
>JAEEGK010013893.1_pt1 | contig 18066 bp, 18 predicted proteins | sample 8958771 | NCBI WGS metagenome assembly JAEEGK01 (sample SAMN16246547, study PRJNA631951) | gut metagenome | biome: gut microbiome; feature: rumen; material: SC-attached | host: Bos | place: Iran: Karaj | collected 2018-10
ATATGGGCATTTGCTCCCGGACAGACCGAGTTGCCGGAGGGCCCTCGGCCCGACGGAATCTCGGGACTCAATCACAGGGATTTCACCTCCTCCAAGAGGGATTGTTCTCTTTCCTTCCGCTCCTTTCTCTCCCGCCGATACTCTTCCCGCGCTTTTTTTCTTTCTTCTTGGGCGGCTCGATATGCTTCTCCGTTCCGGACAATCTCACCGGCTACCCGGTCGATGGTCTCTTCAAGCTTCGCCTTTTTCAGCTGACACTCCCAGACAATGATTACGCTCCAACCCTTCGCTTCCAGCTTTCGCCAGACCTCTTGATCCCGTTCCTGGTTCCTTGCGACCTTGGCCACCCAAAACGCTTTATTGGTTTCCGGGACGGTATAATACTTACAGTCCTTATGGCCATGCCAAAAACAGCCATGTACAAAGACAACTGTGTGGTACTTGGGCAGTACTAGATCCGGTTTCCCAGGAAGACGCTTGTCGTTTACTCGATAACGGAATCCCTGATGCCATAATGCATGACGCAACTTCTGCTCCGGCTTTGTAGAAAAGGAGTGAATTGCGGCCATATTACGATGGCGCTGGATGGGTGTGAGGACATCTGGCATTATAACAAATAATAAACCTAACAAAGATAATTAATCCCTTGAAACTGTTAAGAAATACTGCATTTAAATCTGTTTTACACACGGATTTTTATAACTTTGTATGTTTAAGCACTATAACACATACCTCAAAATGAAAAGTTCCCATAAGGCAAATAATAGCCTTAGGGTAAAACAATGATCAGGCATTGGGAAATAAAGAAGAATCAGCTCCGTTTTTACGGAGAGGATGGAATCGAGACAATTCCGGATGCTTCAACTGTGCTACAAGCCCTACATGGGGAGACCGCCGAATACCCGTCGCCAATCGAAGATAACCCAGAGCTTCACTTTTCCTCAATAGCCGCTGAGTATTTTCTACAGATCTCTTTTGACGAGAATAATAACGACATTATACTTTCAATAGGAGTACGCAGAGGTAAAAGCGTTCTTTATCCGAGTCTTTCTCTTGATGAGTTGAGAGATCATATTGTATTCGACTATACTTGGAGGTATATTAGCAACTTTGAGGATCTTTTACCACTTCTTTCCGATATCGGCATTTCTTCTTTCGGCAAGATTACTCTTCAACAGTATCTTAACATTAAACAGATCATTAGTGTTGACAAGTACCCAACTCTGCCAGTTGAAGATCAAGCTGCCGACTTTATCGATAATCATCCTTTATCTGTTAATGAAGACGAGGCAAAGGTTCTTGTTTCCGCATCATTGTATCCTTATCAAAGTATAGGGTTCAGCTGGATGAAATATGTCACGGACCAAGGTTGCGGCTGTATTCTTGGTGACGAAATGGGCTTGGGTAAAACTCTTCAGGTTATTACTCTAATAGCCAGTCGAAAAGGCGTTTCAGATAACCCAAGCCTGATTATTATGCCCGTTTCTCTACTGGAAAATTGGCGTCGGGAGTTTGAGAAATTTACCTCTGGGATTGATGTCTATATTCATCACGGAGGAAAACGCACTGGCTTATATACAGAACTGTTGAAGCATGATGTGGTTTTAATATCTTATTCCACCGCCACATCTGATTACTCAATGTTAACAATGATCAATTGGGATTTGGTTGTTGTTGACGAAGCCCAAGGCATAAAGAATCCTGATGCACAACGCACCAAATCCATAAAAGGCCTACCACGTCGGGCTTCTATAGCTATTTCCGGAACGCCATTCGAAAATCACATTCTTGATGTGTGGTCTATCATGGATTATGTTGAGCCCGGCTATCTTGGTACCAAGAAAGAATTTGAAGCCTCTTATCCAGATGATATAATAGGCGCAGAGAAGGTTGAATCTTCAATTACCCCTCTTATGTTAAGGCGCCGAGTGGCTGATGTGGCAAAAGATCTGCCAGACAGGATAGACATTGAAGTTCCCCTTGTGATGCCCGACAAGGAAGCGGAGGAATATGAAGAGTACAGACAAGCAATCCTCGCGGAATATGATGGCAAGAACGCATCATTACCTCTTTTACAAAAGCTTCGTATGTTTTGTACTCATCCGGAAATTATCAAAGAATCTCGTATAGATCCCACATTCCGGAGCCTGAAATATGAGAGGTTATGTGAGATGTTGGATGAAATCTCATCCTCGGGAGAAAAATGCATTCTTTTCACATCATATACTAAGATGTTTGAACTTCTTAGTCGTGACATCAGCCAGAGAATCGGCATTCCGGTTCTTCAGATAAATGGTGAGACTCCGCAGAAAGAACGCCAAGATATTGTTGACCAGTATTCCGCTATAGATGGGCCCGCGCTGCTCGTTCTGAATCCCAAAGCGGCAGGCGTTGGTTTGAACATCACAGCGGCAACAAGGGTTATCCATTACAACTTGGAATGGAATCCCGCAATTGAAGATCAGGCGTCTGCGAGAGCCTATAGGAGAGGACAGACAAGAAAAGTTTTCGTTTATAGACTGTTCTACAAGAATACCGTAGAAGATGTTGTAAATGAACGTATTATTAAAAAACGCGACATGTTTGAGTCCGCGATTGTCGGCACGGATGGATCTCAGGCAAATACCGAAGATATCATTCGCGCACTAATGATCACCCCAAAAATTAACTCCTAATGGAAGCAGTAAAGGTAAAAGCAATCAGCAAGGTTTTATCAGCGAATGACACTGGAGAAACAGGAGGTCATCAAGCTGGTATTTGCGTACCCAAAGGCAGTGATGCGTTACTGTTCTTTCCTGACTTGGGAAACGCCATAAAAAACCCAAGAGTCGCTTTAGTGTTCGAGGATGATTGGGGGCAGAGATGGCATTTCAACTTCATTTACTACAACAATAAGTTTCACAGTCCCAAAGGAACAAGAAATGAGTATCGTCTCACAGGTCTGACTCGCTTCTTTCGAGAGAATGGATTAAAAGCCGGCGATGAGATTATGCTGATTCATGGCTCAGACGGTGAAGATTATATCAAATTCGAAAAGGTCGGGCACGGTTCTTCGTCCAGCATCCTTTGTGATGGCGGAATCATAAAAACGAAACTGACCATTAACAAAAATTGGCATGTAATTGATTTGAAATTAGCTGGTTATAAAAGATAGTAAATCATTATATGGAAAGGAATATTACTCTACCCCCTGATCCTGCCAGGGTAATGGAAGGACTGCGTGACACGGGTTACAACTTTAATACTGCGGCTGCAGACATCATAGATAATTCTATTGCAGCCAGAGCGTCAAAAGTCGATATCGCCATTAACTTGGATGCCGCCCAGAACATCACCGTTTTATTCGCGGACAATGGATGTGGGATGAATGAGGAGGAGCTTCTCAATGCCATGAAGTATGGCTCTAGAGAAAGGCAAAATGCTGCAAGCCTAGGCAAATTCGGCCTTGGTCTTAAGACGGCATCTACGGCTTTCTGCCGCAGCCTTTCCGTCATTTCACGCGGTAATGACAACGTCATGAGAAAAGTCCAGTGGGATTTAGATCATATCGTCGAAAAAGGTGACTGGGAGCTCTTAATTCCTGATGTCACTGAGGACGAGTGTTCTATTTTGGAGGAGACTTGTGGCGATGGGACAGGAACGTTGGTTGTATGGGATAAGATTGATCGGCTACTACAAAACAGCAAAACTCCGGCGCGCAAAAGCTTAAAGAGAATAGAGGATGTTTTACGCTTCCATATCTCGCTGGTATACCAGAGATTTCTTGACAAGAATGATTATAGGGCGCCATACGTAGAGATCTCGTTGAACGGAAAGTCAATAGCTCCTTGGGACCCTTTCTGTAGCAAAGAACCAAATTCAACCGTTTTGGGGCAGAATCTCATTGAAATTGAGTCTACCGATGACTCTGTCCAAGGAGAACTACTCATCAAATCCGTGCTCATTCCTCGCAAAGAGGAGTTTTCATCAGCAACTGCTGCTGAACGCGCTTTGATACAGAACTCGATGCAGGGGTTCTACATTTACAGAGAGAACAGGTTAATTCATTATGGTGACTGGATGGGAATGTTCATCAATGAACCCCACGGAACCCTGCTTCGCGTTGAATTATCCTTTGATCATAATCTGGATAAAGCATTCTCAATAGATATCAAAAAGTCTAGGATTCTGCTTAACGAGGATATCTTCGATGAAATAAAGAATAAGATTCTCCCAGCACCAAGGCGCGCTGCAGATGAACGTTACAGACTAGGGACTCAAAAGAAAGCCGCGGAAGTTTCGAAAACGGCGCATGATGCGGCAAATCAAAACATCGAACAAAAAGCCCATAGCGTAGAGCAATCCAAGATCACCGTGACGGATATCGCTAAGGGAGAAGTCGAAATACGCAACAAAAATGGCGTGACAAAATCCACTCTTACTATTAAGACTTCCGGGGATCAAAATAAGTGCAGGGTAATTCCTGTTCAGGATCTTGAAGCAGGCGTGTTGTGGCATCCTGCGCTCTATGATGAAAAACATGCAGTTGAGATTAACACATCTCATCCGTATTACCAGAAGATTTATCTCCCCGTAATCTCCCAAAGCGTTATGGTTACCGGGATGGATGCTTTACTCTGGGCTTTTTCAGAGGCTGAGTTTGCAACATACTCTGAAGAAACCAAAGAGGCATACGAAGATATGAGAATATACGTGTCACAATTCCTTAAAAAACTGGTAAAAGATCTTCCCGATCCGGATTTTGAAGACAACAAATGAAAAGCGTCTATGAAATAAAAAGATCTCTGGAAGAGGTCTTTGATATACCTTTTCAGGTCAAGATACACCCTGGACCCGAACCCGGCTATGTAATCCGGCCAGATATTTCTGGCAAGGATTATTTTGATGTCGCCATAGAGTTTCGCAACCATGTAAGGATGATCTTGACTTTTATCCCACAACAATATGGCGCCCCCTTTGTGAGAAGGATGGGGCAAAAATCAATAGAATCAAAGATTAAGTTTTCAGAGTACTCAAAATGCCTCCAGAGAGAGGGTTGCGTTGTTGATTTTAGTGTCAATAACTACCCACAAAACAGTGCCGCTCCAGAAGAATGGCCAGAGGAGGCTTGGAATAAGGTACTGCTGAAAGTTACAAAAGCCCCATTCGAGATTAAGGAAGGTCAGGATTATGGTGATCTCGTTCAACATCATGGCCTCTTAATGCTTGGAATGATTCTATCTCTTTCAGACATTATTCCACTCGAAGAAGATCCTATGGGATATAAAGAAGGAGCCGAGCGGTCCATCATATCAAAGAAATATGAGCGTAATAGACTCAACAGAGATTTGTGTCTGCAGAATAAAGGTTACCGTTGTTCCATATGTGGATTTGATTTCGAGGAGCTCTACGGAAGTATTGGCAGACATTTTATTCATGTCCATCATATCATCCCCGTTTCTCAGATTGGACCCGACTACATAATCAACCCGGTAAATGATTTAATCCCTGTGTGTCCCAATTGCCACGCAATGCTTCACCGAAAAGACCCGCCTTATCTACCGGATGAGATGAAAGAGATTATAGAAACAGAACGGACCAAGAAAGATGAGTAAGAAGAATAACAAAAAAGAATATACTTTCATTGACCTCTTTGCCGGCATAGGGGGGTTACGACTAGCCTTTGAAAGCACTGGTGCACGTTGCGTGTACTCAAATGAATGGAACAAATTTAGCCAGATTACTTATAAGGCAAACTTTAACGAAACACCTGACGGCGACATAACTAAAGTTAAAGTTTCTGATATTCCCAACCACGATATTCTGGTTGGGGGATTTCCTTGTCAACCATTCAGTATCGCAGGCGTAAGCAAAAAAAACAGTCTTGGAAGAGCAACAGGCTTCGAAGATAAAACCCAAGGAACTCTATTTTTCAATATTTGCAAAATACTTAAAGAAAAACGGCCAAAAGCTTTTATGCTTGAGAATGTCAAGAATCTTTTATCCCATGATGAAAAAAGGACGTTTGGGATAATTAAAGATTCTCTTGAAAAAACACTGAAAGAAGGTGGCCTCGAGTATAGTATCTTCTACAAAGTGTTAGACGGCCAATTGTATGTTCCCCAGCACCGAGAAAGGATTGTTATCGTTGGGTTTGACAGAAAAAAATATGGTGACGGCATTGAATTCTCCTTTGATTTGACGCCACCAGAGAACAAACCTATTCTTCGGGACATCCTTGAAGAGCACGTTGATGAGAAATATACACTGTCAGATAAACTCTGGTCTTATTTGCAATATTATGCTGCCAAACATAAGGCAGCGGGCAATGGCTTTGGGTATGGACTTGCAAATCTTGACGGTGTCAGCAGAACAATGAGTGCCCGGTATTATAAAGATGGAGCCGAGATTCTTATTCCCCAGAAAGGGAAGAACCCTAGGAGGTTAACTCCAAGGGAGTGTGCAAGACTGCAGGGCTTCCCAGACACTTTCGTCATCCCCGTTTCGGACGGTCAGGCTTACAAACAATTCGGCAATAGCGTTGTTGTCCCATTAATGGCCGATGTGGCATCATTGGTAGTAAAGAAGATTGAAGAACTCGACAACTGTTAATTATCACATGAATAAAACACTGGAAAAGCTTTATGCGTTGCGTTCCCAGATGAGTGCTGCGGAATTGCCCTTGGATGCAATAGACGAGAAGATTCGAATTGAAGAAGAAAAAGCCTCGTCCTGGAAGAAGGATTTGGATGAGATAACTTCGACAATGAAGACCTTTATCCAGCCCATAATAAAAAAATGGGAAGATGACACCGTGATACTTCACGCTAAATTCAAGAAAGCAGAGCTCTCATCATTAATAATGAATCGAGACGGCAAAGATGTTGTTCTATGCCAAGATCCTGAAGATGAAGCCTTGCCGGTTCCTCATTCTAAACGCATGAAGGAAGCATTAAAAGTAGCTTTCCCTAGCGGAGTGGAGATATTCGAGCCACAGGCTTCTGTTACCTTGGGTAAAGCCATAGAGATGATAGGCCCCGAACGAGTTGAGCCTTTGCAGATTCAGGGGTTAATATCAAGAAACCCTCATGAGTTTAAGGCCAGCCAGATAGTTGGTGATGGTTATTATGTAAACACGCATTCCAACACGAATACAAAACGCAAGCATCTTGAAGAAATCTCCCGATTATTAGACCTTGGTTTAGTCGTAAAAGTCGTTCCTGGTGTTTATAAAAGCCGCAGACAGGGATCGTTGACCAGTCCTAAAAGTCCCACGCATGTTCCCATTCAACAGTTACTGAAAGAGCTCGAAGAAAGAGTATTAAAAATCTCGCCAGGTTTTTCTGTCAACAAAGGCCTTAAGAGCTATTGGCAATTTACATATAACTCGGCATATGTAGCAAATGCAATACCCAGGAAAAAGCGCGTAAGGGTAATGCTTAATGATGAATATGATCGAGTGAAGGGGATGGAGGGCGTTGTCGAAGCCCCTGACGCTCATTATGGGCACATGAACAGATACGTTGATGTGTATAATCATGATGGGATTTCAACCGTTGTGGAATATATCACCAAGATGATGAAGGCGCCCGAATCCTCTGATATACCCAACAAGATTCGTATTCGGCTTGACAAAACCGCAGCCGATTAGTTCTGTTTGAAAGGCTTTTCCTCGGTATAGTTTTCTTTAGCATTTTTGTGATGTTAGGGATCTCCTTTCAATAGACGGTTTGACAAACGCAGGTATTAATAATGAAGAAACCTCGGAAGTATAAATCCATACAACTACTGAAGAATTTGGAGCGTAGAAGATGGAGAAGAAATCTGCGTTCAAAGAGAAAACACTGTAGACCCTCGTTAGCTGTTAGTCCTCCTAATATACCAGCAGGGCCTCAGCCGATGAAGTATTCAAGGACAGTTCCTGCTCCTGCCCATTTCTGTATTAAAGAGAATCCAGAAAAGGTAATAGAGTTTATTAACAAGTTGAATGAGCATCTTACGAAAAGAAAGAGTTGCTATATCGATTTAAGTGCCGTTACTCAATTGTCGCCCGATGCAGTGGTCGTCCTCCTATCGATTCTAGGTCAGTTCAAGAGGATGCGTGTTCCCTTCAATGGAAACTTCCCCAACAATCCGGAAGTAAAAAAACAACTGATAGGTTTAGGTTTCTTAGAAACATTATATGATGCGCCCGGTATTATTATGTATGATACTTCAACTAGGGATGTAATTAGAAAGCATGGTAAGGTTCCTCACGGCAATATGGCCAAGGATCTAATCCTTCAATCCACGAAGAACATATGGAAAGAGCCGAAGCGATGCCAAGGTGTTTATAGAATTTTGATGGAGCTGATGCAGAATACACATTCCCATGCAACAATTGGGAAAGAAGGTGTTGAGAACTGGTGGATTTCAAAGAACTATGATGAGCATAGTAATACGGAGTGCTTCTCTTTTGTAGATTATGGGGTGGGAGTGTTCAATAGCCTTGAGAAGAAGAAACCGGGGACAAAGTTTTTTGGGTCATTGGAAAGAATTCGGCGAAGCATTATTGAGCCAAGCAATCATAAAGTCCTTCAATTGATATTAGAAGGGGAACTGCATCGGACCAGTACAGGGCATTATTATCGGGGGAAAGGATTGCCGGGGATAAAAACGGCGATGGAACGCAACCAAATATCTAATTTGTATATAATTACGAATGATGTTTTCGCTAATGTGGCAGAGAAAATTTTCATACCTTTGCATAACTCGTTTAGCGGGACGTTCATTTATTGGGAGTTAAACGACAAGAACGTATGTTGCAAGTATTAAAAGTAGCGACTGATTTCAGTGATATTCCCGGCCCCCGTTACATACGTGAAGGGTCATATTCCGGAGAAGCTTTCCGGGAAAAATATTTATTACCTCGCCTGCAGCAATGCATAGAAACCGGAGATACCCTTGTGATTGATTTAGATGGAACACAAGGGTATGGAACCTCCTTTCTTGAGGAGGCGTTTGGCGGCCTTATACGTGAAGATGGTTTATATTTGGATCAAATATCGAAGCACATTGATTATATCTCCGAAGAAGAACCATATTTGATTGACGATATTAAAGACTATCTAAAAGACGCTGCAGATGAAAGCCAACAATAATGGCTGGCCCAAGTGGGCAATTAATTGTTTGTTGGTAGTATGTCTGGCCATTATTATTGACGGTCTTGTACTTCGGCAATTCAAACTTGAATTCCATTACGACATCCAGCTTGTCGACATCATTGGACTTATAGTCACTGTCGTTTTGGCTTTGTATTTAGCGCATGTCGTTGAAGCAAATCGAGAACGCAAAAAAGCTAATTCGGAACTTTTAATCTCTATCATTCAAGGCTTACTATCAGACATAGATTCCCTGTCTAACCGACTTTACGATCCTAACTTGCCCTACGTTCGTTTGGCATCATTTAGTAAGCAAGTATCTTCAAGAATTCAAAGTATTTCTGATGTGATTCGGTCAATCGATGTAGAAGACGCGAAGATTGCTGACCAGATTTCTTCAATAACCGCAAAACTGCGGTATATGAGGCCTTTTTTGACCGGCATCAAGGGCAAAGAAGAGGCCCCCGATAATTACCTGGTTGTTGAGAATAACGTTGTTACTGAAATCGCGGCAAATAGGATCGCCCGAATTCAATCTAACTTGTCTGGATTAAGGAAGTTATTATATCCGTTATGGTTGGGTATTACTGCCATAGATAAAACGTAATAGCTGAAAAGCCCTTGACTGTATACAGAATCAGGTGGTTCGTGAGTTGTGGTGCAAAACCAATCCTATGTGCACTTCGCCCTCGTCCAATAATATACCACTACTCCAACCACAACCAACAGGAGTTCGAATACGACCAGTGCCACAGCCAGGGCCTTGGAAGAGAGCCAAAGGCCCTGCCCCGCCGCAATACTCTTCAGGTCTTGCTTGTATTGGGAAAAGAGTTCTTTCTGCTCCAGCTTGTATTCCTCAAAGGCCAGTTTCTGATCGGAAATGAGCCCAAGATGAAGGTTATTGACCTCCAGAACGGACTTGTCATCAAGCTGGACCGTATACTTCGTCCATTCCGAAAGCCTCGATGCCCATCGTCTCAAAAGACGCCTCCAGACCAGCAGGCCGCCTACCGATACTTCTCGAACCCGTACCGCTCCCGCAATCCTGCCTGCGTCTCGGGCTCCTGGTGTGTGAAATACTCCTTCCACCCCGGACAGAAATTGATGTGCCACCGCCAGACCCTCCCGGTGAGCGACTTAGGATTGCGATCATAATGCGCCCGTAATTTACAGGTCTCGCACGGGTAGTTTTTTGTGTTGGACATGGTTTTTATTGTTTAAATGTTATGGATTCTCCAAATATCCAACCCTCACCCTCAGTCGAGCGTGATACTTTCAATTCTCAGGCGAAGGGTGCCGGAGGGGACCTGGGCCTCGGCGATTTCGCCGACCTTCTTGCCCATCAGGGCGGCGCCGATTGGAGAATTCAGCGAAATCTTGCCGGCCTCGAGGTCCATCTCGTGGGGGCTGACTATTTCGAATTCCATGCGGGTATTTGTCGAGAGATTCGTGAATACGACCCGGCTCAGAAGACAAACCCTGTCTTTTGGGAGTACGTCGGGATCGATCACGCGTGAATGCTCCAGGACCTTCTGCAGGAAACGGATACGGCTGATGGTCTTCCCTTGGATACGCCTTGCTTCACGGTATCCAGCATTGTCGCTTCGGTCCCCTTGGGCGCTAGCTTCCGCCAGGTCCTCAGTCACCTTGGGGTAAACCTCGTCGATAAGATGCTTCAACTCGGCAGCAATCTCGTCGTATCGTTGCTTTGACAGGTATTCCATGGCCCAAATTTACTCATTTTTCTGCTCGTTTTCAGATCTTGACAGACCATTATACTTATGAAGTGGTCGAAAAACATTACCTTTGAGAGTTATGAAACTACCAGAGGTTACACTCCTTCCCCTGCAGCCCGAGGACCGGGAGCAGTTCATACTGGACAACCAGTGGGCGTTCAAGTTTGGTGCCCAGCAGGAGTTCGGGAAGCGGGACGAACGTTGCGAGGAAGGCGAGGAGGTCATCTCCCGAAAGACTATCGAAGATTCCATCGACGGAGAGAATGCGGAGGCTTACCGGATTGTCCTGGACGGTCAGAAGGTGGGCGGCGTTGTCCTGCGCATAGACAAAGACTCGGCCAAAGGCGAGCTGGAGCTGCTTTTCGTTCTGCCGGAGGTACATAGCAAGGGCATTGGCCAGGCCGCCTGGAAGGCGGTTGAAGCGGGGCATCCGGAGATCAAGGTCTGGGAAACCATTACCCCTTACTTTGAAAAGCGCAACATCCACTTCTACGTGAACCGATGCGGGTTCCATATCGTCGAATTCTGGAACAAGTTCCAGCACGGCCCGGCCGTTCCTGATTCAGAGGAAGGCAACTGGAGTATGGACGACGAAATGTTCGTGTTCAGGAAGGTCATCACCCCAGGCGAAAAATCGCAATAAATGGGGATTTCTCGCGTGCGCGAGGTGACGTAACTTTGCAGTCGTGGACCATGGATTACTCAGTAAGATATTCAGCAATACCCGTAAGCCGGAGGGCTTCTGGGGCCGTTTGATGGTGGCTGGGATGAACGGCGGTTCCCATGCGGCGATGGCCTCCTGGGGCCTGGACCACGCCAATGTCCCCGCGGATGGGGAAATCCTTGACATCGGTTGTGGCGGCGGAGCCAATCTCGCCCGCCTGATGGACCGGAGCCTCCGCGCCAAGGTGACCGGCATCGACTATTCAACCGTCTCAGTTGAGAAATCTCGGAAGGTCAATGCCGACGCGATCATCAAAGGCCGTTGCAAGGTGCTGGAAGCCAGCGTCTCGAGCCTTCCGTTCACTGACGCCACATTCACCATGGCCACTGCTTTCGAGACCGTATATTTCTGGCCGGACATCGTCAATAGCTTCGCTGAAGTGCGGCGCGTCCTTGTTCCTGGTGGGAAGTTCCTCATAGTCAATGAGGACGACGGCCTCTCCGGCAATAACGAGAAATGGGAGAAGATGATCGAGGGTATGCACACCTACACCCCCGATGAACTGGAGACACATCTCACGGCTGCCGGATTCAGGGACATCGCAGTCCACCGCGACGAATCCAAGCACTGGCTATGCGTAACAGCCGTAAAATGAACAAAGACAGGGTCGGCCATTCTCTTCGGGAAGAAATAATCGCTTGCCGGAATCTCGTAAATAATGCTTATCTTCACACGTAGAAATCGAAAGGTAAGTGAAAGCATTATTCAGACTCATCCCGCTGGTCTTCGTGCTCGCTTCCTGCAGCAGGCAGGCGGCTCCGCAGAAGCTGATAACCCCTGTTGGCTTCTCCGAGGTCAACATAGAAGACGGCTTCTGGTCACCACGGCTGCAGAGCCACAAGGACGTTACCCTGGGCGTCTGCATTGACCAGATCGAGAACCAGACCGGCCGCATCCGCAATTTCGAGAATGCGGCGAAGAGGGAAGGGAACCATTCAGGAATATTCTTCGACGATTCCGACGTTTACAAGGCGCTGGAAGGTATGGCATATTCGCTCAGGAATAATCCCGATCCTGTCCTGGAGGCCAAGTGCGACGAGTGGATAGACAAGTTCGCCGCCGCCCAGATGGAGGATGGATATATCAACACATATTATATCCTGACGGGGCTGGACAGGCGCTGGACCAATATGGACTATCACGAAATGTACTGCGCCGGCCATATGATAGAGGCCGCCGTGGCATATTACAACGTGACCGGGAAGAGGAAGCTCCTGGATGTGTGCATCCGTATGGCAGACCATATGATGAGCGTATTCGGTCCCGGGAAGCGCCATTGGGTGCCTGGCCACGAGGAGATAGAACTCGCGCTGGTCAAGCTCTATGTGACGACCGGCGAGAAGAAGTATTTGGATTTCGCGCAGTGGCTGCTTGACGAGCGCGGCCACGGATACGGCGACAACGGAATCGCCGACCGAGTCTGGAACGCCGACCATTGTCAGGATGCCGTTCCCGTTCGCGAACTGACCGATATCGGGGGACATGCCGTGCGTGCGATGTACCTGTTCTGCGGAATGGCGGACGTGGCCGCATTCACCGGAGACCAGGGATATATCGACGCCTTGCACCGGCTGTGGGACGATGTGGTGCTACGGAATATGTACATCACCGGAGGCATCGGCTCATCCCGTCACAACGAGGGCTTCACCGAGGACTACGACCTCCCGAACCTGGAAGCCTATTGCGAGACCTGCGCTTCCGTTGGTATGGTGTTGTGGAACTGGAGGATGAACCAGTTCACCGGCGATGGCAAGTATGTGGACATACTCGAGCGCTCGCTCTACAACGGCGCTCTGGCCGGTATTTCACTGGATGGAGACCGCTTCTTCTACGTCAATCCGCTCGAGTCGGAGGGCAACCATCACCGCCAGGCCTGGTACGGCTGCGCCTGCTGCCCGAGCCAGATATGCCGCTTCCTCCCGTCCATTGGCAACTATATCTATGGCGTGTCCGACAACGCGGTATGGGTCAACCTCTATATGGGCAATACCGCCGAGCTCAAGCTCGGCAGAAAGTCCGTCACACTTACTCAGGAGACTGAATATCCGTGGAGCGGAGGCGTAAAACTGACCGTCGGCACCAAGTCCTCGCTGGACAGGGAAATCCGCCTGAGGATTCCCGGATGGTGCACGTCATATACCCTTGCAGTCAATGGTGAGGAATTGGAAGCTCCGGTGGACAAGGGCTATGCCGTCATCGCACGCAAATGGAAGGACGGCGACACGGTATCGCTCGATTTCGAGATGCCTGTGTACTTGGTGGATGCCGGCCCTATGGTCAAGGAGGACCTCGGCAAGCGCGCCGTGCAGCGGGGCCCTATCGTCTATTGCATCGAGGAGGTTGATAATGCGGAAGGTTTTGATTCTCTGATGCTTACGGAGGAAGCGCAGTTCGAAACGGCGTTTGAACCTGAACTCCTGCGCGGCGTGGTCTCCATCTCCACGGAGAACTCGAGCGGCAAACTCAAATTCATCCCGTATTACGCCTGGGACAACCGCAATGCGGGCAAGATGAAAGTCTGGGTACCTGTCTTTACTCCTGTAAATCAGAATATTAAATAATGAAAAAGTTTGTCGGATATCTAATGCTGCTGATCCTGGCTTCGTCGGCCGTTTCGTGCACACTCTTTATCAACCACAATACGCCTAAAGGGTATGTACGCTACGCCGTGTCCGTGTTGGACAGGAACGGCTTGTACGCCGACAGACCGGAGTGGCAGGAAGCGAAGGCAGCCATCCTGGCTGAGGCAAAGACGTTTACCACAATGGATCAGGCCCATGAAGCAGTATCAAGGGCGGCGAAGGTGGCAGGAGGAAAGCATTCTGCTCTGGTTCCTCCTGTTGCGGACACGGCATCATATCCGGAAGTGGCTCCGGAAGTAAAGTCTCTCGATGGAAACATATTGCACGTCGTCCTTCCGTTCCATACGGGTGTAAAGGTGCCGGACTCTCTTTATATCCACACAGTTCTGGATTTCCTTCATGAGCATCTGGATGCCAAAGGTGTCATCGTGGACCTTCGGGGGAATACCGGTGGCAATATGGGACCGATGATTTCCGCTGTGTCTCCTTTACTGCCGGATGGAATCATACTCCGCTTCAAAGGCCGAACACGTACGACGCCCATTTTCCTGGAATCGGTTTTGAGAGGGGCTGGCCTGCCTGCAGATGGCGTAGAAAAACTACCTTCATCGACACCGGTCGCCATACTTACCGACGAAGGAACCGGCAGTTCCGGCGAGGCCACGTTGTTATGCTTCCGCGGTTTGGACAATGTGCGGACATTCGGCAGCCCCTCGGCGGGATATGCCAGCGCCAATATCACCAAGTTCCTGGCAGATGGCTACATGCTCTTGATCACAATCGCCGGTGATATGGCCCGCACCGGTGAAGTCTTCTGTGAAGACCCTGTCAATCCTGATGTCAATACCGAGACTCCACTGGAAGATGCCATTGCCTGGATAGAATCGCTTGTTCCATGTATATAGGTCTGATCTCCGATACGCACGGGGTATTCAGCCCCGAGTTCCGCGAGTTCCTGCAACCCGTGGATGAGCTCTGGCACGCCGGTGATTTGGGTGGCGATGAAGCTTTCCTCCAGAGTATCAAGGACTTCAAGCCGGTGGTAGGGGTACATGGCAACTGCGACGGATATCCCGCCCGCTACGACTTCCCGGAGTTCCAGTGCTTCGAGCGCGAGGGGCTGAAAGTGCTGATGACCCACATCGGGGGATATCCCGGCCACTACAATTCAGTGGCCAGGCGGGCGATTATGGAGATGAAGCCAGGCCTGTTCGTCTGCGGGCACTCGCATATCCTGAAGGTACAGTGGGACGAGCAGTTCAATATGCTTACTATGAACCCCGGAGCCGCCGGCCTGCAAGGATGGCAACTGGTACGCACCGCCCTCCGTTTCAAGATAGAATCCGGCTCCGTCAAAGGCCTGGAAGTGTTCGAACTGCCCCGGCATGGGAAGTGAGGGAGGGAATATAAGGAGAACGGAATATTCCCTATGCGTAAGATTCTAATATTGATTCTGTTGATGGCTGATGCACTGGCCGCCTTTGCCCAGAATGGGTTGAGGGGGCGGGTGGTCGAGGCCGATGGAACTCCGGTGATCTATGCGGCGGTGATGCTGGAATCTGGTAAGAAGATGGTGGCCGGGGTAATGACGGGAGAGGATGGAGCCTTCCTTTTGAATGGCAAGTTTTCCGGCGAGTATCTGCTGAAGGTAAGTTCTATCGGATATAAGGACCTGAAGAGGGAAATCAAGTGTCCGGGCAAGGGCATGATGGATCTGGGAGAGATCATCATGGTCTATGACAAGACAGTATTGATGGAATCAGTGGTCGTAGCCGGAGAGACGCCGAAGAGCGTGAGCGTGGAAAAGACGCGCATCAATACGGCGTCCAGCGCTGCTGCTGCCACAGGGTCCGTGCTGGAAGTGATCCGTGGGGCATCGGCCGTGAGCGTGGACGGCAACGGCGGGATTTCCATCCGGGGCAACAGCAACGTGCTTATCCTGGTGGACGGGATTCCTACCACTCTTGGCGGCTTGGAGAGTATTCCGGCGGCCAATGTGCAGAGCATCGAGATCGTGACCAGTCCGGACGTGAAGTATGACTCGGAGGGTACCGGCGGCATCGTCAATATCATATCCAGGAAGCAGTCGGCGAATATGTTCGCCGCGATGGCCGCGTTCAACTACGGCTTCAACGGATTCCTGAACGGCAACTTGGCCTTGAACTATAACAAGGGCCGCTGGGGCGTGCGCTTCACCTACAACGGCAAGTACGAGAAAGATCTGATCGAGAGCGAACTGCATCGGCAGATCGTTTCCACTGGCGCCCGGGTGGACCAACTGATAAACGCCACCAAGCGGACCAGCGGCCAGAATGCTGGCCTCAATATCCAGTACAAGGCCACTTCGAAGGACATCCTCTCGGCCGATTTCAAGGTGGCTCTGCCTCGGATGAACAACTTCCAGGACTTCAATGGTACGCGTCAGACTGACATCACTTTCAACCGGGAGAACTTTGAAGGCGGCTTCGGATACAAGCATCTGTTTGACCCGGGCAACAAGGAGTTGAGCGTGAATGCTTCCGTGTCCAGCATCACCGGACACAGGCCTTCCTACTACTATGAAGGTGGTAAGATGGTGCAGAAATCCAAGTCCGGAGGGCATCCTTTCATCGCCGCCCTGCAATCCGATTACATGACGATGCTGGGCAGTGGGAAGTTAGAGGCGGGTGCGAAGATGACCTATAGGCAGAACAACATCGACCACAAGATGTTTGAATGGGATGATGCTGCACAGGACTGGGTGCGGTCTGATCCTCTGAGCAATGATTTGACGCACCGGGAATATATTCCTGCGGCATATTCGATGTATTCAGGCAAGTTTTCGGATGCATTCTCCTACAAGGCCGGTGTCCGCTTCGAGTACAGTTACGTCACGCTGCACAGCGAGAAAGAAAAACTGGACGACCACAGCGACTGCTGGTTCCTGTCACCGAGCCTGTCGGTCAAATGGCGGGTCGCTCCCCGCTGGTCTTTGAGCGCAGCTCTCACCAGGCGCATCTCCCGGCCGACCTATCCGCAGCTGAATCCGTACATCAATCTGATTGACAAGCAGACCTACGAAACGGGCAATATGCGGTTGCAGCCGGAGAAGGCAAACAAACTGGACGCAGGATATTCCTATACCGGCAAATATCTGACGGCGAACGGGAACGCCTACGTGACCTATACCACGGACTACATCAACCAAGTGGCATATCTGGACAGTGATATCCTGGTAACAACCTACATCAATGCGGACTCCGACTTGAAGACCGGTTTCGACCAGAACATACGTTACTCGCCGGTCCGTTGGCTGACGGTGGATCTGGCCAGCAATACCTTCTACACGGCTTCTCGTGGCTCATTCAAAGATGCTGATTTCCGTAACCATGGTTTGACCAGCAACAGCAATGCCGGCTTTACCATCCGGCCGTCCAGCAGTACGGAAATCCAGGCCCGGTACTTTGTTACTACGCCGCAGTATTTACCTCAGTTCACAACCCGGACCATTCACTTCGGCAACATCGGCGTGAAGCAGTACTTCCTGAAGAACAGCCTTACGGTGTCGGCTCTTCTCACAGATGTGTTCAACACCCGTCGCTGGGATGTATATTCCGACAACCCTGTATTCACGCTGGTGAACAACAGCAAGAACCGCAGCCGGATTTTCTGGCTGGGCATCACTTGGAACTTCCACTCCTTCAAGCCGGCCAAGGGCGGCCAGAAGCCTCAGGAGGAGGACAGGAGCGTGATCAGGATAGGAGATTGATTATTCCGCTTGCCGCCAGGTGCGGCCGGTAAAGACCGGTGAGGAAGGCTTCTGCCTAGGCATCTCTACCATGCTCTTTCCGACCGAGCCGGCCTGGGTGGAATTGCGGTTGACGGCGTCGTAAGCCGCGAAATCCTCGAAAGTGCCGTTCCAGCTG
>JAEEGK010013894.1_pt1 | contig 18065 bp, 15 predicted proteins | sample 8958771 | NCBI WGS metagenome assembly JAEEGK01 (sample SAMN16246547, study PRJNA631951) | gut metagenome | biome: gut microbiome; feature: rumen; material: SC-attached | host: Bos | place: Iran: Karaj | collected 2018-10
GAGACTGTTCCATGCCTTCGAGAGACTGAATAATGTCAACAAGGGGTATATCCACGATGTAGTGAACAGCCTTCTGGAGAATCACGATATGATAGTGACGGAGGACATCCGCATCAAGGACCTTGCCGACAGGAGCAGATCCAAAGGGATGAGGAAGTCCTTCAGGGATGCGAACTGGGGGAAGTTCATCTTCACGCTTGGATACAAAGCGGCAGAGGCTGGTATCCAGATGGTGAAGGTGGATCCGGCGTACACATCCCAACAGTGTTCCAAGTGCGGATTGCTTGTGCCCAAGGACCTCTCGGTCCGCAGGCATGTCTGTCCGCATTGCGGTCTGGATGTGGACCGCGATTAGAACGCTGCCTGCAACATCCTCACCTTGGGCATGCAAGGTGTTCAGTCTCCGAGCTGATGGATGGAGAGCAGAGGGATCTGCGATCACATAGAGGAAACCGAGGGTTTCCTCAAAGCCGTGTCTGCTGATTTATATCTTTAACACCGTTTCATCACTATGATCTGCTACTTCTCTGCAACAGGCAACAGCAAGTACGTAGCCCAGAGGATATCATCGGCGATCGGAGAGGAATCCGTCTCGATCGAGGGTCTGGACCCCGCGGACCTATCTGGTGAGAAGGTATTCGGTCTGGTCACCCCTGTGTACTATTGGACCCTGCCGAGGATAGTCTCGGGATTCCTGGAGCAGGTCAAACTGAACGATCCCGAATACGTTTTCCTGGTGATCACCTACGGGACCACCACCGGCGCCTGCCGCGCCAACGCTGCGAAGATCCTATCCAAGAACGGAGTGAAGATCGATGCTGCATTCGACATAAGGATGCCCGACACCTGGACGCCGATGTTCGACCTCAGCGACCCTCAGTTCGTGGCGGAATAGAACCATGACGCGGAGGCGTACATCGATAGGGTCATCATGAGGGTGCAGGAGCATGCCAAAGGCAACTACATCGAGAAGGAGAAGCCGGGCATAACGAGCATGGTCTCGAACACCATGTTCGACAGGGACAGGCGCACGAAGAACTTCTTCCTTGATGAGGGGTGCACTGGGTGCGGCCTATGTGCCAGCAGATGTCCTGCGCAGGCCATCGAGATAAAGGACGGCAAGCCTGTTTGGGTGAAGGAACAGTGCGAACTGTGCCTGAGATGCCTGCACCACTGCCCCCAGTTCGCCATCCAATACGGTGATGGAAAAACGAGGGAACACGGTCAGTACAGGAACCCTCACGTCAAAGTATGATCAGTTCTGGCGGTACTTCGGGAACATGTCCCTGAAGACGACCGCATCCTTCTCGATGAGAGGCGATTCGCATATGAAGTTGCATTCCTGCTTCGTATCCGCCAGAACGTTCGCCAGCAACTGAAGGTCGGGATCCTTGGCTTCCAGGGGCAGATGCGAGATCTCTCCCTTGTCGCCGTACTTTATGCAGCTGATGTGGAAATGTGCGATATCTCCCGCCAGAGGGAAGAACTGGTCGATGAGCCCTCTCATATCCTCCTCGGTCTTCAGATACCCGTGTCCCCTGGCGTGGACATGGGCCACGTCCAGGACCGGTTGGACACCGTCGACCTCGTCCATGACCTTCCCGATCTCGTCCAATGTACCGAACTGACCGAGCTTTCCCATGGTCTCCACTCCGAGGATGACGTCCTTAATCCCTTCGTCGTCCAGAAGGTCCTTGCACTTCCTCAGCCCGTCTATGACGTTGGGCAGGGCGGTCTCTGGGGATTTGCCGTAAGCGGCAGCATGGATGACTATGATGTAGGCACCGAGGTTGTGTGCGGCACGTGCGGTATCCATCACCCAATCGATGCTCTTCTCGCGGGTCTCCATCGTATCCGAGTTGAAACTGATGAAATACGGCGCATGGCAGCTGAGCCTGATGTCGAGCTCCTTCGCCTTCGCTCCGACCTCCTGGGCCCTCTCGGGCTTGATGCGTGCTCCGCGGACGAACTCCACCTCCAGGGCGTTCAGGCCAAGGTTCTTAGTGTATTCCAACGAACCCTCGGGCGTCTTTCCTGCCGAGGGGTATCCTGCGGGACCGAATCTCATCATGACCCGCGTGATGGGGATGACCGAATAAATGATTATCTGGAAACGCATGCCCGACTTGATGAGGATCGATCTGGAAGTCTCTTTGGACCCTACCCTGGGATGCGGCCAGGCACACAGGTGGCATAAGCTGGACAACGGCGACTGGGAGGGAGTATGGAGGGACCAGGTCATCACCATGAGGCAGCTGTCGCCGGGATCCGTGGAGGTCAAAGGGACCGACGACCGCAAAGGAATCACAAGATACCTGGGCGGAGAGGACGATCTCGATGCGATCATATCGGAGATCTCCAAGCGCGACGAATACGTCGCAGGTCTCGCAAAAAGATGTCCCGGGATGCGCATCCTGCGCCAGGACCATTGGGAATGCCTCGCTACATATCTTCTGGCGACGAACGCCAACGTCGCACGCATCGGTCAGATGGTGGAATCCGTCTGCGATCATTTCGGGAAGGATCTCGGAAGGAGGCACGGCTTCCCCACGCCAAAACAGATCCTGGACAACTGCGGATGCATATCCGAATGCAGATTGGGATTCAGGGAACAGAGGTTCATTACCCTCGCCGAAAGGGTGGAATCGGGCGATCTGGACGTGGAAGCGTTCTCGGAGATGGATTACGAGGAATGCGTCCAGAACCTTCAGGGTATCAACGGGGTCGGGCCGAAGGTCGCGGACTGCGTCGCATTGTTCGCATTCGAGCACATGGAGGCATTCCCGATAGATGCACGCATATCGAAGGTCATGGAGACCAGATACGGGGTGACCGGAAGCTACAAGACCGTGTCGTCATACGGACGCGGACTGTTCGGAGAATACGCCGGATACGCGCAGGAGTTCCTCTATCACGCTGACTTCATAGAATGATTTCAGATCTTGGGCAGTACGCCGCGGCACATGCCTTCGCACTTGATCTCGTTTACACCGAACAGCTGCTGATAGATCTCATCGATGATTCCCATCTCACCGACGGTGCGGCAGACCCTGCACATCTCCATCTCGAAGGTGCTCTTACCCTCAGCGATGGCGCTTGCGGATTCCCTGATCTTTCCGATGAACTCAGGATATTTGATGGAATTCTCGATGATGGCGCTGTCTCCTCTCTTCTTCTTCAGGTATTGGGAGATCGCCGCATCGGTTACACCGAATTTCCTAGCCACTTCGGCCTGCGACATATGGTGGACGTTGACCAATTCATTGGCCACCTCCCTCCTAACAATCGGAAGAACGTACCAAACGATAATCTCGCAGGGAATCTTCATGGTGTCGAGCACAAAATCTCAGTATATAGACATTGGCAATAACACTGGTTAATTTAACCTGGCCAAAGTTTTTTTCACCCGTCTGACACTTGACTGGTCAGGCTCCTGTGTTCACTTTGGTGTAGAACTCGGATACGTCCCAATCCTCGTCCTCTCTCTGACGCTGCGTGTCTAGCCTTGCTCCCACCGACTGCGCGGCCTCCTTCATCATACGCTCGGCGCGCTCATTCCCTTGGAACTCCTCGACCTTCGCGCCTGCGACGGTGATCTTGCCGATGAATGATCCTATGACCTTGTTGTTCGCGATGATGACGGACCTAGTCGTTCCCGTCTCCGTCTTGAACATATCGCGGAAGTACAGGTTGAGGTTGTCCTGCGAATTGATGATAAGGGATTCCCCTGCCCTGCGCATCATCTTACCGATATCCTCGGCCAGCATCCATCTGAGCGTGGGATCGTCCTTGACGAAGAATCCCTTCTTCACGAATCCGTCGTCCTCTAGCGCCCTCAGGACCTCTCTGGTGAACCCCATCCTGCTGGACAGGAACGTGGACATGTCCTCGGCGGAGAAGATTCCGAAGTCGCGGAAATGCATCTTGGCGACCTCTTTGGCGGCCTCGAGCTGATCCATACCGTTGTCGGGGACGAGGCTGTAGGTCGAATCCGCTCCCTGGTAGATCACGGAGTTCTTGCTGAACTCGGAGAACAACTCGTTGGTCCTCTCGAGGGACAGCGGGGACTCCTCCACTATCTTCTTCTTGGACACGGGCTGCATCTTGGCGATGAGCTTCATCATGAGTTTCGCGTCATCGTCTGGCTCATATGCCTTCATGGCCTTGAATATGGCCCCGTGCTCCGCATTGGTGTATCCCTGGTATCCGGGGACCAATGTCATCTTCATGAGGTTGCCCTTCTCGATCTGCTTCTTCATGGTGGTCTTCTCGGCCACACGGGTCATGACCTCCTGGTCGCCCCTGATGTATCCGCGGACCTCCACGCACTCGTCCACGGTCCTGTACTTGTTGGCCTTGGACACCCTCTGCTTGGTGAAGACGTATGTGATCATCTGCTCCTCGGTCATCGTCCAGGGATCGAAGCGTCCCTTCGCGTAGAAGCCGTTCACGAGCACGTATCCGTGGTCCTCCATCACCTTGCTGACATCGTCCTCCAGCTTCTCGGTGTCGGTGCCCATGACCTCCCTTATGCGGACGATCTCGATGTTCTTCTGCTTGTAGAATCCCATCATTCCGTCCACGGCATCGAGGACCTCCGGAAGCATCGCGGGGTCGTCCAGGTCCATGGAGCGGATCTCGATCACACCGGACATCTCCCAGATCTCCAGCGCTCCGACTATGTTGTTGCCCTTGACCAGCGGGAAGATCCATCTGTCGCCGTAACGTGCGGAGATCTCGGCCCATTTGGAACCGAGGTCGGGGTCGAACAGGGAAAGCAGCCTGATGGGGTACTCCTGCTCCTCCACGTGCTCCAATGCGGGGATCTCGTCCTCCATGATATACATGGGGCTCTGGCCCTCACCTACGCTCACGACCTTCGCGCCTATGTCCGCGGCGCATTCCTCTATGACGTCAAGCGGAACGCCGACTATGTAACGCAGAGCGGAAGCGGGAAGCGGGCCGTACGCCCTGATGGCCTTCGCTATGAGGTCCTTGGCGGGATCGCCCTCCACATCGCCTGGATAGAACACGGCGTAGGTGTTCTCGGTACCCCAGTCCTCCTTCTCGCTGAAGGCGCGGATGATACGCAGGGAACGGTCGAGGCGCATGACAGTGTCGCGGATGACATCCTTCTCTTTGCCGGTCTCCGCCACCAGCTGCCTCAGCGTGGCGGTGCCCATGCGGTCGATGACATCAAGCAGCTCCTCGTCGCCGGGGGATGTCTCGTCGGTCCTGATGGCGGCGTACCTGTCTGCATCGTCGCTCATCACGAACCTGACCTTTCCTCTGACGAACCTTCCCAGCTGTATGTCGCCGTTCTTCCTCATCTCGTACCATTCGCTGAGGTCGAACCCGTCCACCCTGTTGTAGACGTCCAGCTCGTTGCCCGCGGAACCGTGGAAGTCGAAGAACTCCTTGATAGTCTTGAAATGCTGGCCCTTGGTCAGCCTGTAGCGCTCCACAGCCTCGTAGCTGTAGATGTTGTCATGACCGGCCTTAAGTCTCATATGGTCGATCTTGAGCATGTACTGGTCGTTCTCGGATACCAGGAACCTGCCCTTCACGACATCGTCGTTGGCAACAAGGGATTCCAGCGATGCCTTGGCCTGTTCTTCTGTAATTGATAATGAGAATGCCACTTCTTGGACTGTCGCGGGTGCGAAGCAGTCCAGGTACCTCATGACTATGCGGTCGGTGGCGTCGTTCCTGTCGATCTCGGGATACTCCACGCGTCCGAACAGCCATTTCCCTCCGGAGAGGTCTGACCTGGTGATCAGATACATGGATTCCAGCTTCCTGAGGGACCTGACGGTCATATCCTCGCTGATCTCCAGCTTCTCCACGATCTCGCTCATCGGGGTGTCCATGTCTATGGCGCCGTAGACGTCCTTGTCGGTCTCGTTGAGCTCGCGCTCCTTCCTGGTAGCGGCGGCATAGAACGGAAGCTCGTCAGCCACCATGATGTGGGGGTCGTCCAGGAACACGGTGCCTATCTCGCCGGAATGCATCAGTTCGCGCACCCAGCCGTCGACGGTCTTCCTGTCCTCGTCAGTGTAGGAGTAGATGTTCCTCCCCCTCTCGCGAAGGGCCTGCAGGGGACCCGTCTCCATGAGGAGCTTCGGTATGTCGTCCCTGCATGTGATACGCGTGGGCTTCTGAGCATAATACGGTACGATCTGGTCCTCGTCGAACTCGAACTCGCTGACGCTGTCACCGAGGGCACGGTACAGGACCTTCCTGTGGAGCTCCCTGAGCAGTGCGGAACGGTCCTCCATCAGCACGATGTCCGAGAATCCCGACAGGATGGCTGAATGTGCGAACGGGGAGGGCGTACCTGAGAAACGGATGATGTTGAGCTGCATATCCCCGGAATCCAGCAGATTGAGGACGTACTTGGCGTTCTTGATGTCCATGTCGTCCTCCATGACCTCCCTGTAGGTCTCCTCGATGACAGGGACGCCTTCCATGCCTCCCAGCGCCTCCAGGAGATAGGTGGAACGGATCTGCTGCCTGTTGACCGATATGGGACGGCCCATGTAGTTCCTGAGGATCATGAAGCTCCTGGCGGCGGTGTGCCTGAACCTGAGCTTGAAGATCTCCGAATCCTTCAGGGACTTCCTGAGGACGGTCTCCAGCTCGTTGGCCTTGATCAATCCCGGAAGCTTGTCCAGATCGAAAGTCCTGGGGCATCCCAGCATGAAGCTGTCATCGGATATCGTAACGGAAACGTTGGCCCCCAGCATCCCTGTGAGCCTGTGGGCGTACGCACGGGACAGCGCATCGTTGACCCTGCGTCCGAACGGGAAGTGGAACACGAGCTTCTGGTTGCCCGAGGGGTCGATGTACTCCTCGACGGCGAGCTTCCTGTCGTCGGGTATGAAGCCTGCGACGGCGTCCTGCTCCTTGAAATATGAATATACGCTCCTTGCGGAACCCTCGTCCACATCGAACTCCTCCGATATGGCCTTGATCGCCTCCCTCTCGTCCTGGAGGATCCTCTGCGACATCTCCCTCCTGAAGATGGCGACGTCCATGGACAGGTCGAACGACCTGGGGAGCATCTCTCCCGCCCATGAGGGAACGGTGGGCTTCCTTCCGTTGGCCTCCTTCACATAGGCGGTCATACCCTTGGAGCGGACGAACTCGAAGGACCTCCCTCCCAGGACGAAGACGTCCCTGGGCGACAGCCTCTCGACGAACTTCTCGGACAGTTCCCCGGCGACGGTTCCGTGGTTGTTGATGACACGGTAGTTGGCCTCCTCCGGGATCGTTCCGAGGTTCATGAAGTAGATCATGCGGGAACCCTTCTTCTTACCGAACAGGTTCTCCTCCTCGTCATACCAGATCTTCGAATACACTCCCTCGAAGTCATCCTTGCTCCCCAGGTACCTGATGACCTGCATGAAGCTCTCCTTCGGGAGGTTGCGATAGCAATAGGAACCTTTGATCAGGTCGTATGCCTCGTCGATGTCCCATCTGTTGTCCAGACTCATACCGACGACGGTCTGTGAGAGGACATCGAGACAGTTCTCGGGTATCCCCACGCGGTCGATGTCGCCCCTGTGCGCCGCACGGCACATCACTGCGCATTCGACGAGATCGTCGGGATCGAACACCAGCAGCCTTCCCTTGGCCACCTTTCCGAAGCTGTGACCGCTCCTTCCGATCCTCTGGAGTCCCTTGGCGACCGACTTGGGGGATCCGATCTGACAGACCAGATCGACGGAACCGATATCGATTCCCAGCTCAAGGGATGTGGACGAGACCACGCACTTGATCTCCCCGTGCTTCAGACGCTCCTCCACGTCCAATCTGATATCCTTTCCCAAGGAGCTGTGGTGGACCTCGATGTTCTCCAGTCCGCGCTCCTTCAGCTTGTATACGACGCTCTCGGCTCCCGACCTCGTGTTGGTGAACACCAGTGTTGTGTCGTGGGCGTCTATTAGCTCCTTGAGCGTGTCATACATCATCGAGTTGACGATGTCCGATGACAGTGTGGTGAGGTCCCTCGTCGGACAGATGACCTGAAGGTCCAATGTCTTCTTTGAACCCGATTCGATCAGTGCTACATCCCTGGGGGTGCCGTCCGGATTGCATCCCACGAGATACGCCGCGATCTCCTCTATGGGCGCTAAGGTCGCGGACAGTCCGATGCGGACGAAATCGTTCTCGCAGTGGTTCCTGAGACGCTCCAATGTCAGCGAGAGGAACGCTCCCCTCTTGGAATCGCATATGTCATGGATCTCGTCCAGGATCACCCATTCGACCTTCTTGAACGCATCCTTGAACTTAGGAGCGGCGAGGATCAGGGCGAGACTCTCCGGTGTCGTGATGAGGATGTGCGGCGGATGGCGGACCATCTTCTGCCTCTCCGCCTGCGAAGTGTCCCCGGACCTCACGGCCACGGTGATGTTCGGGATGTTCATACCGTGCCTCTCGGCGACCTCCCTCATCTCGGCCAGAGGTGTGTTCAGGTTGCGGTTGACATCGTTGCCGAGGGCCTTCAGCGGGGATACGTAGATACAGTAGACACGCTCCTCCAGCGTACCCTCCCTGGCGTAGCGGGTCAGCTCGTTGATGATGCTGGTGAATGCAGTCAGGGTCTTTCCGGACCCTGTGGGAGAAGACACGAGGACGTTGCGCCTCTGATGGATGACAGGTATAGCTTTCGCTTGAGGTATGGTGAGGTCGTCGTACTTCTCATTGAACCATGTGGAGATCAGAGGCTCCATCATGTTCATGACCTCGTCTTTTGAATATGTCCTGTCTACTCTGTCAACCATAGGAAATAATCGTTTAACCCAATACGAACTAGAATAAAAACTTTTATTAGTCAACCCTAAAAAACTGTGACTTAGAACCTTAAGCCAGCATCTTTTTTGATAACATCACCGTTTTAGTTTTTGACCGTTTTTTCCACGGTTTTCGGAAAAGAGAAGGTGCACCTCACTGTCGACATCTGACGGATTCCGCGATACGAGCCACATAAATATTAACAAAATGCTTCGGAACCTCATGAATACGAAGGTGTGCGGCATCACATTGGCACTGCTTGCAGCGGTGGCGATGGTCTTTTCGTTCGCAGCTGCCGCCTCCTTCGATGCCGAAGAGGGCGACGAGGACGATCCTCAGCCGATAGATTACCTGGTAGGATACGTCTTCAACATCCCTCCGCAGATGGAACGCGAACCCATCGCCGGAGTCCAGGTCACCGTCTGGTATTCCATGAGTCAGCCCTACGCGCACACATTCACCAAGGATGACGGATACTTCGAGATCAAATACGACCCCTCCATCCAATACATCTCATTCAACATCGATGATTTCACGGTGAAAGGATGGAGCTCCGAACTGAATAAGGCCGGGGATTCCGACCTTTACAGACTTAATCTAATCGACGACCACACCGTGGACGGCCGCCATCGCCTCTACGACGATTCGGGATACACCGCACTGGTCTCCCGTACCATCGGAACGATGTTCGGAACGGTCAGCAGTCAGATCGGCGGAAGCACGGTATTTATCGAGGATGCGACGGTCACGCTGGAATCGTCCACATCCATCCTGACCACCAAGACGGACGAGTTCGGTTACTATTCGATCAGCTGCCCCAGCGGTACCTCTTACAAAATGACGGTCACTGCACCTGGATTCGTGACCTGGACGGAAGAAGGCATCGAACCCTCTAAGGAGTCGATGAATATCTCCATCGAGGAGAAAAGCCACATCCTCATCTTCGGACTCGATCTGGCGCACACGCTGGAGCTCTTCGGACTCCTCATACTTCTGGTAGTCGCGATCCTTGCGGTCTACCTGATCAGAAAGCCCACAAAGGTTGAGGGGCTGGCCGTCATCAACGACCTTCCTGTGGTCACCATCGAGGAAGAGCGCGAAGAAGAGAAGGACGATTAAGGCCTTACCAGATTCTTGTTGACCTGATCGTAGAGACTGTTGCCGTTCGCATCTATGGCGACAACCAACGGTCCGAGCTTCTCGGTATCGAACCTCCACATGGCCTCCGCCATTCCCAGGTCAAGCCAGTCCACTCCGGTGCACTTGCGCAGACCCTCTGCGAGGCTGACCGCCGCGCCTCCGGTCGCTGCGAGATAGACGCATCCGACCTCCTTCATGGCGTCGATGGTCTCCTTGGACATGCCTCCCTTGCCGATGACCGCACGGATATGGAACCTTCTGATGAAATCGGGCTCGAGCTTGTTCATCCTGGCGGATGTTGTTGGTCCTGCCGCGACGACCGCCCAGGAACCGTCTTCCCTCTGCCTCATGATAGGGCCGCAGTGATACAGGACGGAACCGTCCAGATCTTTAGGCACCTCTTTGCCTTGCATATCGTACTCGAGTGCCCTGATATGCAGCTCGTCGCGCCCTGTGATGACGGGGCCGTTGAGATAACAGGTGTCCCCGACCTTCAGGGACCTGACGGCGTCCTCTGTGAGAGGAGAAGTGAGTCCGATCAGAACTTCACCCCCTGCGAGTACTCCACACCGTTGTCGGTGATCTTGGCGGATGCGCGGCGGGTTGCCCAGCATCCGATGTTGACCGCGACCGGCAGGCTTGCCGTGTGGCATGCGCACTTCTTGATCCTCACTCCGAGGGATGTGGTGGAACCTCCGAGGCCCATGGGGCCCAGACCGGAACCGTTCAGTGCTATGAAGATGTCCTCCTCCAGCTTCCTGAGCTCGGGATCGGGGTTCTCCTCGTCTATCGGTATGAGCAGTGCTTCCTTCGCCATGAAAACGCAGACATCGGATGTCCCTCCTATGCCCACGCCCACCACTGTGGGCGGACAGGGACGCCCTCCGGCGTCGAGGACGGAGTTTATGATGAACTTCTTGATCCCCTCGACACCGTCGGCGGGATTGAGCATGGCCAGACGGGTCATGTTCTCCGAGCCTGCCCCCTTGGGGAGCACGGTGATTTCTGTGAAATCGTCGTCGGTCGGGATGTAATGGATGATCGGCATGCCGGGACCGAGATTGAGACCGCAGTTCTCGCGGGTGATCGGGTCGACCGTATTGGGCCTTAGGGGGATATCCTTCGTGGCCCTCTCAACTGCCTTCGCGATATCGTTTGCGATGGAAGAATCGAACCTTCCCTTGACGTAGAACACTGGGATACCGGTATCCTGGCACATCGGGATTCCGGCGTGCTCGGCCTTCTTCACGTTATCCATGATCGCACCGAGTTGGGTGTACGCGATCTGATTCTGCTCCCATCCGGAGGCGGCCTCCATGGCCCATCCGATGTCCTCGGGAAGCTTGGTGTTCGCCAGACGGAGGAGGTTGTAAACGACGTCCTCTACGGGCTCAGGCAGTTTTATCATGATACACTGCACAATTTTGCCTGTATTTTATCTGTCGCTCAGATGGTGCTGAACGATCAGAGCTCGTTGAGAGAATCATGGATGGCCACGGTGTTCATGCCCGTCTTGCTGTCCTTCATCATCTCTGCATCCACGTTGAAGACGGTGCGCATGTTCTCCGGCGTGAGCACCTCCTCGGGCGTTCCCACGGCGAAGATCTTGTGGTCATGTATCATGACGATCCTGTCGCAGTATCTGGAGACCAGCGGAAGATCGTGGGAGACGATGACGACGGTCATCCCGATATCCTTCGAAAGGGCATGCACCAGCTTCAGTGCGTCTATCTGCATGCTGATGTCCAGATGCAGGGTGGGCTCGTCCATGAGCAGGATCTTGGGGGTCTGGGCGATCGCCCTCGCGATGATGACCCTCTGCCTCTCGCCTCCGCTCATCGTGTTGATGTGCCTGTTCCTGTAAGCGGTCAGACCGGTCTTCTCTATAGCCTCATCGATTATGCGGGAATCCTCTGCGGATTCCCCTCCCATCATCGATTGGAAGGGCATCCTGCCCATCGCGACAATGTCCCTGACGGTGAATGCGAAATGTATCTCGTTGGTCTGCGGAACGGCAGCTATCTTGGACGCGATCTCCTTCTTGGTGAGGTCTTGTATATCCTCCCCGTCAAGCATGACGCATCCACTCAGCGGCCTGATGTTCCTGTTCATGTTCTTCAGCAGGGTGGTCTTGCCGCATCCGTTCTGACCTAGGATGCCTATGATCTCCCCTTCCACAATGGGCAGGTCGATGCCGTCGAGGACCATATGGTCCCCGTAATCGTACCTGAGTGCCTTGACCTCGAAGCTCAATTCCAACCCACCTCCCTGCGCCTTCTGATCAGGAGATAGACAAAGATCGGCGCACCTATCAGTGCGGTGGTGACCCCTATCGGCAAAGTACCGAACTGGGGTGCGATGACATGCGATATGTAGTCGCAGATGAGGATGAAACATGCTCCTCCGATGATACTTAGGGGCATGATACGGCGGTTGTCTGGACCTATCAGTATCCTTATGATGTGCGGGATGACCAGCCCGATGAATCCGATCGCACCGACGAACGATACGGCGGCGGCCACCATCAGTGTGGAAAGGATCAGAACGAACAATCTGGTCTTCTTCACGTCCACTCCCAGGTCCATAGCGTGTATGTCGCCGATCATCATGGCGTTGAGGGGCTTGGCCTGGGTTATCAGCAGTATCAGACAGACGACTATCACCGGGATCATGAATGCGATCTCGTTCCAATCTGCGTTGCCCAGATTACCCATCGACCAGAACACTATTCCCTCCAGCTTGTCCCCGGCGATGAATGTCATGAAAGAGACCAGAGCGGACATCAGGGCAGACACTGCAACTCCTGAAAGGATGAGGGTCTCCGTGCGCACGCTCCCGCCGGCACGGGCCATGGAATAGACCAATATCATGGTAAGGAAGCAGGTCACGAACGCCAGAATCGGCGATACGAGTACCGCGGGGATGAACGGTATAGTGAATATCATCCCTGCCGCTGCTCCCAACGAGGCTCCCGATGACAGTCCGAGGATGTAAGGCGAAGCGAGCGGGTTCCTGAACACGGCCTGCATCGCGGAACCGGTGACCGCCAGTCCCGCACCGACGAGGATGCCGGCCACGACACGGGGCGCGTTCTGATCGCGGATGATCCTCTCGGATGCCCACGATCCGTTCCCGATAAGGGCATCCCAGACCTCCTGGAAGCTGTATGAGATGTTGGCGGACACCCATGATAGGTCCTTGAAGATGCAGAACAGCGCAGCCATGATCAGGACGACCAATGCAATCCCGGTCTTCATCCTCACATCCATGTCAGGGCCTCCTCCAGATCAGCAGATACGAACCCCCGATGACGATGCAGACCATCGCCAGTCCCGAAAGGAAGTATCCCGTCATCCCTACCTCGTCGTAATCGTCTATCGAAGGCACATCCCCCTCGAAGAAATCGGGGTACATGGCGCAAGCCATAGTCCAAAGGCCCTCTGAGCTCTTCAGGGTGTAGTTGTTCCAAATGCTCTGCAGGGGCACCAGCTTCGCGCTGTCGCCCACCTGAGCGGTGAGCATCTTGAGCTTATCCTGATCCGATACAATGGAATTGTCCACGAACACCAGACATCCGGGATGCTTGGACACCAGGTCGGTGATGTTGGCCTCGTATGTGCTGGCCTTCTGCGAGGGATCCACTGTGAATGCGTTCCCTCCAGCCTCGATTATCATCGATGTCGCCAGAGACCCTTTGTTCCCGACCTTGAAGACGTTCGCTGAGAACGTCACATAGAAAGCATCCTTCTGCACGGGCTTCTCGCGCTCGAGCGTGTCCTCCACATATTCCGTGACGAAACGCATATCGTCCACGGCCTTGACGACCTTTCCGCTGCAGACCATGGAGACGGTCTCCGCAAAACCTATGATGTCGTCATACTCGGTGATATCGGACCACTGCATGATATTCCTGAACTTGTTCTCTTTCAGGTAAGGGACGATGTTATTGCGATACGTCTCGGAGCCGGTTACGACCACTACATCATTCTCCCTGTCGAAGTTCCCGGATTCCGGATCCGCCACATATATGATATCCTTCTTCAGCTGATCAATTCCGCTGGAGTAGATGTTCCCTCCCGCCAGAACCTTTCCTTCTGCGACCAGCTCCCTCAACCCGTCGAAGATCGGATCCTTGTTGTTGTAAGCATAGTTGTCGCATACGGAGATCTTCGTGAGCGAACCTATGCCGATCACAGTAGCTGTGATCCCCGTACCGACGGTGATTATCCTGTCCACCGGGTGGTCCAAGGTGAGGGTGTTCCCGATTCCATCGGTCACTATGATAGATGAGGCATCGGATTGATCATCCAACGACACTGCCGAGACCAGCAATACCGCCGCCATCAAGAGAGCGATGCCTACCTTCATGATCGGTGGTAACACTATTCAGTAGAAAAATATTACTTTCAAGGGACCAGGTAGAGAACGTCATCGATGACGACTGTCCTGACGGTCTCCCCGACCTCGTATCCCTCGGGGATCCTGAGGTCCACGGTGGAATAGTTGTCGGGATGGAGAACCTGTATCTCACCGGCGCCTGGACTGACAACGGTGGCCTCCTTCAGATCGTCTGCCTTCTCGTACAGCTTGATGTCCGGCATATCCGACTTCCTAACAGACCTCTCCCTGAAATTCATGAGGTCCAGCACACGTCCTCCGCTCCCGGAGACACGGGTGAGCTTGCAGTACCTGTTCTCGAATATCACGACATCCCCGACATGGTACTCCGGCAATCTGACCAGATAGGTGAGGCGGTACATGTCCTGCCCGTCCGTGGTCTGACCGACGAGTTTCGGGGACTCCTTGGTCTCTGCGCAGAACACCTCCGAGAACTCCTTCGCCAGATTCTTTCCCAGGGAAATGGATGACAGATAGACGTCGACACCTCCGGTGACGAGCTCCATCTTCGTGATGAACAGTGATTTGTTGGTCGATGCCGCCCTTGCGACATATTCCTCGGTGAAGGCCAGCGCCTCCTCCTTCTGCTCCGGTTTCAGACCTCCCTTGGCCCCCGTGCGTATCTGGAGGATCGCCTCGTAATAGCTGCCCAGCTGTCTGGAGCACCTCTTGCAGACATTATTCTTGATACGGACGATCGTAGATGCCTTGTCCTGAGCGATGTAGCCCATGACGTCGCATTCGGTGTAGACGTTGACCACATACACGTAGGGGTCCTGACATTCGTATTCGGTGCTGACCCCGACGACCTTCGCATCGCGGATGACGCTCAGGCTGTCCGCCGCCGCATCCTGGACCGCTTCCGTGAGCTCCTTCTTTACCCACCTGTCCCCGAAAAGGAACTCCCCGCAGTTCGTGCAGACCTTCAGGTCCACATGGTGCGGGAGCTCGGTGAGCTTACGGCCGTCAAGCCAGCAATCTATGCACATCCCATTCAGGGATTCCTCGCAGTCGCGGCCGCACTTGACGCAGAAGCTCACAATAACACTACCTGAACGTGTTTGACGCCGTCAATCTCGATGACGTCCTCGGCGGAGGCGTATCCCTCCTCGATGGCTATCGCCACGACCTCGGATCCGACCAGATTCATGATGGAGACGCTCTTCATGCGCTCCGCCATACCGGTCCTGTCCAGGACCTCTCCCTTGTAGAATATCTCGCTGACATCCAGTCTGGCTGTGCCGTCCCTGAAGGACCTGCCCACCAGTTCCTCGTCGCATGCGGCAAGGATGGTGTCCCTCTCGTTCCTGTGGATCTTCGCGAACATGTTATCAGGCCATCCTATAGATGCCTGAGGGACTCTTGAATATTTCCCCGCCGTCATTGAGCGTCTTGAGCGTGCGCTCCACCTCGCTGGGCTGGAGTCCCTGGCTTTCGGCATGGCGGATTATCTCCTCGGTGGTCAGACCGTCCGCTCCGAACTCCCTCAGGATTCCGCGCACTATGTCCAGCTTGTTGCGGTCCTTGGTGGACACACCGCTAGCGATCTTGTCGATATCGTATGTTCCGTCACCGTTCCCTGCGATCCTGTTCAGATAGGCCTCGATGAGCTCCGCGGCATTGTTCGCATCCTGCTCGGTGACCGTGCGTGACAGACGCATCCTGGCAGATGCCTCGGAGAGACGGACATATCCCTCGAGCTGCCTGGCGGTGATGGGGACGGACCCTCCGCTCCCTAGACCCCTGATCCTCAGGAAACTCTCCTGTATGATCCTCTGGGCATCCTCCGTCATGACGGGGACTATGCGCTTGGAGTACGCGACGTACTTCCTCAGGGTCTCGATGTCGTACACGGGCTTCAGGATGTTCGTCCTGGTCATGATGTCGTTGATGTCGAGGTCCTCTATCTCCGTACCCTCAGGGAGCATCCTGGCCTCTCCTCTCCTCTGGGTGTCCAGGATGTGTGAGGACAGCTGCTGGTCGTGCTTCTTATCGGGTTTGTCGGTGAGGATCTCTATCAGATCGAAACGCGACACCAGAGGTGCGGGCAGGTCTATCTGGTCGTAGATGCTGGTCTCCTCCTCGAACCTTCCGTATTTGGGGTTGGCGGCTGCCAGCATGGAGCATCTGCATTGGAGGGTCGCGTTGATTCCCGCCTTCGCAACGGATATCCTCTGGGCCTCCATCGCCTCGTGCAGCGACGACCTGTCCTGATCCGTCATCTTGTCCAACTCATCGATGCATGCCAAACCCTTATCGGCCAGGACGAGCGCACCCGCCTCCAGCGTCCATCTTCCGTCTCCGAAATCATCCCTTACCGCCGCTGCCGTCAATCCTGCCGCCGATGCGGACTTACCGGATGCGTAGATTCCTCTGGGAGCGAGACTGCTCATGTACCTCAGGATCTGCGATTTGGCGACTCCGGGATCTCCGATCATGAGAATGTGGATGTCCCCTCTGAGATTCGTACCGTCGTCCATCTCCTTGTGGCATCCGCCGAAGAGCTGGAGCGCGATGGCCTTCTTCTGCTCCTCCATACCGAAGATGGAGGGTGCGATGGACTTGATGATGTTGTTGTAGAGGTTGGGGTCCTTGGACATGCTGATGATGTTCCTCTCGTCCTCCTCCGTGATCTGTATCTCGTCGTACTCGTGCTGCTCGAAATCGACGGATATGACATCGAGATAGGTCTCGAACACTGTGGACTTGTCCCTCTCGTACTTCTCTACCGAGCGCAGCACACCGTTGAGCGTGACGCTGTTACCCGCGGTGACGATTCCTGCGATGTCGTCCTCGACGTAACCGACCAGCCTCTCGGGCTGGGAACCTCCCCTGAGACCCTCAGGCCTCTCCTGTATCTCGATCTTCTGCGTGTCGGTATAGGTGGACTGCTTCAGATCCTGTATGAAACGTGTCGCCTGCTTGTTGCAGCTCCCGTCGGGATTGTTGCACATGAGGGGCTCCTTGAGAATCATCCCCGTCTGCTCCATCCATATCTCCGAACCGCATCTGGCACATCTGAAAAGGGCGTATGTGATACGGGGCTTGACGGTGGTGACCTTCCTGACCAATCCCTCCACGGCTACTAGCCTTCCGAGATGATCCGCCCTAAGATTCCTGATGTCGACCTTCGCATCCCTCGGGAGGTTGAACAATCTCACATTGATGCCGTGGCCGGGGCGGTCTATGTTGGGGACAAGGTCCATGACGGCCTTCCTTCCGATCTCGAGGCACCTGTCGGGCTCCTCGAGCAGATATGACGCGAAGGAGATGTCGTACATGTTCACGTCGTCGTAATCGACGTTCACGCTCTTCTTCTGGGGATAGTTATCGCTGATATCCGCTATCATAACACGGTACTTGTCGGATGAGAGCACCGTCTCCCATACCTTCGCTATCTCGCTGTCCTCGTATGTCACTGCAATCCCCCCTTTGAACGGCACTCGTCATCCACCCACCAGACCCATCCGCCGAGGTCCATGGAGATCTCTCCCTTCACGGTCCCTTCCTTGCGGTATTTGGAAAGGGTCTTGGCCAGATTGTCGGGGCAGCGGTAGCCGAATAGATTCTCTAGCCTTTCGCTGGCATCCCTGGTGGTGATCTTCTCGTTCCCCAGGGCTCCCCATATCATCTCTAGAGTGCTGTCGTTCATGCGCCCTTCGGAATACATCGCCGAAGTATATGATACGTTGTCTCCGACGTCGGAAAGGGTTCCCGAAGAATGCATCGGA
>JAEEGK010013896.1_pt1 | contig 18063 bp, 18 predicted proteins | sample 8958771 | NCBI WGS metagenome assembly JAEEGK01 (sample SAMN16246547, study PRJNA631951) | gut metagenome | biome: gut microbiome; feature: rumen; material: SC-attached | host: Bos | place: Iran: Karaj | collected 2018-10
CGCCCGCAACCAAGGCAACGGTTAAATCGGCGCGAATTGTCGGTGATGTTATGGGTAAATATCACCCGCATGGTGACAGTTCTATTTACGAAGCAATGGTTCGTATGGGGCAAGATTTTTCTATGGGCGAAATGTTGGTCCAAGGTCAAGGTAACTTTGGTTCACGCGATGGGGACAAGGCCGCGGCCATGCGTTATACCGAAGCGCGCTTGTCCAAACTTGGCGCGACCTTGATGGAAGATATGGACAAAGATACGGTTGATTGGCAACCAAACTTTGACGGCACACTGCAAGAACCGGTTGTTTTACCAACCAAGTTCCCAAATTTCTTGGTAAACGGTGGTTCTGGTATTGCGGTTGGTATGGCAACAAATGTTCCTACATACAATTTGGGTGAAATTTGTAATGGTATTTTGGCGGTTTTAGATAATCGTGAACTTTCAGATGACGAATTGTTCCAAATAATTCCGGGCCCTGATTTTCCAACGGGTGCAATAATTATGGGGCGCAGTGGCGCGTATAAAGCGCACACCACCGGTCGCGGATCTATTATTGTGCGTGCAAAGACACATAATGAAAAATTTCATGATCACGAGGCAATTGTTGTTGATGAAATTCCGTACCAGGTCAATAAAGCCCAGATGATTATCAAAATCGCGGAATTGGCCAAAGACAAAAAGATAGAAGGCATTGCCGAAATTCGCGATGAATCATCCAAGGAAGGTTTGCGTATCGTTATTGAATTGAAACGCGATGCGATACCTGATGTTGTGTTGAATCATTTGTTCCAATTTACCGAAATGCAGACGAATTTCCCGGTCAACATGATGGCGTTAAATCGTGGCCGTCCAATGTTGTTCAATGTTCGTGGCGTACTGGATGCATTTATTGAATTCCGCGAAGAAGTTATTCGTCGCAGAACTATATTTGATTTGAACAAGGCGCGTAATCGTGCGCACACATTATTAGGTTTGTCGGTTGCGGTTGGTAATTTGGACGAAGTTATTGAACTTATCAAATCTTCGGCCAGCCCCGAAGACGCGCGTGCGGCATTGGTTGCGCGTGGGTGGAAGGCATCTGATATTGAAAATTATATTCAATTAATTGATGATCCAAACACCGAATATAAAGATGGTATGTTCTATATGTCCGAAGACCAAGCCAAAGCAATTTTGGAATTGCAATTGCATCGGTTGACTGGTTTGGAACGCGATAAATTGCATGCGGATTTGGTTGATTTGGGTGCGCAAATACGCGACTTGTTGGATATATTGGCATCGCATGAACGCATCATTCAAATTATTCGTGACGAAACAATCGCGGTTCGTGATAATTGGGCATCACCGCGCAGAACCGAAATTTCTGATGCAGAAATTGATATTGATATAGAAGATTTAATTGCACGCGAAGATATGGTTGTTACGGTTTCTAATACTGGATATATCAAACGTGTATCATTGGATACATATCGCGCGCAAAAACGTGGTGGCAAGGGCCGTAATGCAATGACGACCAAAGATGATGACTATGTGGTTCAGGTATTTGTTGCGAATACCCATACGCCATTGTTGTTCTTCTCGTCACGCGGGTTGTGTTATAAATTAAAAACATATAAATTACCCGAAGCGGCGGCCGCGGCCAAGGGACGTCCGTTGGTCAATTTGTTGCCACTTTCTGAAAACGAAACAATTACGGCAATTTTACCAGTGCCCGAAGAAGATGTGGCGGCAATCAAAGAATCAGGCAAAGAACATTTCTTGATGTTTGTAACGGCATCGGGAACTGTGCGTCGTAATCGTATGTCTGATTTTGATTCAATTCGTGCGAATGGAAAAATTGCAATGAAGTTGGACGATGGCGATAGTTTGGTTGCTGTGCTGCCATGCTGTGAAGACCAAGATGTGTTCTTGGCAACATATCGTGGTCGTGCAATAAGATTCCCAGTCCCAGAAATTCGTATATTCGCCGGCCGTAATTCAACGGGTGTGCGCGGAATTTCATTGGGCAAAGGTGATAAAATTATCGGCATGTCAATGTTGAACCGTGGCGAATCTGATTCTGCGGTACGTGCGGCATATGTGAAACAATCGCGTGCGGCACGCCGTGCGGCAACTGGGATAGAAGAAGAGGCCGATACCGAAGAAGAAACAACAACATTGGTTTTGGACGATGCCAAGATGGCAGAATTGGCGGCCAAGGAAGAATTCATCCTTACCATTTCTGAAAACGGATTTGGTAAACGCACCAGTTCGTATGAATATCGCTTAACACATCGTGGTGGCGGTGGATTCACAAATATTAAACTTGGTGGTAAAAACACTGCGGTTGCAGGTTCGTTCCCTGTGAATAATGAAAACGATATTATCATGGTAACCAATGGCGGAAAAATTATTCGTACACCGGCATCTGATATTCGTATTGCGGGGCGCAGCACTGCGGGTGTGACACTGTTCCGGACGGCCGAAAACGAAAAGGTTATGTCGGCGATATCTATTGAATCAGATGGCGCTGATGAAACAGTTGAATCAACAACAGATCAAACAGAAAATGGATAAAGAATATTTCGTATCTATAAACAATGTATCGCGGGAACTTGGGATTCCGGCGTATACATTGCGTTATTGGGAAAAACAATTTCCAACAATTGTGCATCCGACAACTGGTGCGGGTGGGCGACGTTATTATCGGGCTGAAATGGTGGAACGTCTGCGCACAATCCAAGATTTGTTATATAATCGCGGAATGACGATTGCGGGTGTAAAGAAAATGATACGAAACGGGGAATTTTCATCAGAAGAACCGATACCCGTTGTTATGTCACGTGAACCGAAAAAGGTTGCGCCGGCAAAAAAAACGGAAACGATTCCGAACAGCATAGATGATATAGAAAGTATTTTCCGCGAGGGTAGTCGTGCGCCAATTAGTTCTATTGATACAACAAAAATAGATTTGGCAATTGGGCTGTTGAATCAGGCGAGAGAGTTGTTAGACAACTAAAAAAGGTAATTACAAAAATGTCAAATATAAAAATGTTAAAAAAAGAACCATGGAACATTTGTTCTATGGATAATCCAACCAGAGAAGAAATACTAACTGCGGTGCATGCCGATGGGCGTATTATTAGTCGTTTTCCAAATGCAGATGAAGAAATTCGGGTTGTGGCGGTCAAACAAAATGGTTTTGCAATTCAATATATTAAAAATCCGTCTGAACGTGTTCAAATGACCGCAGTTCGTGATTATGGCAGTGCGATTCAACACATCAAGAATCCATCCGAAGCGGTTCAAATTCGTGCGGTTAAAACAAATGGGCTGGCAATAAAGTACATAAAAAATCCGTCGGATAAAGTACAAATTGCCGCGGTGAAACAAAATCCAAAGGCATACGAATATATTGAAAATCCGTGTCCACAGGCACAATTGATATATTTTGATTTTATGAAACGACAACCAAAATCACATGGTGCGGTTGGATTATCACGTTAAAAATACCCGCCATGGCGGGTATTTTTATAATGGTTAGAATTTATGAATTATGATATAATTCCTATGTTACAAGAAGGAAGTTATGAAACATATTTTAATATTACTTTTTTTAGTCGCGCCATGTGTTGTATTTGGCGAAACAGACAAACAAAATTGGAAACCGTATCTTGGTGCAAATATGGGGCTAAGCGCATCGGATGTTACGGCGCACAGTGAAGATTTTTTTGATTTTGGTGGTGTATTTAATTTTGAGGCAGGTGCACGTTATAAAACACGTTATCGCATTGCGCTAAATTATCAATCGCGCGCCGAAGTATCCGAATTATTTCAAATTTTATTCGGCCATGTAATTGCGATAAAAAATGATGCGATACGCGTAAATGGGTATTATGATTATGTATCAACACGGCATTTTGCAATGTATATTGGTGGCGGAATCGGTGGTGATATATACGATTATAAAATTACAAACAGGTATGATAATTCAACAATTAAAAAACATGGAATTGCATTTACCGCGGGTGCAATGACGGGTATAAGTTTTAATTTCTGGCGTATGGGAATAGATTTAGGTTTTTCGTTTGATTACATTGCGAACCCCCAGATATACAGTTATGGTCCAAATCTTGGATTACGATTTAATTTCTAAAAAGGGAAATATATGAAAAGGAATCAGGTTGTTTTGATATATGGTTTGCCGGCCAGCGGAAAGTATACTGTGGCGAAAAGGATACAGGAAAAATGCGGTGGGGTGTTACTGGATAATCACTATTTTTACGATTGGTTTCTTGGTATAACGGATGTCCCAGATGAAGATTGGTCAGAATTTGTAGGGTTGTCCAATATCGTTCGTAATGACTTTTTAAATGTGTTGCGCAGGTTTTATCCGAGAAAACAACATGTCCGATACATTTTTACATCTGTGATATTGCGTGGTGAAAAATTACCAGCCAGATTACAAAAATTTGCGCGTGATATAGATGCTGATTTTATCCCAATTGAATTAAATGTGTGTAAAGAAGAGTTGTTGGAACGCTGTGATACAGAACTGCGGCGGAAACGCAACAAAATATCCAATAAAAAGACATATGCAGATATGTTAACAGAATGGATACCAAATGCATTTCATTCACGCAGCACAAATAAATTAGTTCTGGATACCAGCAATTTATCGTCATATGAAACATTTGCCGCAATAAAAAAACATTTAAAGAAATTTGATTAGCAAAGGTGGTTCCAATGCAAAAATGGGAAAAAGCATTACATAAATTTATGAAACGATATGTAAACGAACCTTGGTTTGAAGGTGCGGTTCTGTGTGGCAGTTACGCCGCCGGTAATCAAAACAAATTTTCTGATGTTGATATAACAATTGTTGGGTCCGATGATATGGGGTGGCAAGAAAAATCAAATTGTTATGTTGACGGGGTTTTAATGGAATATACAATAAACCCGATTTACAAAATTCAAGAATACATGAAATCTGGTTTGGAAAATCATGCGCTAGTAAACCAAAATATGTTTGCGTATGGCATAATATTATACGATAAACATGGTGTAATGAAAAAATTATATCAACAGTCAATTCGCGAATTAAAAAGAAAGATAAAACCGTTTTCCAAATATACCAATGATTTCACAAAATACGGTTTGTGGTGCATATATGATGATATGATATCGTTGCAACACGAAGGTTATCAAATAGATTTATTATATTGGAATTTGGTAAATCGGTTAATTACGGCATATTGTGATTTTAATTGTTTACCGCGTATGCCATTGGCCAAAATACAAAAGATGTTATTGAATCCAGAATATGCGCGGCGTTATCATGCGGACAAATTGCCTGGCAAAAAATTCACATCATTGTTGATGAATTGCTTTGATGCCAAACAGAAAGACAAAATTCCGGCGATAGATAAATTGTATAAATTTGTTATGAAATCTGGTGGTGGATTTGATATTGGTCAGTTTCGTGGTCGCAGAAAGATTGAAAAGGAATAAAAATGAATAAAACGAAAAAATTACTGATATGGGATTTTGATGGTGTTATCGCAGACAGCGAGAAATTGTGGGTGCGCGCATGGGACGAAATATTGCAATCTGAAAAACACATAAAATTAACCACATCTGAAAAACAAAAATTATTGGTTGGTATTTCGGATAAAACCCGCCGAGAAAGATTAGAACAATATATCCCAAGGTTACAATTGGATGATGATTTTATGAAAAAAATACATAAACGGGAATTTTACCTGGGGACTAATTTTATGCGGCCTGTGCCAAATGTTGAAAAAGTTATGCGTAATAATAATTTTGAACATTGTATCGCAACGGGCGCGACAATGGAACAACACAAATGTAAAATGATACCATGCTTTCAATGGATACAAAATTATATACCTGATGAAAATGTTTTTACGGTTGATATGGTGGCACATGGTAAACCAGAACCAGATATATTTTTGCTGGCGGCGAAGGTAAAAAAATATGCACCGCAAAATTGCATAGTTGTTGGTGATAGTATTAACGATTTTATTGCAGCCAACGCAGCAGGTATGGATTGCATAGCGTTTGTTGGTGCAACAGGAAATAATACAAAAAAATATCGTGCCGAATGCCGAAGCCATGGTGTTTTCGGTGTATGCGGTGGTATGAATTATCTGAATGTCGTGTTGAATAAATGGTACAAATCGCATTAAAGAAAAAACAGTATTTCCCCAAAAATTGTGATATAATAAGAATACAAAGTTAAACGCCAATCAAAATGATAGGACGTTTTTTTATGAAGAAATATATAACAATATCTTTGTTGTTGTTTGTTCCGTTCATGTCCATGGCGGCGGATCATTGCACAAATCCAAAAGAATATACCGTCGATAAACGTTGTTATGTCACCGATGAACAAAAGAAAGAAAAACCATATAATGCAGTGGTGGCGCTGGTTGATGAATCTGGTCCTTATTGTACTGGAACAATTGTAAAAGGTGAAGATGGAAAACCCTATTTATATACCGCTAAACATTGTACTAATGACGAGAAAGATTTGGTAAGCTCAACACTTCGAATCAAATTGCAAAATGATACAGAATTAGCTGTTTATAAAAACAATGTCGGAAATTATGATATTGCAGAAGATAAGAATTTTGCTGGAGATTGGGCCATTTATAGTATAAAACAATCAAATATTCCGATGGTTGAAAAAACCACTAAGATAAAAATTGGTCTTGCGCCATATGAGATACCTTATGATGCCAAGGTGGTCGGTTATGGTTCCCTTGAAATCATGAGCGATAAAGAAATATCTGAATTTAGAAATGAATACATAAAATATTTACAAGATAAAAAGAATGTTGAGGTACAAGGAACAGAAGAGAGTTATGGTTTCAGGGATGGCGGCGGTATTTATTATTATAATGCGTATGTTCAAGATTTTGTTTATAGTAATACAGCATATTTGAAAACATCAGATACTAAAAAATTAAAAGTATCTGTATGTAAATATTTAAGTACAGGTAGAGAGAAAGGATGTCAAACTTGGCGTGGAAATTCGGGTGGCCCCATTTTTGATAGTGATAATAAAATAATGGGTATTCACACCAAGGGAAACAGCATAATTGGCGGTAAACATCATGCCAACAAAGAGACTTGGTGGACCGCTCCAAGGAATAACAGTGTGAATTTATTAAAATAAATAATAAATATGGAGTAAACAAATGAAAAACAAAACAAAATTAAAGGTTGTAACAATGGTCTTAGCTGGGGGGCTGGCTGTTGCTGGTGGTATTCAATATAATAAACACTTAGGAGAAATATCACAGATGTCTGAAACACAATTGCAAGATGCAATCAAAGAATGTGATACAGCATTGGAAAGATTACAGCGAATAATTGATGCGGATAAAACCAACCCAGAAGAACGGTTTGAGGCACGTAGGGCATATAAAAGTATAAGCGAACAACGTGAACAATTCCAGAACAGATTAGACAAACTGCAGAAAAACCAAACAACAACCATAAATTTTCATGATGCAAGTAAGTTAAGGTAAATACTTATTTCAAAAAAGTTCGAAAATTTGCGGAAAGGGTGTGATTTTGAACATCATATTTTCGAACTCATGAAACTGTCGAAATTCTAACAAAAAAACGCCACTGTTGTGGCATTCGAAACATTTGGCAGTCCCAACGGGAATTGAACCCGTGTTACCGGAATGAGAATCCGATGTCCTAACCTCTAGACGATGGGACCAAAATACCCGATAATTTTAACGATTTAATTTTATTTTTCAATAATTTTTGCATTTAACAATTTATACCATAAAATTGAATTTGAATCGGTATAGGTCGGTTCATAATCGTTTTTGGCCAACAGGTGTTTTGAATTGGTATTTTTCGGCGATGTGTTGGCGCGAATAGATTGAACTGATTTTGTGCGCGCAAAATCTTCTATTTGTTTCAGTGCATTTGATGCAATATGTTTATGTGCATGTGCAGAATCAATAAATATCCACAATTCTGAACTAATTGCCCCAGTGGAAATCAAATCTAGGCCAACAATACCGGCAAATTCGCCGTTGGCACGAATAATAAATTTTTTATTGTATGGCAAATCATGTAACACGCGTGCCATTTTTTCAACCATAGTTGCACAAAATATGAATTTAAATCTTTGAAAATTATTTGCACGCGCCCACCAAAAATATGGCGCCAAATTTTCATAATTCCTTTTTGTCGCAGAATTAAATTCACGAAACTGTGAAATAATATGCCGCAGCGAAAATTCTTCTAGTTCAATAGCCATAACGCGCAGAATTATAAAAAACTTGCTCGCAATTGCAAGAAATATTAGAAAAATCCAATAAAGTGGATTTTTGCAAGACAATGTGAAAAAAATAATTGACCACGAAAGCGTTTTTTTATTAACATGAATTCTATGGAAATGAGAAAATTTTTATTTGTTTTACCGTTAATCTTTTCGTGCGCGGTTGCAAACGCGGCAAATTACCGTGCGGCATTGGTCGCCGATATGAATACTGGGCGTGTTTTGGTTGCAGAAAACGCGAAACAGCAAAATTATCCGGCAAGTTTGACCAAAATAATGACACTGTATTTGACGTTTGATGCATTGGAACATGGGCGGTTGCATTTGGATGATTATTTGATTGTTTCAAACAATGCAGCATCGGCGGCACCGGTGAAATTGGGGCTGACCGCGGGAACCAAAATTCGCGTAGAAGATGCAATTATCGCGTTGGCGGTTTACAGTGCAAATGATGTTGCACGTGTGTTGGCCGAAAATCTAAAGGGTGGAAAAGAGCAAACATTTGCATCACTGATGACGCGGGTTGCACGTGAAATCGGACTATCGCAAACAAATTTTGAAAATTCATCGGGACTGCCAGATGATGATCATCTGTCAACGGCGCGTGATATTGCGTTGCTGTCTATGGCGGTGTACAAGCATTTCCCACAATATTGGAAATATTTTGGTATAAAAAGTTGGACATATAACGGCAAGACATACAGTAATGGTAATCGTTTGTTGGAAACATATCCTGGGTGCGATGGTATGAAGACGGGGTACACCAACAAATCAAAATATTCATTGGTTGCAACAGCAAAGCGTGGCGGACATCATCTGATTTCGGTGGTTTTGGGTGCAGAAACCAAGGATGTACGTTCTGATGTGGCCGCAGATATGTTAAATCGCGGATTTGCGATGCTGGATAGGGGTGCACCGATGGTGGTTAAAAATACATCAACAACCAGTGTACATTCTGAACCGGCCCCAGTAACATCGCCAATTGTGCAGAAATATGCGTCTGATGCGCCAAAAATTCAATATGCGCCCAGCGCTGTTGGGGGTGTTGGTGTCCAGTTTGGTGCATTTTCAACCACGGATGCGGCAAATTCTATGGTTGCGCGGATTAAGGGGACACTTGGTGCGGCGGCACACATTGAACCAACGGGTACGGGACTTTATCGTGTGCGTGTAACTGGCCTGTCGGAATCCGCGGCCCAGAATTTAAAAAATCGTGGTATTGCCGCAGGAATAGATTGCTATGTGTTTCATTAATTGCTACGATATCTGCAAATGAATCCAAAAATAGAAAAACTTATTAAACAATTCGCAAAGTTGCCACGCGTTGGAAATCGTGCGGCGCGCCGTATTGTGTTGGGACTGTTGCAGGATAATACGGGGCGTATTGAAAAGTTGGTTGATGCATTGGTTGACGCCAATGAAAATATTTATCCATGTCCTAATTGTGGGGTGTTGACCGATAAAAATACGGATAGATGCGAATATTGCCGTGATATGGCGCGCGCAAATGGGATGCTGTGCATAGTGCGTGATTTGTCAGATGTTTGGGTGCTGGAAAAATCGGGTGTGTTTAATGGCCGGTATCATATATTGGGTGGATTGTTGTCAGGTGTTGCGGGTGTTACCCCAGATGATTTAAATATGGGAAATTTATCGGCGCGCATCGCTGATGAAAAAATAACAGAAATTATTTTTGCATTACCAAATACGGTTGAAGGTAAAACAACCCAGCAATATATAATATCAACACTTGCAGGTTCCAATGTAACATTTAGCGAATTGGCATCAGGTGTGCCATTGGGGGGCGATTTAGATTATATTGACGATGGAACACTGTCGTTGGCATTTGGGGGGCGTCGTGCATTATGACAGATAAAATTTCATCTTTGCCACCGGTTTCCGAAATGATGCGTGCGTCGGGTTTGGAACCAAAAAAACAATTTGGTCAGAATTTCTTGTTTGATTTGAATTTAACCGGTCGTATCGCGCGCAGTGTCCCTGATATAGAAAAAACAACGGTTATAGAGGTTGGCCCTGGGCCCGCCGGTCTGTCGCGTGCATTACTGTTGGCGGGTGCGGCGCGCGTAATTGCAATAGAGAAAGATAAAACAACAGAACCAATTTTATCGCAAATTGTTGCGGCATCAGATAATCGGTTTAATGTTATTTATGATGATGCGTTGCGTGTTGATATGGCAAAATTGGCGGGCGGTGATTTCGCAATATGTTCAAATTTACCATACAATGTTGGAACAGAATTATTGGTGCGATGGTTACATGATATTGCATGTGGTGTGCCAATAAAATCTTTGACACTGATGTTTCAACGCGAAGTGGCAGAGCGTATTGTTGCACATATGGGCAACGAACAATATGGTCGTTTGGCGGTTTTGGTGTCATTGGTTGCAGATGCGAAAATATTATTTAATGTGCCGTCCACTGCGTTTGTTCCGCGTCCACGCGTAGAAAGTGCGGTTGTTCAAATAATTCCAAATGCAAACAAAATAAAAAATATTGGTGATATAAAAAATATAGAAAATCTGACGGCACGCCTGTTTGGTATGCGTCGCAAAATGATACGCGGAATAATGCGTGATGTGGACTGGGCGAATTTTGGGTTAAACGGGACAGAACGTGCCGAAGAAATATCACCCGAAAAATTTTTGGAAATATCAAAAAAATTGATTGCATAACCGATATAGATTTCTGCTATAATGATTATTGAGTTTATAGGGGAGAGAGAATTATGTCTATATCGGTATTAATATTTTTCGCAATTGTTTTTGCATTGGTATTTGTGTTGCGAATTGCACGTGTTGGGGCGTTGGTTGCTTTTTTGTTGGCCGGTATACTGTCGGGGCCGTTTGGTTTAAATTTATTCCAAGTAAATGAAACATGGACGTTCCTTGGCGATTTAGGCATATTATTTTTGTGGTTTAATATTGGTTTAGAAATAAATATGAAACGTCTGTGGCAAATGCGGCGAACAATTTTTGGGTTCGGTGCAGCCCAGGTTTTAATGGTTGCGGTAATGTTATTTCCAATTTTGGTCGGCATAACACCATGGTCAATTATGGGTGTGATAACGGTGTCATTGTTGATGGCAATGTCCAGTACATCCGAAGATATGCAATTATTGACCGACAGAAACCAATTAAATACCAATATGGGACATCAAACGTTTTCTATATTGTTATTCCAAGATTTGTTATCTATTCCGTTGTTGGCCATGTTGCCGGTTTTGGCGGGTCGTTCGTTTAATTTGGGCGCGGCGGTAATTGATGTTTTTGTTACCACAGTCACATTGATTTTTGGTGTTGTTGTTGTTGGGCGCTTTATCTTAAATCCATTGATAAAACGCGTATCAAAATTAAAATCGCACGAGGCATTTTTGCTGGTTGTGATGTTAAATATTGTTTTGTGGGCGGTTATAATGGATTTGTTGGGGTTGCCAGCGGGATTAGGGGCATTCTTGGCCGGTATGTTAATGTCTGAAACAATTTACAGTCATCAAATACGTGCAGAAATAGGACCGTATGCATTATTGTTCTTGTCATTGTTCTTTATATCGTTGGGTATGGGATTAAATATCAATATATTATGGGCTAATTGGTACATCGTTTTGTTAGGGATGGTTGGGTTGGTGTGTGTTAAATTTATCGCACTGTTTATGGTCGCGCGTGTGCGCAATGTTGGGGTAAATGATGCACGCCTTATTGCGTTGATGTTAAGTCAGGGTGGTGAATTCGCACTGTTGATGTTCCAAACCATGAAAACCAGTGGTATATCAGCGGTTCCACCAGAACACCAAGAAATATTAACGGCGATAATAATTCTGTCTATTATTTCTACACCGTTCTTGTTGGCGATTCACGATAAAATTGGCCGTTCGGCAAAATGGTTCGCAAAATCGCGCCAGAAACAACTTAATGCGGGCGCCGCCGCGGTTCAACCAGTTGTCATGATATGCGGGTTTGGACGTGTGGGGCGAATTATCGCATATGTGTTGGGTGTGCGTAAAATTCCGTATGTCGCACTTGATTTAAGTGTTAATGCGGTTATGCTTGGGCGCGAAAGCGGTTATAATGTATTTTATGGCGATAGCACAAATGCGTCGGTATTGCGCGAATTTGGGCTGGGAAATCGTCGTTTGCGTGCGGTTGTAATTGCACTGGATAATAGCAATACCGCCCGTAATGCAGTTTTAACCGTCAAAAGCATTGCACCAAAGGTCAAGATTTTTGCACGTGCGCGTAATTTGACGGAATCGCGCGTCATGATTAAAGAAGGTGTCCAAGAAGTATGGCCTGAAACCATAGAATCGTCACTGATGCTGGCGCGTGGTGTATTGGGTCAGTTGGGTATTCCTGATGATGTTGTGTTAAAATTATTGGGCGAAATGCGTTCGGAAAATTATTCAGAATTGGATAACGCATTAACCGATCAACATAATTAAAAAACCGACCATTTGGTCGGTTTTTTCTTGGCTTGATTATTTCCCAAATTATTATAAAAACAAACATTTGACATTGACTTTTTTTGTGCAAATATGTTAAAAAAACAAAGGATTTACCATGCAAAATAATACAGGAACCATAATGGCAACATCTTCTGGCCGTCCGGAACAGGTACGTGCGGCGCGTACACGCAGAAAATATCGCGAAGATACGCGTAAAATGGTTGAACAAGGATTTAATTTGCGCGATTATATGCATGTTTATGGTATGTTTGAAAGACCAGATGCAGAAACCTATACACAAATTTGCGAAGATTTTATAGATGCGGAAAATAACAATGTTGCATTTGTTGAACCAGTAAAATACAAAATCAACGAAGAACAATATTACCGTATTTATAAAACACCATTATCAAATTATGGGACTTTATTGACATTGGTGAACCCAAAAGAACACAAAATTTCTAAAGAGTTATATTATAAATTATGCATTATTGCGGTGGCGGCGCGCGGTCCGTTTGCGGGTGGCCCATGGAACGGCGATCGTGGTGATTCGTGGGGACATGAAATTGCATGCGTACGCCCAGAATATTTGGCCGCAGGTAAATATAAATATTTGTGCCAAATTGCGTGTAAAACAAATGGCGCGGCATTGCGTAACATAGATTACAATAGATTAACCGAACAAGAATTTGTTGATATATTTATGGTGGCGGCGCATAAGTTCGAAAAACATGAATGTTATGGTATTACCCCAGATTTAAAAAATTATTCTTTTGTGAATCCGATATTGTTACGTTTGGTTGATATCTCTGTGCATATTCCTGTTTCGCTGTATCAGGGGTGTTTGGTTGCATATGCGCGTAAATATGGCATAGATAAATTAGAACATGCCATCGGTGCATATGATAAAAATGTGCTGACGAATATCAAGATGGCATTAAGCGCAGGACAAAAAAGAAAATAAAATTAAATGCTCCATTTGGGGCATTTTTAATTGCTTTTATTTATGTATCTTGCTATATTTGACCAAGATTCAATGGAGAAAAAATGGTAAAGATACTAAAAACACTTGCTGCAATATTTGGCATAGTTGCACTGGATCAAATTGTAAAGTGGAAGGTGTTGTTTTTATTACTGCATCCGGCATCGCCTGAATTTATGTGGGATGGAATATCACCTGTTCAAATTAGCCACGTAACAAATTTCTTTAATGTTTTATTTACGTGGAATCCAGGAACAGCGTTTTCTTTCCTGCGCGATTTTGGTGATGGTGCACCAATAATTATGGTTATTGCAACAGGGATAATTATCGGGTTGGTTGCGTATTACCTGTTTGCACGCGCCAAAGATTATGAACGTGTACCACTGATTTTGATACTTGGTGGGGCGCTTGGTAATTTTATAGACCGTTTGCGTTTTGGCGCGGTTGTTGATTTCTTGGATTTTCATGTTGGTGCATGGCATTGGCCTGTATTCAATGTTGCCGATGTATTTATCACAGTTGGCGTATTGCTGTACATATTAAATTGGTGGTTGGCACGCCGTCGTTGTTTAAAGAATATAAAGGGGTAAATAATGGTTCAGTATCTTAACAATAATAATTCTGGATTTGCGGCATGGAATGCGAACCGTAGTGCGATGGCGGCGGACAAACCAAAATCAAAATTGGGTGGATTTTTGTGGTGGCTGATTTTGTTTATGGGAACATGGTGGCTAATCAGTATGTGGACAACACCAAACGATAAACCTGCACCAACAGATTCTGATATCGCGATTGTTGCAACAGATAATTTGGAATTGCCTGCGCGTGAAATTCGTGGTGATAAAATTGTGGCAAATGTCCAAGGGCTGCGCGTATCAAAAATATCTTTAAATGATTATGCGGCAACATCGTCCAAAAATGATGAAATGCGTGTAACATTGTTGCCCGCAGATACCGATTTTGCCGAGGTTGGATTTACCGCAACTGGAACAACCGCGCCCGATGTAAAAACACATTGGACGGAACAAGACGGCAAGATGGTTTGGCGTAATAGCGATGGCGTTATTTTTACGCGTGATATTAAAATAGATGGTTATTTGATAAATATTACCGATACAATTGAAAATAAAACAAAACGTGAATTAACATTTGCACCCTATGCGCGTATTGTGCGTGTCGGGCATGAAAATGCGGCGGGTGTTTCCACGGGTGCGATAACGAATACTAATTCCAAGGTTCGCTATAACGATTGGAACAGTTTGGATAAAAAATCATATGCGTATTCTACAACAAATGGGTTCTTTGGTTTTTCTGATCAATATTGGCAAACAATTGCCGAAATAAAATCACCAGATCAAACGATGCGTGCAAAATCTGTGGGTGATAAATATGTCGCGGATGGTTCTGCGGCGGGCGTGGTTGTTTTGCCAGGGAACACTGGGATATTTACAACGACAATTTTTGCCGGTCCACGTGATCAAACAATACTAGATGCCGCCGCGACAAGTATTTCGGGGCTGAACAAGACGGTTGATTATGGTTGGTTCTGGTTCTTTGCGCAACCATTACTGTGGATATTGAATATATTAAATTCTGTTGTGATGAATTACGGTGTCGCAATAATTTTGTTAACAATATTGTTGCGGTTATTGATGTGGCCATTGACGCGTAAATCGTATGTGTCATCTATTCAAATGCAACGGATGCAACCCGAAATGCAACGCATACAAAAATTGTATGCAAATGACAAGGCGCGTCTGCAATTAGAAATGATGAATCTGTATAAAACGCACAAGACATCGCCAATGTCGGGATGTTTACCAATGTTGCTTCAGATTCCAATTTTCTTTGCGTTGTACAAGGCGCTGCTGGTTTCGGTTAATATGCGCAATGCTGGATTTTTATGGATACATGATTTGGCGGCAATGGATCCATATTTCATATTGCCAATATTGATGGGTGCGACAATGTGGTTGCAACAGTATTTGCAATCTGGTCGTACCAAGAAAGCAGATAAAAATGCCAATGATATATCGGCATCAACGGGTCGTGTGATGAAATGGTTGCCGGTAATATTTACGGTTATGTTTGCGTGGATGCCGGCGGGTTTGGTATTGTATTGGACGATATCAAATGTATTTGGGATTATCCAAACATACATAATCAAAAAACAATTGGCGAATAAATAAAAGAAAGTCTGGCATTTGCCGGACTTTCTTTTAATCACAAATTATTTTATACAGTGCATCAGGTGTTTGCACAAATGGTGCGTGCATCCCAATAGCATATTTTGCAAGATTTACGCATGTCCATGTTTTAATAGGGAACACATGTGGCACATTACATGGAATATACACAAAACGCCATCCGTGTTGTCCCAGAATACGAATATCACGCAATTTGATTTTGATAATGTCGGTATGATTTCGTGATATAAATTGATACAGCAAAAATTCATTTTTGTTTTTTACAATTACCGCGCAGTGTTTAAAATTCTTGCAAAAAATATTTGGTAAAATTTTTGAAGATTTTGGTGCAAATGCAATGATAACCATTTTTACTCTCCCTTTTAGTTTATTCAATCCAACCGCGTTCACGTGCGGCCTTGTCAATAATACTCATCGCAGAATCCCATATGGCTGCGGCGTGATTTTCGCGCCATATATATTGGTGTGGTGCACGATGCCGATCACCAAATTCCTTCATAATGGCAAGATGCGCATCTGTTAATTTTCCGCATAAATATAATTTGGTAATCAGTGTTTCCACATCAACCAATTCGCAAATTCTGCGCGAAGACGTTTTGTTGCGATGCACACTAATATCATTGCGCACAGATTTTGAATATAAAAACCAGAACCACAATTGTTCGGCATTTTGAAATTTTTCGGGTGTATAATTTGTTTGGATAGATGTCATTAAAATTCTCCTTTGATTTGTTATTATTTCATCGTTTTTATATATAAAACTATACGATTGACTAAATTAAATATTACAACTTTTAATTGAACCGATTCGTTGAATTACGATTCGTTCAAAGATTTTGCTCTTTTGTGGGCGAATCGTGTTTAACTAAATTTATGCGATAAAAAAAGACGTGCAAAATGCGACGTCCTCTCTCGGTGTCTGTTAAACATGATACTTTTATGTTATGTCATATTGAATCCTTTTAATAAAAAAACCGCCATAACGGCGGTTTGGTTAATTTTATTTTAATCCATTTTATAACTCTATCGGTGGGAAGCAATCGCCACCCGCATCCGGACAGCAATTAAAACCATCTTCACCCATATCGGTATATGTTTCACCCGGACAGCATCCATACGAATCAGGGTTTGCACCACCGTCGCATGTAACCGCCGAAGATTCTTCGGCCACAGCTTCGGCCTTTGGTTTATTTTCTTTTTCAAATGGATTTTTAATATTTCCATCTTCGTCATATTGAAGTCCAAGAACCTGGGTGTTATATTCTTGGCTACCCTTCTTAACAAGAAGATTTTGACTTTGTTGTTTTTGGTTTTCAAATAATGCTTCTTGTTTTGCATTATTCTTGGCCTGGTATGTACCAAATGAACGACAATAGAAATCAATCGTTGCAAAACTATATTGGCTGCACTTTGGTTTGCCTGCACCATCTGTAATAGGAACGCAAGATTCATTATCTTTACAATCACAGCATTCTTTTTGAATAGATGATTGCATCAGCGAACGAACCTGGCCGATCAGTTCTTCCATATTTTGAGATTCTCGGATTTCCTTGGATACAGAACCGCGTTTGATTTTTGCGGGTTCATGAATTGCACAATGACGTGTATCACCGTTATCTGGGTCGCCACATGTTATAGCCAAATCAACAGGTGAAAATACGGTAATACGTGTTCCGGCCGCAATAGAAAATGGTGGGGTTGTGTTATCCATTATATCAACCAATAATTTTGTTGCGACATTATTCCATGCGGTAATAATTTCGTTCTTCGCCAATTCTGATGAACGTACCGTACCACTTTGTACAACGGTGTTATTATCCAAATCAATTTGATTAACGAATGCATCGGATATTGGTGCAATCAGATTTACCGCCGCCGGAACAATTGCGGTCAACATTGGCATAACGAATTGCTGAATATAATCGGTACTGCCGTGCCCAGGAACACCCTTGCGTCCCTGGGTATCGGCGGAAAATGGATTATCCCCGCTAAATGAAAATTCAACACCATCTGGACGGATGAATTGATACCATTCAATTTGCATACGACCAACGGCTGTGTATGGGCCAGGCAGGTCTCCGACAACACGCCCCAACAGAAGTGTGCCC
>JAEEGK010013900.1_pt1 | contig 18060 bp, 13 predicted proteins | sample 8958771 | NCBI WGS metagenome assembly JAEEGK01 (sample SAMN16246547, study PRJNA631951) | gut metagenome | biome: gut microbiome; feature: rumen; material: SC-attached | host: Bos | place: Iran: Karaj | collected 2018-10
TTATAAGAGAAATAATAAGAAAATGGCGTTTTTCAACATTTGTAAAGTTAATGGCAAAAAGAAAATTAGAATTAATGTATAAAAATTTACATGTATCATATCTTCAAATGGCAAATGAAGTTTTTGGTGATGAAGAATCATCATATAATGCTTCAGTAGTAAAAGAATTTGAAAGATTTGGAACTGATGTTGGAATGTGGGGTAATGAAGATCCTAATATACCTACTGAAACTGGTTATGTTAAATCTGTTAATAAAAAATATATTTTTGAAACTTTAGATAATGAAAATAATAAATTATTTGATGAATATAATAGTGATGTTGAAATTAAAAAAGAAATTATTGTCTCTGATGTAAAAAGTGAAATTAAAAGTGATATTAAAGGAGGAAAATATTCTTCTGATATTAAAGATAAAGATAAAGAAAAAGAAGATGTTAAAGATGAAAGTTTTAAAAGAAAAAAGAAAGAAGTTGTTAAAGAAGAAGATGAAAGTGAAAGTGGAAGAAAAATTAGAACTTTTAATAGAAAGAAAGAAGAGGAAAAAAAAGAAGATGATAGTGAGAAAAGAGGAACTGTTAGAATTCAAAGGAGAAGTGGAAAATAAAATTGTGATTTTATTTTGTTTATTTTTGTGATATAATTATTTAACTCTAAAACTTCATTTTCACTCTAATTTCATTTTTTTTCATTTTTTTATTTTTTTTAATTAATTAATTATCAATATAAAAGTTTTTTAATTGAAAAAAAAATACATAATAAAAAAATAAAAATAGAAAACTAATTTATCATATGGAAATTTATAATAAATAATTTTACCAATTTTAATCAAATGAATTTTTGATTACAAATAAATAAATAAATAAAAAATAATATTTTATTATTCATTTATTTTTTACCTTTTAGATAATTTGTATAATTTTTATAATTTCTATCATATTGTATAATTGTATTAGTTTTTTTAATTTTTGGAGTCGTTGTTTTTAATTGTTCTTTTCTCAAAACATTACCTGGAGTTTTTTGTCTTGTTTTCTTTGCTTTAGTTTCTATTTTTAAATTATTATCAATTTTATTTAATTTCATATCTTTATTTGAAATTAAATTATTAATTGATGAAATTTTTTTATCATAATCTTTATCATTTTTGTCTTTTCTTATTCTAAAAGTTATTTTTCCACTTTTATTATTCATATTATCAGATTTTTCTTTTAATTTAAATAAATGAATACCATTATTTACAAAATAATTTTTTATAATATTTACATCAGTTTTATCAAAATTTTTCGAAACTGTTAATTCATAATATTCAGTTTGAAAATTATCATTTTTATTATTTAAAGAAATATTTCCACTTTTAATATTTTCACTAAACTCTTTAATTAATTTATTTTTTTCATTTGATTTTTTTCCAGTTATAATATCATAATCAACACTATCAATATTAGTAAATTTTTCTCCTTTTTTATTACTTTCTGAACATAAACTATTTCTTATATTATTATTTGTATTAATATTTTCATTCTGCAAAGTATATCTTCTAGAAAAATTACTTTTATTTAAATTTGAATTTATATTATTTTTTTTATGTGTTTCAGTATTTGGATTTTTCCAATCAGTATTTGTTGAAAAACGAGAATGTTTATAATTTAATCTTTTTTCTTCTGCTTTTTTTTCATAATTTTTAGTATCGTGTTTTGCATCAATATTACATATTTCTTTTTTAAAATCACTTTTAATATTATTTATACTACTTTTATTAATATTTTCTTTTCCTTTATCAAAAAAAATATTTGATTTCATACTATCAACTTTTCTTATTCTGGAATTTGCATCATTTTTTATTTTTGTATTTACTGTTCTTTTTATAAACATTGATTTATTTCTTTTTATAATATACTTTTTAACATCACAATTATTATACATATCACGACACATTATATCACTTGCTTTTAAATTTGAATTTAATGTATTTCTATTATTATTTTTTTTTAATAAGTTACCATTAGTATTAGATCTTTTTATTGTTTTTGATTTAAATCCCAATTGCTCATTATATCTTTCTATACATGTCTTATTTATGTTTTTATATTTTGGAATAAAGTCATTTTTTATTTTGCTTTTTAATAACTGTTTTGTATTTGTGTTTTCTAAAGTTGGTTGAGAAAATATTTCTGATTTTCTATATTTATTATAAAATTCCCTTCTTTCTGTATTTGCTTTTGGTTTTTCCATTTATTTTTAATTTATTATATTCAATATTTCATATTTAAAGAATTTTTATAAACTAAACTTAATAAATATTGATTTTATTGTTTAAAAAAATTTAATTTATTTCTATTTTATAATTAATTTCAACAAACAATTTATTGAATTTATCAATTAAATGTAAATTGATGGTAATTATTAAAATTTAATTTTTATTTTATAAAATAATAATTTGAGAATATATAACTTATTTAAAATTAAATTTTTTTATTTTTTTTATATTTTTCATCCATTATAATAATAATTTTTTTCAAATTTAAATATTTTTTATACTACTTTTAAATTACGAATTTTTATTTTTATTTAAAAACTATTTGATTTTTTTAAATTATTAATTAAATAAACAATTTAAATCATAAATTTAAAAAAAATATATATAAATATAATAAAATTATAATAATTAAATTATTCCAATTAATTGAAAAATTTTTCTTTTGGAGGTTTAATAATTTTATGATTTAAATTATTACAATCAATAATATGAACATCACCAAAATCATCAAAACCATATTTTATATTACAACTACAATCATAATCAATAAAAATTTCTCTAAAAATAAAAGCATGTTTAACATTTTTTTCCTTTTTTTCAATTTTCTTATTTAAAACAATTTCACAATTATCATTATATAAATTACATTCAATTAAATTATGATTAGGTGAATTATCCCCTAAAAATCCTCCAAAAATAATAAATTTATTATTAAAAGAATTTCCCAAATTTAAAATAGTATGACATCTAATTTCAAAATTAGTTTCAATAATTTTCCATTTAATTGGATTTTGTAAATTCAAAACTTCAATACAATTATTATAACATTGATTACTAAAATCATATCCAAAAAAAATATATAAATTATAATCAACAATTAAAACTCCAGCATCACTATGATAAGTATTTAATGAAGGTAAATCTTTCCATTTATTTTTATTAACAAAATATTCTTCAACTGAATTTGTATTTGTCCCAGAAATACAAATTATTTTTTGTGTATCTTCACTTAAAAAAGATATTAAGATTGATTTATTATGATATTGTTTTGGTGATGTTAATTTAATTAAAGAATGAGATATATTATCATAATAATAAAAAATATTTATATTTGAATTATTTTGTTTTCTACAAGTTAATAAATATAATCCATTTGGAACATTTAAATTTGATGATGATTCATCAATATATTTATCTCTAAAAGAATTTGGAGGATTGTCTGTATAAGGATTTAATTTAAATTTATGTGTTATTAAATTAAATGATAATATTGAATTTGTTTTATTGTCATATTTAAATATATAATTTATTTCTTCTTTTGTTGAAATTCTTTTCTCTTCTTCTTCATTTATTTTTCTATTTTCTAAATTTTTAAATAAATCTTTTTTCATTATATTTAATGATACTTTTTTTTCTAATATTGGATTTTTCATTGAACTATTTTCTTTTAAAATAGGAGAAAATTTTAATTGTTGAGGAAAAATTTCTTGACTTGAATAATTAATTATATTTGATAATAAAGGTTTTTTTGGTGACAAATAATTAGAATTAGAATTTAAAATATAATTATTGTCAAAACTTTTTTTTTTATTAAAATATGTTATTCTTTTTCTTAAATATAAATTTTGATTTTCCTTTATTTCATCTGCAGAAATATTAAATTTAGTATTAGTATCACTATCTTTTAATTTATCATTATCCTTATTATTAATTTGAGAAATATATAAAATATTTTCATTATCATCATCTTTCTCATCATTTAATTTATTTTCATATTTTAAAATTTTTTCTTCTAATTCAGAAATTTTTTTCTTAAAAGAATTATTCTCATTATTTCTACATAAATTTAAATACTTTTCATTTTCTTTAGACTCTTTTAATTGATTTTCCAAAATATATATTTTATTTATTAAATCAGCATTACTTTTAATAACAGATTCATTTTCAATAGAATTTTTTCTTCTTTCTTCAATTTTTTTCATTTGTATTTGAAATTCTTCCAATTTTTTAGGAACTTTTTCATATTCTTTTATTTGATTTGTTAAAATTTGATTTTTATGTTCTAAAGAAATTATTTCTTGATTTTTTTCTTCTAAAGTATTTCTAAGAATTTCATTTTCTTGTTTTGATAATTGAAGAGACCCAATTTGAGCTTTTATTATTTCTGCTTCTTGAATTTGTAAATTCATACTTTCATTTGTTTTTTTTAAATCTGAAATTTTCTTTATTAAACTTTCTTTTTCAATATTATATTCATTTATTTTTCTTTTTAATTGTTCATTTTCTCTTTTTTTTTCTTTATTTTCATTTATTGTTTTTGATTGAATTTCTTGAAATTTTTTGAACTTTTCAGAAATTTCACTAACTTCATTTTTTAAACCATTTGTTTCATCTAATTTATTATTTAATTCAATAACAGTTTTTCTTAAATTTTCATTATCCTTTAAAATTTTATTAAATTCTATATTCTTTTTATTTAATTCATCATTTTCAATTAATAATTTTTGATATTCACTTTTTATATTTGCTAAGGTATTTTCGTTAAAACTTATTTGTTCTTTTAATGAACCAATTTCATTACAAAAATCATCTAAAATTGGTCCATCTGATAAATTATCAACTCTACTTAAATTTATTTCTTCTATTTTTTCTAAAAGAAATTTATTTTCTTCTTTTAATTTATAGTTTTCTTCATATAAATCATTCATATTAAAATTTCCTCCTTCAATTGTAAAATTAAAATTTTGAATATTATTTAAATGATTAAGTTTTGGAGTAAATGATAATATATTTTTTTTATTTATTATCATATTTGAAAGTTGTTTATTTATCATATCTATACTACAATTTAATTCATTTCCTATTGTATCAAATTGAGTTGGATATGAAAATATTGTTGAAGAATTATTTGTACTTGGATAAAAATTTCTTTTTTTAAATTTTTTTTTATAATTACTTTTTGATTGAGTTAAATAATTTTCTTCAGATGAAAGATTTGAATTATATAAAAAATAATTATCAGTTGTAATTCTTGAATTAAATTGAGAATTCATATTTTAATTAAGTTTAAATTATTTTTATTTATTTAAAAATTTAAAAATATATAAAAAAATAAAAATCCTTATATTTCAAAATAGAAAAAAAAGATTGATTTTTTTTTACCATTTACAATATAATTATAAAAAACAACTTATACAATAAAAATTGATAAAATAATTACTAATATCATTTATTGAAAAAATTATTTTGTTTATTATTCAAATGTAAATAAAGTTTTTTATTAAAATTATTAGAATTTATATTTTCATTACTATCATTTTCTTCTTTACTATTAATATCATTTTGCATAGAAAATCTACTAGAATAATGTAAAAAACTAATTTTATTCCCTTTATTAAAATTATTAAAAACTTTCTTATCATGAATATCATTAGTAGGAGACCATCCAGTTAATCTATGTTGTTCAATTAAATCTTCCCATTTTTTTAAATTAATTTTAGCATTTTCAATAGTATAATTCAAAGTAGGAAAAATATTAATTAAAGTATTAAAAGTAGGAATAATAAAACCTTTAATAAATCCAACTTGACTTGTTGGAATATCATATCTATCTCTATCACATAAAAAACTAACTGGAAGATTCATTTTTTTTTCTTTATCACCTTGCATCCAAAATTCATTACTTAATAATTCAACCTATTGAATTGATATTTTAAATAATTTTGTATTATGTGCTAAATCTGCAGCATGAATAAAAAAATCTAATAATTCTTGTTGTTCTTGAAATTTATTTTTTGAATTTTTACTAAATAATTCAAATTTTTTTTTCGTATCATTACCTTCAAAAATTTCTTCACTTGGTATTTTTCCTTTAATAACACTAATAACTTTCCCATGAATTGCCATATCAGTTGCTAAAATTTCACTAATTATTCTTTTTCTTATATTTTTTCTTTCATTAATATTTAATTTTTCAAAAATATTATATTCTTCTTTTCTTAATATTCTAAATAATTTTGAAGCATGATAATTTTCTAAACAAGAAATATCATTATATGTTATTGCCATATCAGTACAAGCATTTATTTGAAAATTATTAGTTAAACCAGGATGTCCTAAATCATGTCCTAATCCTGCTATTAAAATACTTAATATATCTAATACATTTGTTTCACATATTTTTTCTGCATTTGAATTAAGAAAAAATAAACTTATTGTTTGTGTCACATCTGCTGCATGAATTGCATTGTGATATAATACTGTTTTATTGTAATTTTGACTTAAATTATATAAAAAGTATTCTAGTTTATTTAATTCTATTATATTTTCATTTGTTAAATTAAATGCTTCTAATATTGTCTTTCCTATTATTGGTAAAACGTTATCGTAACCTATTATTGATTTTAGGTTAAATATATCAAAATCTTTTGCTAATATTTGTTTTGGATTGTAATTTTTTTCTATTAAAAGTTTATTTATGTATGAAAAGTCGTTTTTTAAATTATTATTTAAATTAATATTATTATATATATTATTTGTAATTTGATTTATTGTATCTTCTGAAGAAATTCTAGATTCTTCTTGAGAAAAAGTTCTTTTTTCTGTTTTTAACATTAAATTATTATTATTATATAATATATCTGGCATTAATATATAATTATTATTTAATGCTTTTGTAGTAAAATATTTATTGTTATAATTTATATCTCCATTTGAAGTTTTATGAATATTTTTTGAATATTTTTCATTTAATTCTCTTTTAATTTTCTGTAAATCCATTGATTTAAAATGTGCAGAATTTTTATATTTATATCTTAATGATATGTTATTATTATTTATTTTAATTGGTTTATTTAAATCATTATTTCCAAATTTAAGAATATTTCTTATTGATTTTAAATTTAATTTTTTTGAATTTTGTAAAATTTCATTTGTATATGAATAAGATAATGATTCCTTATTATTTATAATATTGTGATTTCTATTTTTTGGTTTTGCTGAAAAATGAACAATTGAATTTGAATTAGAATTTGAATTTGAAAAAATTAAATTCTTTTTCTTTAAATTAATAGAAGGAATTTGAAATTGATTTGACATTTTCAAACTTTTTGAATTTATAATATTATTTTTTTTATTAATTTGAATAATATCTTCATTATATTCTTTAACAAAATCAACAAATTGTTTAAAATCAGGATTTTCTTGTGAATAATTATTTATCATTTCAGTATCTTTTATTTCATAAGTATAAAGAGATTGAGTTGTTATAACTTTAATAACCCAACTTAATTCTTTAATTAATTTACTTTGAGTTTTAGTTGTCATATTTATAAAGTGAATTGCCTCTCTTATAATAGATAATACTTTTTCATATGGTGTTGTTATTATACAATTATCTAAAAATAGATTTGAATCTTTTTTAATATTTTTTATTATTTGCGTTGACATTTTTTATGAAAAAATATAATTTTTTAATTATATTTTATTTTTAAATATATATTTTTAATTTATTAATAAAAAAATTTTATAAATAAAATAATCAAATTTTTTCTAATATATTTATAGCTTTATAGCTTTATATCAATTTATCATTTACCACTTTTCTATAATTTTAAATTAGGTATTTATTTAATCTTTATTTTTTCTTATAATATAAACTTTATTATTATTACTGCCTCTAATAGGAGTTAATCTATTATTTGATGGAATTAATCTATTATAATTATTATTTTTAATATTTCTATATTCAGTATTTCTAAAACAACTTTTTTTAGAAGTTTTTTTAATTGGAGATAATCTTTCATTACATTCATCATTTGAAATATTACTAATATTCATTAAATTTTTATAATTATCTTGACTTATATCTAAATGATATTTATTTTTATAATTATTATTTTTATTTATTAAATCATTTTGTTGATTAATAATATTGTGAATAGGAATAATATTCATATCTCTTTTATATTTTTTTTCCCTAATAAAAGTAGTATCAGGTGACTTAGAAGTAAATTTCGAATTTCTTTTTGAAATTTTAAAACTATTATCATTAGATTTCATAGAAGAATTTTCACTAGTTTCATCAATAGTAGATTTACTTAAAAGTTTCTTATTAGTTTCATTTTTAGCATATTCAATTAAATTTTTCATATTTTCCTTTTCACTAATTTCAACATCTCTATTATAAGTAAAACCATAATATTTATCATTAATATCATAAATATTTTGAATATTATTATAAAAAGGATAAAAAGGTTCATTTTTATCTTCTTCAAATTTATCAAAATATCTAGTATCAAAATCAGATGATAAAATAGGAACAAAAGGAGGTGTCATTTTTCTAATATTATCCCAATCAAAACCTTTAAAAAAATCATGTTTTTTAATCTCATCAATACCATTAATTCCTAATCTTTTCTCAGGAACAGTAATAAATCTTTTAATTAAATCACAAGCATTTTTTGATATTTTACATTCATCAGGAATATAAAAATAATCTTTAAAACGACATATTTTTTGACAAGTTAATTGGGGTGTATCACTAAAAAAAGGAGGATATCCTATTAACATTTCATAAAAAATTATTCCAACTGACCACCAATCAATTTCTTGACTATAACCTTTTTTACCAAAAACTTCTGGTGCAATATAATCAGGAGTTCCTACTCTACTATAAGCAAGAATTCTATTATTTCTTCTATTTTTAAAATTTTGAATATCTTTTTTACTTAAATTTCTACTTGGTAAATTTTCATTATTATTATTATTATAATTATTATTATAATTATTATTATTATTTGTTAAAGGGAATAATTTTTCATTTGATATTACACTTAAACCAAAATCACTTAATTTAATATGACCATTTTTATCTATTAAAATATTATCTGGTTTTAAATCTCTATGTATACATCCCATTTTATGTATTTCATCAATACATAAAATTATTTCTGCTATGTAAAATTTTGCTTTTTTTTCATTTATTGTATCTTCTTTTATTAAATAACTCATTAAATCTCCACCTTGACAAAAATCCATTACTAAATATAAATATTGTTCATCTTGGAAACTATAATTTAATCTTGTTATCCATGGTGAGTCAATTGATTTTAAAATATCTCTTTCTGTTCTTATATGAAAACTTTGATTTTTTTTTTTCATTATTTCTTTTTTCATCTTCTTTACTGCGTAAATTTGTCCATTTTCTTTATATTTACATACTCTTACTTCACCAAAGGCACCTTTTCCTATTATACTTATTGGTTCAAATTGAAAAATAGATAATTTTTGCCTACTTTTTCTTAAAAATTCAATTTCTTTTTTTTTTATTGATTCTTTTATTTCTAATTTATCTGTTATTGATAATCTATCTTGATTATTTAAAAAATTATTAATATTTTCCCATTCTTTCTTTTTTTTTTCTTCTTTTATTTTTTTCATATCATATTTCCTTTCTAAATATGATTTTGCAATTTTTACTCTTTCTAATGTAAGTGATGAAATTTTTCCTTCTTTAAATAATTCTTCTATTGATGGAGCTCTTTGATTTTCGGTATTATTATCTTTCATTGTTTTATTTATATAAGAATAATTTTATTTTTTTTATTTTAATCAAATTATATGAAAAGATTAATATACTAATTTATTATTTTCCTGTAATTTAATAAAAATTATAATATAAATCATTAAATAATTAAGTAAATTTCTATTAAATTTAAAATATTTGAAATAAAAAATGAATAGCATTTAATAATTTAATTTTTTAAAAAAAATTTTTATAATCTTTCAAAAGTATTAATTTATAAAAATTGAAAATAATTTTTTGTAATTATAATCTTAATTTTATTTAATATTATTATAATAATATTATTAATATGATTTATTTTATGATTATTTATTTTTTATTAATTATGATTTTTATTGAAAATTACTGATATAAAAAAAAGTTTATTCTTTATCATGTTTATTTTATTTTTATATGAAATGATAAATAAAAATAGATATTTATTATTTTTTAATAATAAAAAATTTATCAATATAAAATTCAATATATTAAAGGTTCTACCTTATTTAAACTTTAAAAAAGTTAATATAATAAAATTAGATTATGTTTTATTTTATTTATTTTTATAAATTTACATTTGATTTAATATAAAAGAGATTTTTTGTTAAAAATTTAATGATTTGATTTAAATATAAATTAATTATATAATATTTTATTTATTTATTTTTAATTAAGTTTATTCCATAAAAATAAAAAAATGTATATAAAATTTATTAATATTCATATTTTATTTATATTATATTACTTAAGAATTTTTTTTAATTTTTTTCTTTTTCTTTTTTCTTTCTCTTTTCTTACTTAATAATTTATTATTCATATTATTATGAATTGAAATATCATCTTTATTATCATTATTATTTTTATCATCTTCTTCACTAAAACTAGAGGTTAAAGTTCTATCAAATTCATCTCTATTATCTATTGAATTATTGTTTGAATTTGATGAATATGAATAAAAAATATCAGAATTATTTTCTTTTTCCATTTATTTATTTATATTATTTAATTAAAATTTTATAATAAATAAAATATAATATATATTAAATAAATAAAAAACAAGACAATTTTAATTAATTATTATAACTAATTTTTTTTAATATCTTTATTATCATTTTCTCTTTTTCTTCCCAAAAATATTTTATTTTCTTCTTCTTCTTCTTTAATAATTTTTTCAATTATACTATCAGATAATTTAAAACCATAATCAGTCATTTTTTTATTTTGTTCTTTAAAAAAAACAATAGTTTCTTCTTTTAAATTAGGAGCACTAAAATAATTTAGTAAATCAATTTGTTGATTTGAATTATCATCATCATTTTCATTATCAGAATCAGATGACAATTCTTTATATGATTTATCAATTATTTCTTTTGAATTTAAACATTTTTGTATTTCTTCTGGTTTTGCCCCATTTTCAGCAAAAATTATTAATAATTTTGAAAATTGTTCTTCTATTTTTTTGTCTTTTTTTTCTGATTGAATTACCATTTTTAAAAATAATTTTTCTAATTGTTTTATATATTCTATTATTACTTCCATTGATAGATAGTATTAAAAATTTTTAAAAATTAAGATTTAATAATTTCTTAATTTATAATTTGATGCTTTATTTTTTTTTAAATTTATGAAAAAATTAAATTATGGTTGAAAAATAAAATGGAAGATATAAATGTTTATAAAGGTATATTAATCTTTCAAGAAATTTAAATTATATTAGATATTATTATTAAATATTTCTCCTCATTCAAATTTATTTAATGGAAGCTTATATTAATTCTTTTTTAAAAACTTTAAATCCAAATACAAAAAATATTAGTTACCAAAAAGAAATAAAAATTATTAAAATTTAATTTATTTTTTATTATTTATTTTATAATAATGATTGTTGTTCCATTATATATAAATTTAATTATATATTTTAATATTTTATATATATATTTAATTTATTAATATTTCATTTTTAATTTTATTTAAAAATTTATAAATTTTTTAAAAAATAATAAAGAAAAATAAAAAAATTAAAAGTTTTAATGAGAAATTAATCATTTGAAATTTACATATTTTATTAATATTATTTAAAATTATATAATATTTATAATTAATTAATACATATTATTTCAAATTTCTAAAAACGAATTTTTTTTTGAAAAATGAATATAAATATATGTATATAAAATTAACTTTGTTCATCCTCATTTTTAATATTTTCAATATCATTTTCATTTACATTTGACAAAGAATTAATTAAAGGAAGAGTATTTGAAATTATTTTTTGAGATTTATTATTTTTATTATTCATACTTTTTCCTAACTTTATTTCTTTCATTTTTTTTGTTTGAATATATAATACTTCTTGTGTTTTTTTTCTCAATTCAGAAGAAATTTTTAAATATCTTTCTTCTAGTTTTTGATATTTTTTATTCCAATTTTCATTTTTACTTTTTTCATTTTCTAAATCTAATATTAATGATTTTATTTTATAATTTAATTTTTCTATTTCTTTCATTTCTTTCATTTTACATTCTTCTTTTATACTATTTATTTTCTTTTTTAATTCTTCATTTTTATCATTTAATAAAGTAATATTTTGTTTTTTTTTATTTAATTCATCTATTTTATTTTGAATTGTTTTATTTAAATCATTAATTATTTTCTTTTGTTTATCTACAAAATTTTCTTGTTTTAAAAGTATATTTTCTAAATTAGTTTTCTCTTCATTTATATTTTGAATTTCTAATTCTAAATTTTGAATTACATCATTTTTATTTTTTTTTTTATTCTCTTCTTTTTCTTTTAAAAGTTCTTTAACTAAAAGTTTTAATTCTTTTTTTTCATTAAAAGTTTTTATATAAACATCATAAGGAACACATTTTGAAATTGACTTTTTATCATGCCCATCAAAATGATGTTGAGTTAAATTTTCAATTTCTTCATTTTCTTCTTTTTCTTCATTTTCATTTTCTAAATTATTTTCTTTTTCAAATTCAGACTATATAAAATTATATTATTTTAATAGTTACCATTTTTAAAAATTTAATAATTTATTTTCAAATTTGTGCATTGATAAAATAAATAAAAAATTAAATTTAATCTAAATTTTTGATAAATAATTAATAAAATGGAAAAAAAATCAAAAAATAATAAATCATCTAGTCCAAATCAACTTAAATTAATTCAAATAAAGAAAAATAGTAATAATAAACATTTATCAATAAAAAAACAAGGAAAAAATTCAATAGAAAGAGGAAGAAAATTATTCGAAGTACCCTTTAAAACATTATATTATAATGATTTTAATATAATACAAATATCAAATAAAAATAAAATAAATAAAAGAAGAATAGATTCAAAAAATTCAATATTAAAAAGAAATAAAACAAGAAGAAAAAAAAGTATAAATAATTCAGATAATTCAAATTATTCAAATTCAAGTTCAAATTCTTCAAGAGAAATTAGAAGAAAAAAAAATACAATTTATAATCAAAATAATGATACAGTGGATTATCCTTCAAGAAAAGATGTTGGATTATATTCAAGTGAAGATGAAGATTCAATTGAAAATTCAATTTTAGAAGATACTAATTTTATTAATGAAATTGAAAGAATTTTAATTGAAATTTATAATAAAAATATTTCTATTATAAGTAATAATGTTAATATTAATGATATTCTAAAAAATAAAAAAAAAGATATGATTTGTATTGAAATACAAATTAATTCTTATTTAAAAAAATTAAATGTTAAATGTAATTTATTAGTTTTAAAAATTTTAAGTGATAAAATTAGAGAATTAATAAGTAAATATAAAGAAAAAATTTTAGAAATTCCCGAAGTAAAAAGAATTTATGATAAATATTTAAGAAAAAAACAAAAGTTTAAATTAGATAAAATAAGTGATGAGATTAAAGATTGGATTAATGAAGTTTATAATAATTCATCTTTTCAATTAAATAGTTTAAGTGAATTACAATATGAAAGTATATTTGTTAAAAATTCAATGATTATAAAACCAAATGAAGAATTGACTGAAAAAGGAATTACACATGTTTTATTAAGAGAATTAATTAATATTAAAAAAACTTTAAAAATTTCTTCAAAAGAAATTGAAAATATTTTTAAATATCCTTTAAGTTTATTAAAGGATGATTCAACAGGAAATAAAATTTATTTTTCTATTGAAAAAATTCAAATGGAAGAATTTGATAGAATTATATTAAAAAATAATTTTATAACTTTAGTAATGCTTCAAATTAAATTAATTTTTGGACAATTAAAAATTTCTGAAATAATGAAATTAATTAATGAAGTTGAAAAAGATAAAGATAATTATCAAAATGAAAAAACAAAATTTGATGAATTTTTAGAAAATAAATTAAATTTTGATAATAAAATAAATAAAAATTCATCTAATAAAAATTTCTTATTAAATTCAAAAGAAAATAATGAAAATAATAATAATCATTTAAATACAAAAGAAACTTTAACTTCTTCTTCTTCTAATGAATCAGAAAATGAAAAAAATGAAATAAATGATACTTTAAAAAATAATAATAATAATAAAAAGAATAATATTCCTGATAATAATTTTAATATAAATAATATTAAGGATTTAGATGAACTTGTTAAATTCATTAGTGATGAAAGTGATATTAGAAAAGTAAAAAAGAAAAAAAATAAAAAGAAAAAAGGTAAAAAATTAATTGAAGATAATATAGAAGAAAAAAAAATTAATATTGATACTGAAAATATAAATGAAAATGAAATTGATTATGAATTAATAAATGTTAAGAAAGAATTAGAAAATTTCAGTATAAATAATTATTCATTTAATAAAATTATACCTAAATTATCAAAAGAATTTATAGAAAAGTTAAAGAAATAAAAAATTTTTTTTTTATTTTTTATTTTAAATTCTTTAAATACATTATTCTAATATATATCATTTTAATAAACAAAAAAAATGAAAATCCTAAAATTCATTTTAACAATAATTACAATTTCAATTATATTATCTCAAAATATAAAATCAATTTTCATTCCAGTTGATATATCAAATTTAGATATAAAAATAAAAGAAAACACAGAATTTGAATTAAAAATAAAAGGAAATCCAACAACAGGATATAATTGGTATATATTAAATTATGATGAATTACCAAATTTAGATATTATATGCTTAAATAAAGATAATACTGGAGAATTTATTTATGACCCTAATCAAGTAGGAATTGTTGGAATTGGTGGAACATTTACATTTAGATTTAAAGTTAATTCTCATAATAATAATTTTAAAACTATTAAATTAATTTATAAAAGAGATTGGGAAAATAATCCAAATGATTTAATTGTTTCTATTAATGTTTTAGTTATTGAATAAATTTATATTAATATTTGATTTCAATAATTTTTTTTTATATTTTTTTTTTAAAATGTATATTTTTGAAAATTGGTTTATTAATATTTTTACATATACAACACTTATTTCATTTATTATAATATTAATCATTGATTTAATCAAGTTTTTTTTTATTGAAGTTAATGATTCTATTTTGTTTAATATAAAAGATGACTATAAAGGTTTACCAATGATTAATATAATTAATTCTATTGATGATATTGGTTTATGCCCTTTAGGATATAATAATTTAAAATTTGGATATTTTCCTGGAAGTTATAATTATTGTAATTGTAGTAATAAAATTAAAAAAGGAAATTGTAATTATTTTGATAAATTATTTGATTGTAAAGATATTGAAAAAATAAATAGTAAATATTTATTAAAATTAGAAAATTCATCTTTTTGTTATAAAGCTTTTAATTTATTGAATTATACTGATATTTTAATAAAATATGGTACTAATAAAAGTAATTGTCCTAATGATACAAAACAATGTGGAATATTAGATTATTTTAATAATAAATTATGTGTTTTTAAAAATCAATCATGTCCAATTAATAAAATTATAATTGATAATAATGAAAATGGACCTTTAATAAATAAGGAAAAATATAAATTTCAAACTGTTAAATTTAAAAATTCTAAACAATATTTACATTATACAAATGAAGCAATAAATGATAATATCATAACTTCATTTATTATTCAAAAAAAATATGATTTAAATTCATTATTTAAACCTGAAATAGAATTAAATGATAAAACATTGAATAAATATAATATAATATATAAAATTCAAAAAAATAATCTTTATGAACAAAACAAAATAAAATTTATTACAAATGATAATACTTTCAATAATATTACAATATACTCAAAAAATTATTTTGGAATAAATTTAAATTGTTTAAATGATAAAAGTGAATTATTCAATTTTTATAATATAATAAGTCAATCAAAAATTGATCAAATTAAATTAAATGAGAAACATTCAAATAAAAATGATTTAATTTGTTTTATTATTATTTTATTTGAATGTTTAATTTATTATATTTATAGAAAAAAATTAAAGGAAATCATTGATGATTATAAGAAAAAAGAAAAAAATCCTTATATAAAATTTTGTTTTTTTTTCACATTTATTTTTATTATATTAAAATTTGTTTGTATTTTTTTACAAGATAAAAATTTTAAAATATGGAAAAATATTAATATATCTAATCAATGTTCAAATAATGAAATTAATAATTATATTTCAGATGAAAAAAATAAAATTGAATTTTATAAAATATATTATTTTTTATGTTATGGAATTTTAATTTTTATTCAAATAGGTTATATTTATGATTTAATTACTGAAAGAATAATATATAAACAATTTAAAAAAAAGAAAAAAAAAGAAAATTCAACTGAATTAAAAGAGTATTTAATATAAAATATTTTAGGAAATTATATTTAAATGTAATTTTTTTTTAATTTATTTAATGTATAATATATTTTTATATTTCTTTAATTGTTTTTACTTCTTTCTCAATAATATTGTTTCTTTTTTTGAAAAAATTATCCATTGAAGTTTTATCAATTTGATTTGATGATAATTCTTCTAAAATTGTAAAATTATCAAATTGAATTAATTTTTCTGGAATTACTTTTAAAAAATCTTCAAAAACTTTGTTATTAATATTATTATCTGTATTCATATTTTAATTTTTTAAATTAATAAAAAATGAAAAATTAAATTAAATAAAAATAAATTATAAAAAATGAAATAATAATTTACATATTATAATATGAAAATAATAATAATATATATAAATAAATCATTTTTTATCCAAATTATTAACATTAAAGTAGAAATTTATATAACATAATAGTACATTTATTAAAAAATTATTTTTTATTTTATATATCCTTGCCAAAAACTAAAAAATAACAATATAAACTTTCATTTATTTTTCCGATATTAATTCCAATATATTTTCCATCTTTCATAAAAATATTTTTTCTCCTTTGAAATTGTGAATTTGTATCATCTATAATTTGTAATAAAACAGAAAGTTCAATATTAGAATTCATTATATCATAATGAAAATTAACTAGATCAATATTTTTTAAAACTAATTCATTTTTTAATTTTTTTAAAGTATCAGTTAAATATTTTTCATTTATTGCTTCTTCAAAAGAAATATTATTAATTAAAATATTATTAAAATCTTTATAATTTGGAAAAGGAAAAGTTAAATCATTTTTTAATTCAAAAGGAGACAATATATCTTTTATATTATTTAAATAATTTTTACAATTTTCAAATATTTCAATTCCTTTAAATAATTTAATTTTATTATAAGTATCTACTTTAATGTAATATTCATTTTTTGAATTTTTATGAATATTAGCTTTATATTTGTCAATTCTTTCTATAATTTTTGTTGGATTTTTTCTAGAAAAATTTATTTCATTTAACATTAATATTTTTAAATTTTCTAAACAATTTTTTTGTGTATTAAATAATGTGTTATTTGTTGAATTAAATGAATTTGATTTTTCATAATTATCTTTTGTTTTTATATTATTTGATGCTTTTTTTAAAATTTTATTTTCATTATTTTGTGTATTAATATTAAAAAGAATATTATTTAGACTTTCATTATTATTATTTAATCTATTTTCATTTAATTGGTCAATATTTAGTTCATTTTTCTTATCACAAAAATGACATCCCATAAAAATTAAAAAAAAATATTATAAACAAATTAAAAATATAGATTGATTTATTTATTTGAAATTTTTATATTTTTATTATAAAAACTAAAATAAAAAAAAAAAATAAAAAAAAAAAATTC
>JAEEGK010013902.1_pt1 | contig 18059 bp, 10 predicted proteins | sample 8958771 | NCBI WGS metagenome assembly JAEEGK01 (sample SAMN16246547, study PRJNA631951) | gut metagenome | biome: gut microbiome; feature: rumen; material: SC-attached | host: Bos | place: Iran: Karaj | collected 2018-10
CAGCGACCAACGCCCACCGCTTGGGCGCAAACGAGGCACCACCCGCAATCGTCTCGGCTTTCCTGGGCAAGACAATGACCGATGTTCTGCACAAACTGCTTGTGGTTCCGTCAGATACGCCGATTGAGATTGCTGGCAAGAAAGGTCAGTCGGTTGGTTTGGTTGAGATTCCTGAAATTTTCATTGACAACACCGACCGCAACCGTACGTCGCCGTTCGCCTTCACAGGCAACCGCTTCGAGTTCCGCGCCGTGGGTTCGAGCGCCAACTGCGCCAACGCGATGACCGTGCTGAACACCATTGTTGCCGACCAACTTGTTCAGTTTAAGGCAGATGTGGACAAAGCGATGGCCGCAGGAAAATCGAAGAACGTGGCCATTATGGACACTCTGAAGCCAATCATTGCTTCGATTATCGACGTTGTCTGCTTCGACGGCAACGGCTACAGCGAGGAGTGGAACAAAGAGGCCGCCCGCCGCGGACTGAACACCGAAAAGTCTGTGCCTGAAATGTTTAAAGAGTTTACAAAACCTGAAACAGTGGCAATGTTCGAGCGGATGGGCGTTTACACCGAAAAGGAACTCGAGGCCCGCAACGAGGTTAAGTGGGAGATGTACACCAAGAAAGTGCAGATTGAGGCCCGCGTGACTGGTCGAATGGCTATCAACCACATTATTCCTGCCGCAATTGCCTATCAGACAAAACTTTTGGAGAATATCGAGAAACTGAAAAACATTTTCCCCGACAAGTTCCAAAAACTGGCGGCCGTTGATATTGCGCTGGTTGAGGAGATTTCGGAGCGCATTGCCGAAATCCGCAGCAAGGTTGACGCAATGATTGAGGCCCGCAAGGTGGCCAACAAAATCGAGTGCGAGTACGAGAAAGCCAAGGCCTACCACGAGATTGCCGAATCGCTCTTCGACATTCGCAAGCCGATTGACAAACTCGAGGAGGTTGTGGACAACGATATGTGGCCGCTGCCGAAATACCGCGAACTGCTGTTTATCAACTAGTTGGACAACAGACAACGGACGTTGGACAACAGACGAGATTTTTGTTGTTCAATGTCCGATTTTTGGGTCGATAGAAGAAAAAACAACTATAAATATCTGACAATAAGCAAAGTGACTGTAGTCTGATGTCTGTAGTCCGAAGTCAAAAAAATAAAGAAAATGCAAACTAAAGGATTATATACTCCTGAAAACGAGCACGATGCGTGTGGTGTCGGGCTGATGGTTGACCTGAAGGGGAACAAGAGCCACCAACTGGTGGAGGACGCGCTCACGGTGCTCGACAATATGAAGCACCGCGGGGCCGAGGCCGCCGACAAGAAGAGTGGCGACGGTGCGGGCATTCTGTTGCAGATTCCGCACGAGTTTATTCTGCTGCAGGGCATTGCGGTGCCCGAGCGACTGAAATACGGCACAGGACTGGTCTTCCTGCCGAAAGATAAAACATTGGCCGACAAATATTTATCAATTATTGAGACAGAAACCTGCAAGGCTGGTTTTGAGTTGCTGAAGGTGCGCGAGGTGCCCGTCAAATCCGACATTCTGGGCGACGCAGCCAAAGCCGCCGAACCGCGCACGGTGCAGATTTTTGTTACTGGCGCCGACGATGTAACCGCCTTTGAAACAAAACTTTATCTTCTGCGCAAGAGCATTGAGCGGCAAATCGCCGACGAGCAGTTTTACATTGTCTCGCTCTCGAACCGCGTGATTGTTTACAAAGGAATGCTCTCGGCCACGCAGTTGCGCGACTACTACGACGACCTGCGCAACCCCAACTTCACAAGCGGTCTGGCGCTTGTCCACTCACGATTCAGCACCAACACTTTCCCGACCTGGTCACTGGCGCAGCCTTTCCGTATGGTGGCGCACAACGGCGAAATCAACACCATACGCGGCAACCGCAGTTGGATGGAGGCCCGCGAGAGCGTGCTGGCGTCGGAGGCGCTGGGCGATATGCGCAACTTCTCGCCCGTGGTGCAGCCTGGAATGAGCGACAGCGCGTCGTTCGACAATGCGCTTGAATTCTTTGTCCGTTCGGGAATGACTCTGCCGCACGCAATGGCAATGATGGTGCCCGAATCGTTCAACGAGAAAAACCCCATAAGCAGCAGTCTGAAAGCATTTTACGAGTATCACTCGATTCTGATGGAGCCGTGGGACGGCCCGGCAGCACTTATCTTCACCGACGGCCGCTATGCCGGCGGTATGCTCGACCGCAACGGCCTGCGTCCTGCGCGCTACACCGTCACCACCGACGGCCGGCTCATTCTGGCTTCGGAGGCCGGCACAATTCATATCGACGCCGACAAAATCAAATATAACGGCAAACTTCAGCCGGGCAAGATTCTGATTGTGGACAGCGAAAACGGTCAGATTTTCAGCAACGACGAAATCAAAAAGCAGTTGGCCGACGGCTGCGACTACACCAAATGGCTCGAAACCAACCGAATAGAGTTGGCCAAACTGCACAGCGGCCGCCACGCCGAAAACACCGTGCCCGATTTTCAGCGCCGTCTGCGCTGCTTCGACTTCACGCGCGAGGACGTTGAGCGCACCATTGCGCCAATGTGCACCACCGCGCAGGAGCCGCTCTCGTCAATGGGCAACGACACGCAACTGGCCGTTCTGTCGCAGCGCAAGCAGTTGCTTTTCAACTATTTCCGTCAGCAGTTTGCGCAGGTCACCAACCCGCCAATCGACCCAATCCGCGAGGAGTTGGTAATGTCGCTCACAGAGTACATTGGCGCCGTGGGTATGAACATTCTGACGCCCAACGAGTCGCACTGCAAAATGGTGCGTCTGCCGCAGCCTGTGCTCACTAACACCGAACTCGACACGCTCTGCAATATCCGCTACAAAGGATTCAACACCGAAAAACTTGATATTCTGTTCGATAAGTCGAAAGGCGTTGAGGGAATGAAGGCCGCTCTGGCCGCCCTTTGCAGCGAGGCCGAACAGTCGGTTGACAAAGGCGTCAACTATATCATTCTGACTGATAGAAACATAGACGAACAGCACGCCGCCATTCCGTCGCTTTTGGCCGTGAGCGCAATTCACCATTATCTGGTGTCGATTAAAAAACGTGTTCAGACGGCGCTGATTGTTGAGAGCGGCGAGATTCGCGAGGTTATGCACGCCGCGCTGCTGCTGGGCTACGGCGCAAGCGCAATCAACCCGTATATGGCTTTCGCCGTGATTGACGACCTTGTCCGCCGCGACGAAATCCAACTCGACTACGAGACCGCGCAGCACAACTACATCAAGGCCATCGACAAAGGTTTGCTCAAGATTATGAGCAAAATGGGCATCAGCACCATCCGCTCGTACCGCGGCGCGAAGATTTTTGAGCCGATTGGCTTGAGCAGTCAGTTGCTGGCCGACTATTTCGGCACAAGCCTTTCGACGGTGGGCGGCATCGGGCTCGACACCATCACCAACGACGCTCTGCGTATGCACGCGCAAGGTTTTGACGGTCAAGCCGAAAGCGATATTCTGCCGTTCGTGGGGCAGTACTCGTTCCGCAAAGACGGAATCCGCCACGCCTGGACGCCCGAGGCCATTGCCACGCTGCAATTGGCCACTCGCACAGGCAGTTACAAGAAATTCAAAGAATTTACATCGATTATCGATAACAAACCCGAACCGCTCTTCCTGCGCGACTTCTTCAAGTTCAAACAGAACCCCATCGACATCAGCGAGGTGGAGCCGGCTGAAAACATTGTGCGCCGGTTCATTGGCGCGGCAATGTCGTTTGGTGCCATCAGCAAGGAGGCTCACGAAGCCATCGCGCTGGCGCTGAACAAGTTGGGCAGCCGCAGCAACACTGGCGAGGGCGGCGAGGACAGCGAGCGTTTCTACACCGAAAAAGACGGCGTATCGCTCTCAAGTTCAATCAAACAGGTGGCGAGCGGACGCTTTGGCGTTACGGCCGAATATCTGGTGAACGCCACCGAAATTCAGATTAAAGTGGCGCAGGGCGCGAAACCTGGCGAGGGCGGTCAATTACCTGGCTATAAGGTAAATGAAGTGATTGCCCGCACGCGTAACTCGATTCCTGGAATCACCCTTATCTCGCCGCCGCCGCACCACGACATCTACTCAATTGAGGACCTTGCGCAACTCATCTACGACCTGCGCAGCGTGAATCCGAAGGCCAAAATCAGTGTGAAACTGGTGGCCGAAAGCGGCGTGGGCACCATTGCCGCGGGCGTGGCCAAGGCCAAGGCCGACCTGGTCATCATCTCGGGCGCCGAGGGTGGCACGGGCGCGTCGCCTGCGTCGTCAATCCGCTACGCGGGAATATCGCCTGAAATCGGCTTGGCCGAAACACAGCAAACGCTGGTAATGAACGGTTTGCGCGGCTCAATCGAGGTGCAGACCGACGGCCAACTCAAAACGGGCCGCGACGTGGTGGCAATGGCCCTGCTGGGCGCTGGCGAGTTCGCTTTCGGAACGGCTCAACTGATTGTTCTGGGCTGCGTTCTTATGCGCAAATGCCACACCAACGCCTGCCCTGTGGGCGTGGCCACTCAAGACCCGAAACTGCGCGAGCGGTTCCTTGGTCGGAGCGAGTATCTGGTTAATTACTATATGTTTATGGCCGAAGAGGTGCGCGAGTATCTGGCTCAAATGGGCTTCCGCAAGTTCGACGACATCATCGGTCGCACCGATTTGATTGAGGTTGACTCGACGAAGTTCACCGACAAGACGCGCGGGCTCGATTTCAGCCGCATTCTGACTAAAATCGATAACGGCGCAGCCACTCGCAAAACATCTGAAAACCAATACGATTTGTCGAAAACAATGGACGCACGCCTGATAGCCGACGCCGCAGAGGCCATCGACTCGCAAAGGCCTGTCCGCTTGAGTTACAACATTCTGAACACCGACCGCGCTGTGGGCGCGACGCTCTCGGGCGCGGTGGCCGCCAAATATCGAGCCATCGGCTTGCCCGAAAACACTATCAATGTGCAGTTTACGGGCTCGGCTGGACAGAGTTTCGGCGCGTTCCTAATGCGCGGAATCAGTTTCAGCGTTGAGGGCGAGGTGAACGACTACGTGGCCAAAGGACTCTCGGGTGGCTGCATAAGTGTTTATCCGTCAAGGAAATCGACATTCAGTCCGCAGGAAAACATCATCGCTGGAAACACCATTCTGTATGGCGCGACGAGCGGCGAGGTTTACATCAGCGGACGCGTTGGCGAGCGCTTTGCTGTGCGCAACTCGGGCGCAACGGCCGTGGTTGAGGGCACTGGCGACCATTGCTGCGAGTATATGACGGGCGGCCGCGTGGTTGTTCTGGGCACTACGGGCAGGAACTTCGCCGCAGGTATGTCGGGCGGCCTGGCCTACGTGTGGGACAAGAATCACGATTTCGACTACTACTGCAATATGGATATGATTGAGTTGAGCCTGATTGAGGAGAAATCGCGCCGCGACGAACTCTTTGAACTCATCAGCCGCCACTACCGCCACACGGGCTCGCCGCTCGCAAAGCAAATGATTGAGCACTGGTCGGACTACATCGACGACTTTATTCAGGTGACACCGATTGAGTACAAGCGCGTGCTGCACGAAGAGGCTCTGCGCCAAATTGAGAAGAAAATGGAAACTGTTCAACAAGAAGAGAATTATTAGGAGGATAGAGATATGGGAAATCCAAAAGCATTTCTGACCGTACCGCGTCAGGAGGCGGGACACCGCCCCATCCACGAGCGCATTTCGGATTTTGGCGAGGTGGAGCAGACTCTGAACGAGAGCAACCGAATGCTGCAGGCGTCGCGCTGTATGGACTGCGGCGTGCCGTTCTGCCACTGGGCCTGCCCGCTGGGCAACAAGCAGCCCGAGTGGCAGGACGCCGTGTACCGCGGCAAATGGGAGACCGCTTACAAAATACTGACCGCAACCAACGATTTTCCCGAGTTCACGGGCCGCATCTGCCCCGCGCTCTGCGAGAAGAGTTGCGTGCTGAACCACTGCATCGACGCGCCCGTGACCATCCGCGAGAACGAGTGCTCGATAATTGAAAAGGCTTTCCGTGAGGGGTTTGTGCAGCCGAAGCACTACGAGCGCAACGGCCGCCGCGTGGCCATCATCGGCGCGGGCCCCGCTGGACTGTCGGCCGCCGTGCAACTCAACCGCCGCGGCTACGCTGTCACCGTTTTCGACAAGCACAGCGACGCTGGCGGACTTCTGCGCTACGGCATTCCGAACTTCAAACTCGATAAATACGTCGTCACCCGCCGCACCAATCTTATGCAGCAGGAAGGTGTTGAGTTTCAGTTTGATACCGAAATCGATTTGAACCGTTTGCCCGAAGGATTCGACGCCTACGTGATTGCCAACGGAACGCCCACGGCGCGCGATTTGAAGATTGAAGGCCGCGATTTGAAGGGCGTCTATTTCGCCTTGCAGATTCTGTCGCAGCAGAACGAGCGTCTGGCTGGCAAGCAATTAGCTGAAAGCGAGACGATTACAGCCAAAGGCAAGCGCGTGCTGGTCATTGGCGGCGGCGACACGGGCTCTGACTGCATCGGCACCTGCCACCGACAGGGCGCAGTGAGTGTGACGCAGATTGAGATTATGCCCAAACCGCCCGTCGGCAGCAACCCCGCCACACCGTGGCCGCAGTGGCCGGTGATTCTGAAAACCACCACAAGTCACGAGGAAGGCTGCGAGCGCCGCTGGTGCCTGACTTCGAACCGCTTCATCGGCAACGCCAAAGGCGAGTTGACGGGCGTTGAGGTTGAGGAAGTGGAGTGGCTTCCCGCACCCGAAGGCGGCCGTCCGCAAATGAAACTCACTGGCAATAAAGAGGTTATTGAGTGCGATATGGTGCTGTTGGCAATGGGATTCCTGAAGCCCGAACACCCGCAGTACGCCCCCAACGTCTTCCTTGCCGGCGACGCCAAATCAGGCGCAAGCCTTGTGGTCCGCGCCATTGCAAGCGGAAGGCAAGTGGCAGAAGAAGTGGATAATTATTTTGGTTGAAAATAGTATTGAAATAGGCTATTTTTAATAACTGGGAATTGGTTATATAAAGAAAACCGTCCATCTTTAAAGTTGGGCGGTTTTCTTATTCTCAACCACAAAAGCACATTACCGATTTGCAATACGTTCATTAAAAATGAAATTCCTTATAGGGGCACATTCATCTTCTTCCAAACATTTAATAAATGTCGGATATGTGCAACCTGGGTCGTGTTGACGAGCAATTGTATCAAAAGACTGTTTCATAACTATTCTCTTGAATGCCAATACTCGTCGTTGTTCGGATTACACTGATTAGAATGATTGTCATAATCGGAATCACAATGGTTTGCGTCGGAATTCCAACTCATAATTCTAAAAATTTAAAAATTAAAAATTTAAAAAATAAAAATGGCTATACACTATCGTATAGTGACGCAATGTTATGGCAGAATTTGGTGGGTTTTAAAGCAAGGTGAATCGTTGGTTGGTCACTAACGCCTTTTGACCTTGTCGCTATTGATAAAATTGATAGCAAGAAAATATTTTTCCCCCTGATTTTTGCATTTATATTGTCGGATATAATAAATGGGCATTATTATTCCTAATTCTTCGAAGTTTGTATTCAATTTGGAAATGTATTTTGTGAAATTATTAACGAAAGAATCTTTTGTTGGACATTTATACATTTGTTCGTAAACCTTTGCTTTATGGATTTCGTCATACAATTTTCTATATTGCTCGTATATATTATTTAGTTCTTCCTTTTTTATTCCTTGAATATTTTCTAAAAATAACACATATAATGCCGTCAAATGAGGTTCTAATTTCACAACTCTTCTTTCTACAGTTAGAACACTGTTTATATAATCATATTTAGGTTCGCACGTTTTTTTAATGGCGGGGTATCTTTTTACTATGATTTCCTTTTTAGTTGGGAAATAGTAAAAATGCAGTTTGTAATTAATTGAAATATCATTTGGCATTTCAAGTCTGTCAAAACTATTTGATTTATTCTTTAGAGGAAGAAAAATACTCTTGCTTCCAATAATGCAATTATTGTAAATCTCATCCCCTGCAATAATATTGTTTAATGGTGGAAATAGAGGAGAAGTAATGTCATAGTCTCCCCACTGATAATGAAGTTTTTCAAATTCATAGATAATTGGCCAAAACAAATATTCTTTATCTCGTGGAATATCAATTGATTCAATTCTGCCGTGGTGGTCGCGTTTTGATTTTTTCAAAATGTTAAATATCTGTTCAGACTCATTAGGCTCAATACCATTGTTTTGTAGCAAACATTCTAAATTATCCAAATCTAACAACATATTACACTTTGTTACAATGATTCATAATGATAGCAAGATAAAAAATGTGAACGATAATGCAATTTGTTTATTCTGTGCAAATCTGTTCAATCTGTGTCATCTGTGTTCATATTTTAACATTTATTTTCCAATTCGTAATAAAAACTCGTAATTCAAATCTTAAATAATATTTTTCAATAGGTATTTGTAATAAAATATCGAATTTTGCGCCATAAAAATTAAAAAGTGTAAAAATGAAAGTAAAATTTACCAAAATGCACGGCCTGGGCAACGATTACATCTACGTTGACGTTACCGACCGTGAGTTGCAAAACCCTGAACAACTGTCGGTTCTGTGGAGCGACCGCCACAAGGGCATCGGTAGCGACGGGCTGGTGCTCATCGGGCGCTCGGAGGTGGCCGATTTCAGTATGCGCATCTTCAATGCCGACGGCTCGGAGGCGCTAATGTGCGGCAACGCGTCGCGCTGCATTGGCAAATATCTGCACGACAATCATTTGACCGACAAAACCGAAATCCGTCTTGAGACGCTTTCGGGCATCAAAATCATCCGTCTGAACCTTGCCGCCGACGGCTCGGTGGAGACCATCACTGTGGATATGGGCGAAGGCTGCCCAATGGGCGTCATTGGGTTGGGCGGGCAGGAGCATCTGCTTGTGGGTGAGCGGATTGAGGCCTGCGGACACGTTTTCAACGCCACGGCCATCAATATGGGCAATCCGCATCTGGTGCTTTTTGTGCAGAACGCCGAACTTGCGCCCGTGGCCGAAGTGGGCTCCGAACTGGAGTACAGCCCAATGTTCCCGAACCGCACCAATGTTGAGTTTGCCGAGATTATCGACAACCACAACATCCGTATGCGCGTGTGGGAGCGTGGCAGCGGCATCACGCAGGCCTGTGGAACGGGCGCGTGCGCAACTGCCGTGGCCGCCGCAATGGCCGAACTCACCGACCCAACCGACTGCCACGTTCAAATGGACGGCGGCACCCTGACCATCACCTGGAACCCCGCCACCCGCCACGTTCTAATGACAGGCACGGCCACGAAGGTGTTTGAGGGGGAGATTGAGATTGATTGAAGGATTGAATGCGTGAAGGATTGAAAATTAACAATTAACAATGAAGGGTTAAGAAGGTTTACGTTTAAGTTTTCTGTTTACGTTCTAAACTCTAACCTTCTCAACTCTAAACTTTTACAACAATGGCATACATCAACGAAAACTTCTTGAAACTACAGCACCGCTACCTTTTTGCAGAGATTGCAAAGCGTGTGGCGGCTTACAAGGCCGAAAATCCGCAGGCCGACATTATCCGTCTGGGTATTGGCGACGTCACGCAGCCGCTGGCGCCGGCGGTGGTTGAGGCTATGCACCGTGCTGTTGACGAGTGCGCTCACGGCGAAACATTCCGCGGCTACGGTCCGGAGCACGGCTATAACTTTCTGATTGAGGCTATTATAGCGCACGATTTTGAGCCGCGCGGCGTTCATCTCACGCCCGACGAGGTATTCATCAGCGACGGCGCTAAAAGCGACACGGGCAACATTGGCGACATTCTGTCGTCGGCCAACGTCATCGGCGTCACCGACCCGGTTTATCCTGTCTATGTCGATACCAACACAATGGGCGGCCGCGATATTCGCTATATTCCTTGTAATGAGGCGAATGGCTTTACGGGCGACATCCCGGCGGAAAAACTCGACGTGGTTTATCTCTGCTTCCCGAACAACCCTACGGGCGCCGTCATCACGCGCGAGGGGCTGCAGCGCTGGGTTGATTACGCTTTGCGCAACGACAGCCTGATTCTGTATGACGCTGCATACGAGGCATTTATCAGCGACGCCGCCATCCCACATTCCATCTACGAGATTGAAGGGGCGAAGCAGTGCGCCATTGAGTTCCGCAGTTTCTCGAAGACGGCCGGATTTACGGGCGTGCGCTGCGGCTATACAATCATTCCCAACGAGTTGAAAGTTAACTCGTTGAGTGGCGAGCGTGTGGCGCTCAACGGCATTTGGGACCGCCGTCAGTGCTCAAAGTTCAATGGTGCTTCGTACATCTCGCAGCGCGGCGCGGAGGCCGTTTTCAGCGCCGAGGGACAGAAGCAGATTCGCGCCACCATCGACTACTATATGGCCAACGCGCGGATAATCCGTCAGAGTTTGCAAAGTTTTGGTCTTCAAGTGTTTGGCGGTGAGAATGCGCCTTACATCTGGGTTCGCACGCCAAACGGCACCGACTCGTGGTCATTCTTCGACCGTCTTCTGCGTGAGGCTCAAGTGGTTACAACACCCGGCGCGGGTTTCGGTGCAGCCGGCGAGGGCTACATCCGCATCACGGCCTTTGGCACGCACAAGAGCAGTATTGAGGCAATGGAGCGGGTGAAGAAGTGTTTGTGAAACAACAAGTAACTATAATCAACTACAGAAAACAAGAAAAGCACGAAATGTTTGTTTCGTGCTTTTCTTGTTATTTTAATATTGCGGCTTTGCAGTCACAACAACCCATTTGCCGCCTTTGTCGGGGTCTTCACGTTTTATTATTCCGTTGTTTTTTAGTTTTTTAATGTTCTCTTCCACGCCTCTTCTCGTCAACCCTGTTCTGCCAACAATTTCCTCTGCGGTTACAAACGGATTATCCGTCATCATTTCTATAATTATCTCTGTGGTTTTTAATGTTTTTTTTGTTTTTCTCCACACTTTTTTCCACAGTTTTCTCCACACTTTTGAACTTGAATATTGTCCAAACCTCGTCACCGTCGTAGCGAAATTCGGGTATGGGGCAACCTGCGTTTTTGCCGGCGGCGACAATACGCTCAATGCTGCGTCCCCACGCTTCAATCTCGCCTACCATCAACGCCGCCCGCATTGCTGACAGAGTGATGAATGGCGGCCACGATGTGCCAATAACCAAAATTGTGAGCCGCTATCAAAAATCAATTATCAATTGCAGTCGTATTGTGCGGAAAGTGCCTCATCGTGCCTATCTTTACGACAATTTTGAAAAGGTTACCAAGATAGTAAGGGTTGATATTTTAACAGATTTTGATTATAGAAAGGAACAAAAGATGAAGCGATTACTTGTGATTATAGTTTGTGTACTTATTCATACGAGTGTGATTTCACAAACGAACTACGATAAAATTCTGAGTTTAAAGAAATACTATTCAAAAAATTATGATTCTCTTGCGCATTCTTTCAACTATGCCGACACTTTAAATAAAATGCGGGAACAAATTGATTCGCTGGCATATTTGATTTATCAGGAAGATTGTGAGCGATTTAACAAAACAATACTCGAAATCGATACAATTATAGCAACAATAAATAGCGCGACGGATATTTCGGTCAAACGAGAGAACCTATTGTACTTATATACTCATAGCCTTCATTATCCTGATTTTTGTTGCGCAGTAAGACAAAACAGCAACAAACTAATCCCCATATGTTCCGATTATAAAGACAACTATGTGAGAGAAGTGTTGTTAATCATAAATTTACCTAATAATCTAAAAGATAGCGTATTAAAATATGAACAAAATGATGAGTTGAGTCGTGAATTTAGAGCAAGACTCGGCGATACAATTGCTGAGAATCAGATAATTAACGAATTTATATATTTGGTTCAAAATCTCACAACTGAAACAGAATTGGACGAATTGGATAAAATTTGCAACGAAATGATGTTTGTTGGTACAGATAAGTGTACTAGAACATTAGTTTCTTATTTTGATTGTAATAGAATCATTGAAACAGATAAATACGCTTGGGTTTCGGATGGCAGTAATATCGTACACACTAAAAAAGGGAAATATATCACATCGATACTTGAACATTTGTTGTCCTATTATTGTTCATATCATCCGATGTGCTTTGAACTATCGCGAGCGAATGTAGTAAGTCATTCTGATCCTGTGCGATGGAGAACATATGGCTTTGTGCCGACTCAATTCGAATTGGATTTATTCAGGCAAATAGAGAAATATTGCCATAACACATATGGTGTTGTATTGCATATTGATTTGCCGTTTTTGGGATTGCACGATTATGACGATTATGCAGAAGATTGTGGGCTTGATGTAAAATCGATTATAGAAAGGTACAAATGATAATTTAACCTGGTTCTTTAACCCGAAACTAAAAACAAAGAGAAATCCTGTGTCAAGCGGCCTTGTAGGGGCAGCAGATGGACGCCGCGAGTTGGCGTTCGGAAATAAAGATCACAATCCGTTCTGATTCAGTGTTCCCGATTCCTATCGGGACAGTGTAGTCTGTGCGAGAAAAAAACGTGTCATTAGTAAGAGCAGTATTGAGACAATGGAGCGGGTAAAGAAGTGTTTGTAAAGCAAACATTTACGGCATTTCAAAACAAATCATCAAGTGTGATTTGTGCGGTAATATGTTCCGAATAGGCATTCCGCTGCAAGCCGTTTGCCGTGATAAAAGTAGGTATTACACCGCCCGCAAAACTTGTCGTTTGTTTGAAAAGAGCGATACGGTTTGTGAATTTATCGTATTCATCTTTTGACAGGAGGTAAGGCTTCTCGCTGAATTTCGCCTCACAAATGTTAATCATTCGGTCGGCGCGCTCTATCACAAGGTCGATTTGTGTTTGTCGCTGTGATTCGGTGTCGGTCCCCCGCCACGAGTAATATTCTGTTTTTATACCGTCGATTCCAAGCGCGCATTTAATTTGTGAAATGTGCGTCAGGCAGATACGTTCGAACGCTAGCCCCATCCAAGAGTTGATAGTGGGCGAGTTGATACTTTGAGTCCAAAAATGTTCGTTTGAGGTTTGTTTTTTTAGAAATTGAAGATAGAAAAGTGTGTAAAAATCAAGCAATTGATATAATCCGTTGCGTGTCGATACGGATTTGTTTCTTATCCGATAGAACCGTACAATACCACAATCAACAAGGCTTTGAAGCATTTGCGTCAGATAGCCGTTGGCATTGATTCCTAACGATTCTGCAATCCCGTCGCGTGTCAGCCCGCATTTTTTTTCAAACAGGGCTTCGATAATTGCAATATATGCCTCGGGATTGGAAAACAATGTTTTATAAAGTCGGTTAAACTCTCGCTGCATTTCGCTGTTGGCTTTAAAAAATAGACGGTCGATATTTTGCGCCAAACTTTCGGCTGGGTTCAAAAGGCTTAAGTAATATGGAATTCCGCCCATTACCATATAGGTCTGCACCACCATCATCCTGTCCCACGGAAAACCGTACGATAGAAGATATTCTTCCGTTTCGCGTAACGTAAATTCCTTAAGATGAATCTCGTGGGTGATGCGGTCGTGCAGTCCGCCGTGATTGTCGATAATGTTTTTTATCATCCACGAAGTTGCTGAGCCACAAACAATAAGCATCAGGTTATCTTGCAGTGACGCCCAACTGTTCCAAAAATAGCCTAGAGCGTTTACAAAATCAGATTTGCGCGTTTCGAAGCAGGGTAATTCATCAATAAAGATAATGCAAGGGGAGTTGCCGCTCATCTTTTCAGATAGGAAGTGCCGCAGAATTTGAAAGGCATCGTACCAATTTTTTGGTGTTGGCGTGTTGGGTTGTCCGTAAAGGTCCAACGCATCGGTGAAGGCGTGCATTTGCGCTTTCTTGTCGCCATCCAATATTCCTGTCATTGAGAAAGTCAGGCGGTTTTTGAACACCTGATTGACAAGGAATGTCTTGCCAACACGGCGGCGACCGTAAATTGCCACAAATTCTGCCTTGCCCGACTCTGCGTATTTGTTGAGCAGTTCGATTTCTGCTTTCCGCCCAATAATCTCGTTCTGCATATCAGTTCTTTTTGATACAAAAATATGCAAATTTTTCAGATTCAACTGCTAAAACTCGATAAAATTTACCGATTTAGCACTAAAAACACGATTTAACTGCTAAAACTCGACATTTATTGTCGATTTAGCACTTGAATCGTATCGGGTGCGGAATGTTGAAATTGAATTTTGCTGTTGTATTCAATTTATTATAATTTCCAATCCGTAATAGAAATACGTAATTCAAAACCAAAACGCTCATATTTTGATGTCTGTTCATAATAAAATATCGATTTTTGCGCGGTAAAAATTATAAAGTGTAAAAATGAAAATTGCGGGGCTCGGAAACAGATACAAATTTCTCGTACCCTAAAATTCGTGCTGACAATGTTATTTTGCAAAGTGAAATCAGAAAGCGATAAAATGAAAAAGGCAATTTTGAAACTGGCCGACGGCTCTGAATATGAGGGCTTTTCGTTCGGCTGCGAGCGGTCGGTGGCGGGCGAGTTGGTCTTCTACACGGCAATGACGGGCTACCCCGAAAGTTTGAGCGACCCGTCGTACCGCGGACAGATTCTCATCCCGACCTACCCAATGATTGGCAACTACGGCGTGCCTGGCGACGAGACGGTCAACGGCGTGTCAAAGTTTTTTGAGTCGGACCGCATACAGTGCTCGGCGCTAGTAATTTCCGATTATTCAGAACGTTACAGCCATTGGGACTCACGCCGCAGCCTTGGCCAATGGCTCAAGGAGTGGCAGGTGCCTGGCATCTGCGGCATCGACACGCGCGCGCTCACCAAAAAACTGCGCGAGCAGGGCTCAATGCTGGGCAAAATCATCTTCGACAACGCCGACGTGCCCTTCTACGACCCCAACAAGGACAACCTTGTGGCGCAGGTTTCTACGAAAGAAATATCTACCTATGGTACAGGACGATACAAAGTTTTGCTGGTTGATTGCGGAATGAAAAACAACATTCTGCGCTGCCTTTTGAAGTACGACGTTACCGTGAAGCGCGTGCCTTGGGACTACGATTTCACCGCTGAGGATTACGACGGCCTTTTCATCTCGAACGGCCCTGGCGACCCTGCGCAGTGCACAGCCACTATCGCTCACATTAGCAAGGCTTTACAGCAAGACCGACCGATAATGGGCATCTGCCTTGGCAATCAGTTGCTGGCTCTTGCCGCTGGCGCGAAAACTTACAAGTTGAAATACGGCCACCGCAGTCATAATCAGCCTGTTAAGGTGCCTGGAACGCACCAATGCTTCATCACGTCGCAGAACCACGGATTTGCCATCGACGGCGAGACGCTGCCTGCCGACTGGGAGCCAATGTTCGTCAACCTGAACGACGGCACCAACGAGGGCATCCGCCATCGCTCTAAACCGTTCTTTTCCACACAGTTCCACCCCGAGGCATCGAGCGGACCTGAGGACACCGAGCCGCTCTTTGCGGAGTTTTTCAACAATATGGTAAAATATAGAAAATAAGATAGTTATGGAAGATTGCAAGAGAATATTGGTTCTGGGTTCGGGCGCGCTGAAAATCGGCGAGTCGGGCGAGTTCGACTACTCGGGCTCGCAGGCGCTCAAGGCCTTGCGCGAGGAGGGCAAATTCACCATCCTAATCAACCCGAACATTGCCACGGTGCAGACTTCGGAAGGCATTGCCGATTTGATTTACTATCTGCCTGTTACGCCCGAATTTGTGGAGAAAGTCATCCAAAAGGAGCGGCCCGACGCCATTATGCTCGCCTTTGGCGGTCAGACGGCGCTGAACTGCGGCGTATCGCTTTATAAATCAGGAATTTTAGAGAAATATAACGTCAAGGTTCTGGGCACGCCCGTCGAGGCCGTCATCAACACCGAGGACCGCGAACTGTTTGCTGAAATGATGCACAAAATCGGCGTCAAGACCGCTAAAAGTGTGGCTGTCAACTCGATAGACGAGGCAATGAGCGTTGTGCGCGAAATCGGTTACCCCGTGATTGTGCGCGCCGCCTACACGCTGGGCGGCCTGGGTTCGGGCTTCTGCTCAAACGACGCCGAACTGGAGCGGCTTGCGCAGACGGCCTTCTCATACTCGCCGCAGATTCTTATCGAGAAATCGCTGAAAGGCTGGAAAGAGATTGAATATGAGGTGGTTCGCGACCGCTACGACAACTGCATCACCGTCTGCAATATGGAGAATTTCGACCCGCTGGGCATCCACACGGGCGAGAGCGTGGTGGTGGCGCCTTCGCAGACGCTGAGCAACCACGAGTACCATCTTCTGCGCAGCATCGCCATAAAAATTGTGCGCGAGGTGGGCATTGTGGGCGAGTGCAACGTGCAGTACGCGCTCGACCCGAATTCTGACGACTACCGCGTGATTGAGGTGAACGCCCGATTGAGCCGCTCGTCGGCGCTGGCATCGAAGGCGACGGGCTATCCGCTGGCCGCCGTGGCCGCCAAACTGGGCCTGGGCTACGGCTTGGACGAGATTCCGAACGCCGTCACCAAAGTTACTTCGGCCTGCTTTGAGCCCGCGCTCGACTATGTTGTGTGCAAGATTCCGCGCTGGGACCTTGGTAAGTTCGAGGGAGTCAGCAAGTTAATAGGCTCGTCAATGAAGTCGGTTGGCGAGGTTATGTCAATCGGTCGCACCTTTGAGGAGGCCATTCAGAAGGGCCTGCGTATGGTGGGGCAAGGAATGCACGGCTTTGTGGGCAACACCATCAGCATCCCCGACCTTGATTTTGAACTGAACAACCCGACCGACAAACGCGTTGCCGCCATCGAGATTGCCTTCGACCGCGGCTATTCGGTTGAGCGCCTGCACGATATGACCAAAATCGACAAGTGGTTCCTGGCTCGGTTGGAGAACATCCACCGACTGAAGCTCGAACTGGCCAAATGCAACTCAATCAGCGAGATAAGCGCCGAACTTATGCGCGAGGCCAAGCAAATGGGCTACAGCGATTATCAGATTGGTAAAATCGTATTGAAAGACAATAAGATAGACGCTCACGCAAAGGGCATCGAGGTGCGCGAGTATCGATTGAAACTTGGTATCAAACCTGTTGTTAAACAGATAGATACGCTCGCGGGCGAATACCCTGCGCAGACCAACTACTTGTATCTGACCTACAACGGCGCGGAGAACGACATCAGTTTTGAGCGCGACGGACGCTCGGTAATTGTCTTGGGTTCAGGCGCTTACCGCATCGGCTCGTCGGTTGAGTTCGACTGGTGCGGAGTGGCTGCCGTGAAGAAGATTCAGGAAATGGGCTACCGCGCCATAATGATAAATTACAACCCCGAAACCGTCAGTACCGACTACGACGTGTGCGACCGCCTGTTCTTCGACGAGTTGACGCTGGAGCGCGTGCTCGACATCTGCAGTCTGGAGCAGCCGAAGGGCGTCATTGTCTCAACTGGCGGACAGATTCCGAATAACCTTGCGTTGCTGCTTGACAGTCAGGGAATTAATATTCTTGGAACATCGGCAAAATCGATTGATATGGCCGAAGACCGACAGAAGTTTTCGGCAATGTGCGACTCGCTCGGCATCGACCAACCGCGCTGGAAGGAACTTTCGAGCATCAACGACATCTACAGTTTTGTTGACGAGGTGGGGCTGCCCGTGCTCATCCGCCCGTCGTATGTGCTGTCGGGCGCGGCAATGCGCGTGGTTTCGAGCCGCGACGAACTGGAGAACGCCCTGCACAACGCGGCGGTGGTGAGTCAGGAGCACCCTGTGGTTGTCACGGAGTTTCTGCAGCACGCCAAAGAGGTTGAAATTGACGCAGTTGCGCAGAACGGCATCATCAAATGCTACGCCATCAGCGAGCATATTGAGTATGCGGGCGTCCACTCGGGCGACGCCACGGTGGTCTTCCCCGCGCAGAAACTCTACTACGAGACGGTCCGTCGTATCAAAAACATTTCCAAACAGATAGCGCAGGCTCTGAACATCTCGGGGCCGTTCA
>JAEEGK010013905.1_pt1 | contig 18058 bp, 8 predicted proteins | sample 8958771 | NCBI WGS metagenome assembly JAEEGK01 (sample SAMN16246547, study PRJNA631951) | gut metagenome | biome: gut microbiome; feature: rumen; material: SC-attached | host: Bos | place: Iran: Karaj | collected 2018-10
AATCCCCAATCCCCAATCCCCAATCCCCAATCCCCAAAATACTAAAAATATTATTAAATAATTAATATTATTTTTTATAATAAATGAATATATCTAAAATTTAATTATTTAATTTAATAAATAAATAAAAATTAATCTAATTTTTCATCAATTTTTGCTAATATTCTTTTAAATTCTTCCAAAGTTTTTTTCTCATCATCTCCATCATCATATTTATAAGTAAAAGTTTGATATGTTCCTAAATTATTTATCATCCCTAAATTATTATTAGTATTAACAGTAAAAGAATTATTTAACATATTATTTTGAACAGCAGGTAAATTAAACATTGTATTATTATTTAACATCACACTTGAATTTAAATTATTATTTAATCCTAAATTATTATTAGAAATATTTTGAATTTTATTTTGAACTTCAATTTGATTTTTTTCAGCTTCAATTTCAGTAATTTTATGTTTTAAATTTTGATTTTCATTTAATAATACTTTTTCTTTATTTTTCATTTGTTTAGTAGTATATTTATATTTTTTTTCTAAACTTTCAAATTTAGCATTAGCTCTAAATAATTTTTGTTCATAAATATTTTTTTGTTTATTAAACTGTTCTCCATATTTTTTTATTGAATCAGTAGCAACAGATAAACTTTGAGCCAATTCTTTTTTTTCAGATTCAATTTGAGATGATTCTCTAATTAATTCATCTATTTTAGATTTATATGTTAAAATTTCATGTTCATATAAATCTATTTCATTAAGTGATGATTCAAATTTATTTGATAAGTCTTCTAAATTCATTTTTAATTGTTCAATTTCTAAATTTTTATTTTGAATTTCTTGTTTATTTTGTGTTATTTCTTGATTATTTAATTCTATTGTATTATTTAAATTAAATAATTCACCTTCAATTTCTTGTATTTTTTCTTTATATATATTTGATTCATTTAATATTTTTTCATTTTCATTTTTATATTTTTGAATATCTTTAGAATATAAATTTTTTACTTCTTTTAAATTATTCTCTAATTCTTTTATTATTTTTTCATTTTCATTATTTTTATCATTTAATTTCTTAATTTCTTTTTCTTTTTTATTTATTTGATTTTGTTGATCATAATCTTTTTCATCTATTTTTCCTTGTAAATTATCAATTTCTAATTTTTGATTTGAATAATCATATTTTATTTTTTCATTTTCAATTTTAAGTTCATCAATTTGTTTTGTTAATTTAGTTATTTCATCCATTAATTCATTTTTAATTTTATTTTCTTTTTCTTGATTTTTTTGATTTAATTTTCTTTCTTTTTCTAAATATTCATATTCCATTTCTTTTATTTGTTTATTATACATTTCTATATTTTTTACATTTTCTGAATTTTTTTTTATTTTATCTCTTTCTTCTTGTAATTCATTTTCTAATTTTTTAATTTTTTCTTTTAAAAGTTCATTTTCTTTTTTATAATTTGAATTTTTTTCTTCTAATTTATTAAATTTACTCTTTGAAGAATTTATTGCTTGTTGAAATTCTCTTGAAATATTTTCTTTAATTTTATAAGCTTCTTGTAATTTCGAAAATTCTGTTTTATAATTTTTAAGTTGAACTTCATATTCTTGATTTAATTTTGTAATTTCTAAAATTTTATTATTAAGTTCTTTAATTTTTTTAGTTTGAATTTCTATATTTAAATTATTTTGAATTGTCATATTATTTGAACTGTGATTTCTATATATTCTATTTTGAGGAACTGTATAAGTTGGTTGATATTTTTCATCATCTATATCTGAATCAGTTAAATTTGTTAAGTTGTTTAAATTTATGTTATCTTCTGATATTTCTTGAGAATTCACTTGAGGATTATTATTTTCATTATCCATTTAATTTAATTAAATATTATTTGGTTTATTTTTTTACTATTTTTTTTTTTTTGAATATTTTTGAAATGAAACATACAATTGATTAATGTTATGAATAATATTTAGAATTGATGATATTAAGAAACAATCAAAAAAAGTTTAATATATTCATCATCTTCTTAGAGATATATTATAACAATTTATATATTCAATTTTCCATTTAATTAAATAAAAATTAAAGAAAAGAATTTGAGATTAATAATTTAATTGAATATTTGAATTAAATAATTAAACAATTTTTTTTCTAATATATTTTTTGAACAACAATATTCAATATCATTTTGGGAAAAAGATAAATTTGAATTCATTTGTTTTTTTTTAATCTATGTATTTTCCTTTTATTTTTTCCAATACTATTTAATTATTTTGAGATTGATGTTTGTAATATGTTAAATTTCCTTTTATATGTTTATATAAAAATGTAGTTAAATATATTTCCTTGGATTTTAAATAATCTGTATATATTTTGTTTTTATTGACATTTCTAACACTAATTTTTTATTTCTTTTTAAAAGCCCTTTAGGTAGGATTAATATTAGATGATTATTCCTATATTTCAAGATACAAAAATATTTATATTAAATTAAACTCAATGTCAAATGTTATTTTTTTTCTACATTATCAATTTCAGAATTTCCATAATTCTTAATATTTTAAAATAATAAATATAAATTAAGAGAAAATTAGAAATAAAATGAAAATAGAAGATAAATGGAAAATAATATATATAGATGATTATTTTCCTGTTTTTATATTAAATTTTTTATTTATATCTTTATATTAATATGTACTCTAAAAAAAATATCCAATTTCAAAAATTTATATTTATAAAAATATTTAACATGGTAAACCAAAATAAATCCCACTTACTGCTTTATATTGATTTAAAGTTGATAATCTAAAAGGTTTTTTAGATAAAATAGAAGGTTTAAATTTACTTAAACAAATTAAAACATCTTCTTCTTCATTTTTTAATTTTTCTTTTTTATCATTTATATTTTCATGAAAGCATTTGTGTTTATATTTTTTAATTCTAATTAGCCTATCTAAATTACTAAATTCAATATCATTATTAGGATTAATCTCAATATATTCTTCATTATTTAAACCTCTAATTTTATCTAATAATTTTAAATTTTTTTTTATTTTTTTTTTACTTAAAATATTATAATAATTATCAATTGTTTTTCTAACTTCACTTTCTGAATAAGATCTTTTATTATATTCTTCATTTTCATATTGATGAGTTAAATTATAATAAAATTCGTCTCTTTCTGGATCAGCAATAAAATAATTTTGACTTTTTTGATATAATTCATTCATTCTATCTTTATTTATTTGTTCAAAAGTATTTTGAGCAATTTTTAATTTTTTTTTCCCTAATTCTGCACTTTTATTATATTCACTTATATAATAATCATTTATTATAAATTTATTTAATTTAGCAGTAGAAGAAAATAAAGCTAATTTTTTTTCTTGTTTTTCATTAAATGGAGATTTTAATTCATTTCTTAAAAAAACTCTTTTTTGCTTATCTTTCATATATTTTTCTCTTTCTGATTTTTTTGTTATTCCTAATTTATCTGTTAAATCATTTAATTGCTTTAAAGTCTTTTTTATATTTAATACTCCATTTTTATTTCTACTTAATTTAATATTTTTGTCTATAAATGATTTTGTTTTAATTGAATTTGCTGAAAAAGAAGATGTTTCATAACTTATAGTATTTTTTATCGACACCGATGGGTTTTCTTCTCGAAAAGTTATTCTTTTTTTTTTTGAATTTCTTTTAAATTTATTTTTTAAATTTGATTCTAATGAAACTAATTCTTTATCCTGTTCTATATTATTTGTTTTTGAATTAGTTTCTAAATTTGAATATTCAGTATGTAAAATAAAAGTTGATGATTTTTTTTTACGTGGAATTTGTATAGTATGTTTTTTATTTAATGATTTTATAGCTTCATTATTAATTAAACTTCTTCTTAATAAATATCCTTTTTCTCCAACATTATTTGATTTTTCATTTAACATATTTAAAAAATTTAAATAATTAAAAATATAATTGAAAAATTATAGTAAAATAAAAAAAAGAAATATATATTGAGAGAATATATGTTTTCTTTTAATGATTATGATGTTTTTATGATTAATATTGATTAATACGTTTTAAAATGTATAAGAATAAGTGGATCTCTCATATATTTTTTATTAATTTACATTTTTTTGTTACATATTTTATTTATTTTTTTGAGAATTATATCTTATTATTTATTATTTAAATTTAATTGTTTTAATTATAAATAATATATTTTGATTATTAATATTATATAAGTGAATAAAATGATTAAAAATTTATGAAATTTAAACATAATTAATTTAAAAAAAAAATAAATTAATGGACAAAAATAAATTCGTTCTCCCAAAATGTGATTTTATTTTTTTTGACATAGCAGCAAATTTATGTAGTGAAGAATTTCAAGGAATATATCATGAGAAAAAATACCATGAAACAGATGTGGATGAAGTAATAGAAAGAGCAAATAAAATGGGAGTCAAAAAAATGTTATTTGCAGCAGGAAATTTTGAAGACACAAAAATATCATATAATTTATCTAAAAAAAGTCCAAATTATTATATAACAAGTGGAATTCATCCTTGTAGAACAACAGAAGCATTAAAATTATTTAATAATGATATTGAATCTATTTTCAAAAATTTAGATGATTTAATAAATTTATATAAAGATAAAATTATTGCTGTTGGTGAATGTGGTTTAGATTATGATTTATTACATTATTCAAATAAAGAAGATCAATTAAAATTATTTTCTCCTCATTTTTCATTAGCTGAAAAATATAATTTACCCATGTATTTTCATGATAGAAATTCAAATGATGAATTTTATAATATTGTAAAAGAAAATAGAAATAAATTTAATAAAGGAATTGTACATTCTTTTACTGGAAGTGAAGATGAATTAAATAAATATTTAAGTTTAAATTTATATATTGGAGTTACTGGAGCATCTTTTAGAACAAAAAATATTATTGAAGTTGTTAAAAAAATCCCAAATGATAAATTATTATTTGAAACTGATGCTCCTTATTGTGAAATTAGAAGTTCAAATGCTGCTTTTCAATTTGTTGAAACTTCTTTTAAAGGAAGATTAAAAAAAGAAAAAATGAAAAAAGGATTTATGTGTAAAGAAAGAAATGAACCTTGTACTATGATACAAGTTCTTGAAGCATTAAGTAAAATTAAAGAAATTGATAAAAAAGAATTATCTGAAATTTGCTATAAAAATAGTCTTGAATTATTTAATTTAAAGGAATAAAAAAATTATAAACAATAATAAAATACATTATAATTAAGTGATAAAATTAAATAATAAATAACTGTTATTATTAAAAATAAATAAAAATAAATAAAAATGTTTAAACTAAAATCAAAATCAATAAATTCAAAAGTAAATCCAACATCAAATAATCCTTTAATAACAAAAATATCAATAAATTGTGATCCAAATCCAAATAAATATAATGAATTAACTCAAGTTAGATTAAGTCAATATCCTCCAATTTATTATTATAGAAAAGTAGAAAATCCATATCAATATAATATATCTAGTGTTGATTTAAAATACTCAAATAGAAAAAGTAATGAAGAGATTTTTACTGATAAAGTAAAAGATATTATTAATAAAGAATCAGGAGGAACAATGACTTTAGAAGATATTTTATCTCAAAGTTCAAAAAAAGATAATTTAAAACCTAATGGTTATCCTTATTTTGATTATTTAAATAAACATCCTATTTTATTGAAAAGTATGCATAATTTACCAAGGAAATTAAATATAAATTTTATGAAAAAAATAAATAATGAAGGTGATAGAAATTTAAGAACTAATCCTTCACCTTATATTTCTAATAATAAAAATGGAAATGATAATTATGAAGAAAATATTAATAAGCAAAATTATGAAGATGAGAAAAATAATGGTTTTGAAAATATTAGATATGAACCAAATGGAAATAATATTAATCAAGTTGATAATGAAAAAAATAATGATGTAAAAGAACCAAATAATAACCTTATTGAGATAGAAAATAATAATAATCAAAATCCTGAAAATATAAATAATAATAATGAAAAACAACAAGAAACAAATGAAAATAATATTAATGAAATAACAAAAGAAAATAATAATGAACAAATAATAGAAAATACAAATAATAATTTAAATGAACCTCAAAGAGAAAATTTAGATAATTTAAAAACAGAAAACGACGAAAAAAATTATAATGAAAATTACAATGATGATGAAGAAGAATTAAATGAATTTACATCACAATTTAACTATAACAACAATCTTCAATTTAAATACAATAATTATAACACACATCATGATCCAAAAAAGATAAAATTTCCAAGAAATATATATCCATTATTAACAGAAAGAGAGGAAATACAATATAAATATTATGAGAGTGATCCTCTTTTATTAAAAGATGATGAATTATTTAAAAAAAAATCAGGTGAAAAAAATATATTTAGAAATCATCGTCAATTAACTGATTTTGAAGGTAAATTACATATGACTAGTGAAAGTAATTCAAGTTGGATTCCTAGAATTCCAAAAAGAACAACATATAATAATTATACTTCTGTTCAATATAATATTATTTCTCCTGGAAAAAAATCTGTTTTTAAAACAAAAGATGAAATTAATGGAATTAAAATTACTAATAGAGTTAAATCTGTTTCTGAATTTGTTGATGTTAATAGAATTGATGCTGTTAATTTAAGTGATCTATTTGCAAATTCTGTTAAAGATAAACATTGGTTTAAAAGAACTGATCAAGTTGGAGCTAATCATTCTGATTTACATTTGACTTATAGAGAAAGAATTCCTCATACTTTCAGTTAAATTTTAATTCAATTTATTTATTTTTGTTGACAACAAAAAAATTTTATTTTTATTTACTTTTCTTTTTATTTCATTTAAAAATATATGTCTATATTATTTATTTCAATAAACATCAATAACAAAGTTTATTTTAATTTATATTCAAAAAAAAAATTGGAAATATTTTTGTAAAATGTATTTCTTTCAGAAATGAATTTTTTTGGATAAATCATTTTAAAAGTGGATTAAATATAATTTCAGTTTTATTTTTATATATTTATTTTATTTTAAATATATTAATAATTTTAACTTATATGTTAAATATGAACATTTATATAAAAGAAAATAATATTATTTCTAATATTTCATTTATTTTTCTTTTATGTATTGTTTCTTATAAATCAATTTTCAAAGTTTTTTTTTGAATGATTAATAAATTAATAATTAATTCAAATTCTAATCAGTAAAACAGACTTAAAAATAAAAAAAAAAAGAAATTTAACAATAAAATAATAAAAAATTCTTTATTTTGCTCCTTAAAAAGAGATTAAAAAAACTTCTTAAAAAAAATTAAGCAAACTAGACAAAAAGAAATAAATTTATTGTTTAGAAGCGACTTTTTCAATAAGCCATTTCAATCCTTCCATAATTCCAAAACCTTTTAAAGCAGAACAAGCATAAAGACTCCAATCTCTATCAGTAATATCATTTAATTCTAATTTATCAACTATTTCATCAGCTCCTAAACAAGTAGCTAAATCAGCTTTATTAGCATAAACTAAAAGAGGAACTTTCATTAATTTATCTTCTTTCATTAAAAGTTTCAATTGATCATTACATTCACCAATTCTTTCTTCATCAGCAGAATCTACTACATATAATAATGCATCTACATTATCATAATAATAACTCCAATATTGTCTTATTTCCTTTTGTCCTCCAATGTCCCATACGTTTATTGTAAATCCTTCTTGTATTATTGTCTTTATATTCATCCCTTTTGTTGGCTCTGTTGTTTTCACTTGCTCTTGGGTTATGTTGTGTAATAATGTTGTTTTTCCAGCATTGTCTAATCCAAGAATTAAAATGTTAGGATCTTTATCAAATTTCTTGTAGTTCTTTAATAATTCTAAAAGTCCCATTTTTCTTTATGTTTTATTTTTTGTTTTTTTTATTTTTTTAAAGGGATTTTTTTAGCTTTTTTTACACTTTTTATTTTTATATTAAAGGAATAAAGGTTTATTTTTTTCCTAATTTTTATTTTAATTTTTTTTTTGAACTATTTAAAGATACAATTAATCTTTTTCATATTTTTTATATGGAAAACCCAGAAGAAAAGAAAGAAACAGAGCAAAACCCAGAAGAAAAAAAGCCAGAAGAAGAAAAGGAGAAAAAGAAGGAAGAATACCGTGATCCTGAAACAGGTGAAATAATATCAAAATCTAAATATAAGCAAATAATGAAAATGAAGCAAAAAGCAGAAAATGAAGAGAAGAAAAAGAAGGAAAAAAAGGAGAAAGAAAATTTAAATCCCGAGAAAAAATCAAAGAAAAAAGAAGGTGAAGAAGAAGAGCTTGATCCTACAAAATACTTTGAAAATCGTAAAAATTGGATAATAAGTGAATTACAAAAAGGAAATCATCCATATCCACATAAATTTAATGTAACAATATCTCTTCCAGACTTTATAACAAAATATAAGGATATAACAAAAAAAGGAGAATTTCTTCCAGAAACAGTTCAAGTAGCAGGAAGAGTACATTCAATAAGAAAATCAGGTTCATCATTAATATTTTATGATATAAGAGGAGAAGATGCTCAAATTCAAATATATGTTGATGAACGTAATCATAAAGGAAAAAAAAGTTTTGTTGATACTCATATTAATGTTAGAAGAGGTGATTTTATTGGTGTTATAGGACATCCTGGAAGAACTAATCCAAAGGGAAAAGAAGGTGAATTAAGTGTTTCTTGTGAAGAATTAATTTTATTATCTTATTGTATGCATATGTTACCTAAAGTTGAAACTGGATTAAAAGATACTGAAACTAGATTTAGAAAAAGATATCTTGATTTAATTATTAATCCTAATGTTAAAAGAAATTTTATTATGAGAAATAATATCATTAATTATATCAGACAGTTTTTATTAGATAGAAAATTCGTTGAAGTTGAAACTCCTATGATGAATATGATTGCAGGAGGTGCTAATGCTAAACCTTTTATTACTCATCATAATGAATTAAATATGAATTTATTTTTAAGAATTGCACCTGAATTATATTTAAAAGAATTAATTGTTGGAGGAATGGATCGTGTTTTTGAAATTGGAAAACAATTCAGAAATGAAGGTATTGATTTAACTCATAATCCTGAATTTACAACTGTTGAATTTTATATGGCTTATGCTGATTATTTTGATTTAATGGATTTAACTGAAGAATTATTAAGTACTATGGTTTTTAAATTTTTTGGAACTTATAAAATTCAATATCATCCTGATGGAAAAGATGAAGAAGAACCTAAGAAAACTGATAAAAAAGGAAAAAAAGGAGAAAAAAAAGAAGAAGAGAAAAAAGAAGAAGAGAAAAAAGAAAAGAAAAAAGTAGTTGAAATTGATTTTAAACCACCATTTAAGAGAATATCATTAATAAAAGGACTAGAAGAGGAATTAAATATAAAAATTCCCGAAGATTTAGAAAGTGAAGAATGTAGATTATTCTTAGAGAATTTATGTAAAGAAAAGAACATAGATTGTCCACCTCCAAAAACAACAGCAAGATTATTGGATAAATTAGTAGGAGAATTTATAGAACCAAAATGTGTATCACCAACATTTATAATAGATCATCCTCAAATAATGAGTCCATTAACAAAATATCATAGATCAATTCCTCAATTATCAGAAAGATTTGAATTATTTATAAATTGTCATGAAATAATTAACACTTATACTGAATTAAATGATCCTATTAAACAAAGAGAACTTTTTGTTAAACAAATGGAAGCTAAAGCTCAGGGTGATGAAGAAGCTAATGATATTGATGAAACTTTCTTAAATGCTCTTGAACATGGTTTACCACCTACTGGAGGATTTGGAATGGGAATCGATCGATTAACTATGATTTTAACTGATAATGTTAATATTAAGGAAGTTATTCTTTTCCCTGCTATGAAACCACAAGATGAAAAAAAAGAAAATGAAAAAAAAGATGATGATAAAAAAGAAGATGATAAAAAAGAATAAAATGTCTAAATTAAGAAATCTAAGGGAATTAAATTAATTTAATTTTTTGTTCTAGAAAAATAATATGAAATATTTTATTAAAAATTTTTCTTCGAGTCTAAGAATAGTAAAATCTTTATTTTTAACTTATTTTTTTATTAAAAACAATTAAATGAAGATTTCCAATTTAAAGTAAGTAAACTTTATCAATTGAAAGAAATTCAAAAAAATTTAAAAATACAGATGAAAGAATTTTTGATAATAAAATTAAAAAATTTAATTTTATTGAAAGATAAATTTTAATATTCATATACCACAAAATAATTATTTTTTAAATTTAAAAAGTGATAAATAAAAAAATTTCTAAAATCAAAAAAGGTTTTTATAAATCATATGTTTCGTTGTAAAAAGTTATAAATATAAATTAGTTAATATTTCTTATAATAATAATATAGAAGAGTATTAAAAAAGCGAAACTATTTTTATAAATTTTGTAAAAAAAAATATCAAAAATTAATAAAAAATTAAATTAAAAAATGTCAAACCAAATGAATAATAAAAAATCTAAAAACCAAGAAATAATAGGAAGAATTCATGTAAACCAATCATCGAATTTTCCAAGGTAGAAAAATTCAAGTAAATATAAAAAAAGAGGAGAAAATACAAATATCAAATATAAATTAAAAAATAAAGAAAATCCACAAAATAAAATTCAAAAGAAATAAAATATAGTATCAAATATAATAACTCAAGTAAAAAAAGATAAAAAATAGAAAATGAATTAATTGAAAGTAAAAAATAGAAAACAAATATGAAAATCCAAATAAGCAAAAATCACATTCTCATTCTCCAATTAGATTATTAAATTCAGGGATGAAAATAAATAATGGTTTTTTACCTCCAAAAATATTAGATAAAAAAACATTAGTATTAGATTTAGCTGAAACTTTAATCCATAGTGGATTTCTTCCATTTGATTATCCTTCTAATGTAATAATTAAAATCGAATCAGACAATGAAATTCATGATATTCATGTTTTAGTTGTCCTGGAGTAAAAGAATTTTTAGAAAAAATAGCAAAAAAATTTGAATTAGTTATTTTTACTGCAATTTTAAGTAATATTTATTTAATTTTATTTTCAGCAAATTCAAATGAAGTTCCCCACTGGAATCATCCAAATGAATTGTATTATTTAATATTATGTTTCTTATGTAAATATTTTTTAACAATATTAGGATTAAATATGTACAATACCAAGTATAGTATTTGGTTCAATATTTTCAATGGGAGCATTTTATTTTCATCAATTGATAAATTAGAATATACTTTTTAAATGGTTCTTCTTCTTTAAATTAAATTTAAAAGATAAAAGGGAGTAATTTAAATAAATAAATAAAAAGATAGGAAGTAAGTATATATCAATTTAATTTTTTTTGTACTTAGTTTCTTTACCTTTTTTCAATATATTTTCATAATTTTAAGATTTTTACTTTTGAAACACTGATGTTTTAAAAATATATTTATAATAAAAATAAATGATATTTCAATTAAATTTATAATCAAATAATAGAAAGAATTTTATATAGTTTAAAACTTAAAAATATTATTGTTAATTATTTTTTAAGAAAAATAAATAATAAGATTTTAAATGTATTGATTGTTTATATTAATTTAATACTTTAAACTATTTCATTGTATTATTTAAATTTATTTGTTTTCCATTGTTTTTTTTCTTCTTCGAGAAACAGATTCTTTTATGTCATCTTTTTTCATTAATTGTCCTTTGATTAAATTTTCTTCATAAGTTATTGATGATGAGATAAGTTTTTTGGCATTTTCACTACTTGTTTGTCTCCTTGATTTTCTGGTTGAAGTTGTGACGCCTTCTTTTTTTTCGTCTTCTTCCTCTTCTATTATTTTTACTTCAACTTTTTTCATAAAAAATCTTATAAATTTTTGAATGAATTGTTCTAATAAAAACATATATTTTACTCTTCTTCTATATTTACCTAAATGAAATTTAAGAATTGTCTCTCTATTTTGAGATAAATATATTCTTTTTATTAAAAGTTGTTTTATTTTATCATACTTTTGTTTTTGGAATTTCATTTCTTTACATAATATATTTTTTTATCATATTGGCATTATGAATTAATGCAACAGTTTTTATTATTGTGTGATATTTTGATAATATTTCTTTTTTATTAAATTATTTTCTTTTATTCTATTTCTTAAAATTTTTTTTATTGTCTCATTACGTTTTTTAATTATTATTTTTTTTCTTGATTCTGAAATGAATTTTTGGATGATTAATGATTTTTCATTGACAAGAAGATATCGGATTATTCTTCTGTATTTTGCAAAATTATATCTTATTGCATTTATATTTATTTCAATTTGAGATATAATATTTTTTAGTAAATTTCTTAGTTTAATTTGTTTTTTAGAATTTTGGAATTTAATTGAAAATTCTCTAATAAATCTTTTGATTGTAGTTGCATTTTCATTCAACATTATTTTTTTAATAATATTTCTATATTTCATTAATGAATATCTTAAAATTAATATTTTAGTCTCTCCATTCCCTTTAATTAAAATTCTTTTTCTTAAAATTGTTTCTATTTTTTCATATTTATTCTTCATTATTCTATTATTTAATTTTTTTCTGATAAATTTCCTGATTATAAGAGCTTGTTCTTTTAAATATTTTTCTAATATTATACTTCTATATTTCATCCATTTTAATCGAACTAATTTTTTATTATTTTCTTTTAATATAATTCTTTTCATTAAAATATATTTCATTCTTTCTTTATTTATGATATTTTTTTTTTGAATTAATTTTTCTTTTAAAAATTTTTGAATCATCAATGCTTTTTCCATTAATATTTTTTGTTTAATAATTCTTCTATACTTCATTAAAATATATCTTTTAAAATTGATTCTTTCATCTTTAAATAAAAATAATCTTTTTAATATTTTATGCATCATTTCTTTTCTTTCAGTTTCATTGTTCTCTTCAGAGAATTGTTTTTTTTCATTTATTTCTTTTTTCTTTATTTTTTTAAATGTATTTACTTCTTCTTCAGCGACTGTTTCTAAACTTTTGATTTTGTTTCCTTTAATATATATTTTATGATTTTTACATATTTCATTGTGATTATTAAAACGATAAAAAATATCTTCCTTGTTATATTTGACTTTTTCTTTGATTTTACTTAAACTAGATTCAGATTTGATAGTAAATTTAACATTTTTTGAAACTTGATTTAATATAATAAATCGTTTATAAATGTCAATTGGTTCATCTTTTTTCAACTTGTCTTTTTTCTTTATTATTCCTATAACAAAATTATCATTTTTTGAAATTCTAATATTTTCACTGAATTTATTTACTAAATCCATTTTAGAATCAATTATTTTTTTACTGAATTTTGATCGAGGTATTATTCTAATTTGCTTTTCATTTGTAATTTTATTTTTAGAGGTAAAAAGAATTCGGTACTCTAAAATTGTATATTTTAATTGAGATTTATTCTCTGAATTAATATAATTTAATCTTTCATTTCTATAAAATTTATTATTTCTATTAAATAATTCTAAATATTCTTCTTTTATTTCATCTTGATTCATTTTTTTTATCTTTTTCTTGGATGAATGAATAAATGAAAAACTTTCGATTGATTGAATATGATTATTATAATTTTCGTTAAAATCAATTAATTTAATACTTCTAGGAGAATTATTTTCTTGATATGTTAAAGCCTGAATTTTTGGTTCAGTCCTTTCTGGCTTGTAAGTTGATGTTGAATATTCAATGAAAGGTTTTTCTACTTTATACGTCTTCACTGAATATTTTTTTTGGAAAAGAGATGATCTAATATTAAATGTGGTTTTTACTCTAAGAGCTTTTATTATCAAAAGAATTTCTCTTTTTTTTAATAAATCTCCTAATCTTTGCCATTTATTCTCTTCTTCATAATCATCGAAGTTTTCTCTACAAAATCTACTAATAATCTCAGAAGCTTCTATTAATTGACATAATTTTGCTTTTTTTCTCCATTCTCTTATATACTTTCTTAAATTCAAATCTACTGTTATTTTCTTCAAAAATATTTTCTTTAAAGCTTCTATTTTTTTGTTTTTATTTTCTAGCAAATTGTTTCCAACATCACAAACTTTTATTCTCTCTTTTTCAATATAATCATTTAAATCTATTGTATCTGTCATTTCATTTTTTGTCAATTGTTTAACTATATTAGATGGAATTTCAAATCTTTCATTTACATAAATAATCTTTTGTTTGAGTTTAAATAATTGATGAGATATTTCTCTAGATTCGTTTTGTTGAATTTTGTAAAGTTTATAGTTAATTTGATAATCTTTTAATATTCCTTTTTGGGAATTTTCTTCTAGTGAAATTTCTTTTATTTTTTCAACACTTTCTTTTTCAATTAAATTATCTTCTTCTTTTTTACAAACTTCTTTTTCAATTTCTTTTGATTTTATTTTTTGTTTCTCCAATTCATCTTTTGATTTTTGAATTTTATTTTCTTTTTCTTCTACGCTTCTTTTCTCATTCATCATTTTATTTGATTTATATATAAATGATTCTACTTTTTCTAAATGAAGTAATGTATCAAAGAATTTTGAATTACTTTTTGAATAATAGAATGATATAATTGTTTCTTTCTGATTATGCCTTTCAATTTTTTTCTTTTTTGAAGAATTTAATTGAATATTAATGATTGAAAAAACTCCCAATTTTTTTGTCATTTCTTCTTTTTCTTTATTCTTTTCAGTCATTTCAATCATATTATTGTTTTTATCTAAAATTGATTCTTCATCATTTATTTTCTTGACTTCAGCAGGAATTGATGTTTCTTTGATTACATTCATTTTCTTTTGCATTGTTTTCTCTTGTCCAAATAATGAAAATCTCTCGTTTTTAAAGATAATTTTTTGTTGGGTATTTTTTTTAACATTTATTTCATCTTTTTCCTTATTTGAAATTATCTGGAAATTGAAACTATAAATTAATTCTTCATTTAATTCATCATATAAGTATTCGTACTTTATTTTTCTTTTCCTTTCTTTATATATTATATTCATTTCTTTATAACGTTTTTTTGAGATAATTTTCCATTTCTCAAATTTCCTTCTTTTCATCAGTTGATATAATATATCAATTTTCACTTCTTTTAAATGAGGGATTTCTTTTTCTTTTTGAGTTTCTTCTTCCATACTGTTTGAATCTTTCTTTTCTTCTGAACTCTGATATATTTTTTCGACTTTCTCTATTTGATTGGTTATTTGAGGGTAATTTTGGTCTTTATTTTTGAAATCACCTAAAATCGACCATGCTCCAATTGATTTCATTGTAATTTCATATTTTTGATGAAGTTTCTTTTCACTTATTATTTCAATATCACTTTTAGTCATCTTAAATTTAATTTCTGATTCCCTCTTAATTTCTTTATTTTCTTTTATATCCTTATTTATAATTTCAATATTATTGTTTGTAATTTCATATTTTTGATGAAGTTTCTTTTCACTTATTATTTCAATATCACTTTTAGTCATCTTAAATTTAATTTCTGATTCCCTCATAATTTTCCTTTTATCATTCATTTCATATTTTGATGTAAATTCAACATTGACTACTTTTGGAGAAATTTCAATATTTGTGTCTTTATCCATTGTAATAAAATCTGCTACCCTTTCAGATTTTTTAATATCAAAGAGTTTTATTATATTTTCTTTGTTTCTTTTTCTAAATAATATTTCAAATTCTTTTTCATGAATGATTTTATTTTTTTGTTTTATACATTGGATTTCTTCATCGATAGAAATTGGTTTATTGTCAAAAATATGAATTCTATTTTCTTGAATTATCATATTATTTAAAAATGTATAACAATCAGTATTAGTTTCTTTTTCAAATCTAATTGTTTCTTTATTATTCTTAAATGAGAATTTTTCACTAGCAACTAATTTGTTTTCAGTTATTATTTTATTTTCATTTTTTCCCAAATTCTCATATTTTTCAGATGATTCATCTTTCATGATTTTTCTTTTACCTAAAATTTCATATTCATTTCTTAAATCAATTTGGAAAGGAATAAATAGTTTTAATTTATTTTTTGAATCAAATATAATATTTGAATGTTTTTTTTCAATGGTAAAATTGTCTTTAGTTTCTTTAAACAATTTAATTTTGTGTTCTGGAAATCTTTGTTCCTTATTTTCCATAACGGTACTAATTTCTTTATTTGTTTTATTATAAATAATAAAAGATTCTTGATGTTCCATTATATTTATACATTTACAATTGTTTTTCCATTGTAAAAATCTTTGCCTAATAATTATTTTAGATATAAGGGGATTTTTTATTTTTTTAATTTTTTCTTTAGTTCTTATTATTATTGATTTTTCTTGGGTGTTTTCTGAATGTTCTAAATTAGAAATTACCCTTTTTTTGACTTCTGTTTGAATTCCAATTTCAGTTGTATTTAATGATAAACTGGAAATTAAATTTTTATTTTCAATTTCTTCTTTCTTTATTCTGATTGATTCATCTAAATTTTTTTCTGTATCTAAACTAATATCAATTGTTTGATTTTTATCAATCTCTCTTTTATTTTCTATCATTTCTACCCTTTTTTTGATATTGTTTTTATCATTCAAAATTGAAAATTCTTCATTAAATGCCCTAATTAATGTATCCTTTTTAATTCTAAATATTTGAATATCAAATTGATTTATTTCTATATTCTGTTCATTAATTTTTTCAATTGAAATTTTTTCCTTTTTTTTAAATAATTCAGGAATAATTTCGATATTTTGAGAATAAATTTCATAAACCTTTTTGTATTCTTTTTCATCATATTTTTGATTATTGTCTGATTTTTTAGTTCCACTAATTTCATTTAATTCTTTTATATCTTCTTCTTTTTTGTTTCTGTCTTTATCACTAATATTTTTTTTATTGTTTATCATGAAGAAAGAACCTTGATTAATTCTTTTTAAATCAGTCTTTTCTAGATACTTGATTTCATAATTATTTGTAATGGTTTCTTTATTATCAGAAGATTTTGAGTTAATTTGATATATATGATTTAAATTAATCATTAAATTTGGTTTCTTTAAACTAAGGATAATAAATGATTCAACTTTTTTGTCGATAACTAAGTCTTTTTTTATTCCCAAAAGATATATAAATTCTTTATTTTTTTCTATTTGGTACATTTGTTTCTTTTTTTCTTTAACTTCAAATGTGTTAATATTTTTAGATAATGATAAATAATGTTTTGATTTTTCTTTGATTTCATAAGATTCATTTAAATCAATTACTTTATTAATTATTTTTTTTTCTTTAATTTCATATGAATAATTTGATATATAACATAATTGGCATTTTTTATATTCTTTAATTTCATATGAGTCATTAATACATAATTTTAAATTATTTAAGTGATGTTTGTGATAAAGAGAAAAAATGGAAAAAGAATCAGTATTTTCAAATTGAAATGTAGTGGTGATTCTAAGAAGAGTAGGATCAATAATTGCAATATTTTCATTACTGTTTATTTCATATTCTTCTTGATTTTCAATCTTTAATTCTATTTTTACTTTTTCTTCTTTTATTTCTTCTTTTTCTTCACTTATTATTTCATATTCTTCTTGATTTTCAATCTTTAATTCTATTTTAACTTTTTCTTCTTTTATTTCTTTCTTTATATCTTTTTCTTCTTTTATTTCTTTCTTTATATCTTTTCCTTCTTTTATTTCTTCCTTTATATCTTTTTCTTCTTTTATTTCTTCTTTTTCTTCACTTATTATTTCATATTCTTCTTGATTTTCAATCTTTAATTCTATTTTTACTTTTTCTTCTTTTATTTCTTTCTTTATATCTTTTTCTTCTTTTATTTCTTTCTTTATATCTTTTCCTTCTTTTATTTCTTCCTTTATATCTTTTTCTTCTTTTATTTCTTCTTTTTCTTCACTTA
>JAEEGK010013907.1_pt1 | contig 18055 bp, 19 predicted proteins | sample 8958771 | NCBI WGS metagenome assembly JAEEGK01 (sample SAMN16246547, study PRJNA631951) | gut metagenome | biome: gut microbiome; feature: rumen; material: SC-attached | host: Bos | place: Iran: Karaj | collected 2018-10
TGATATATTTGCCATCGGTTTTAGAAAAGTATATTTTTAATTATACAATTTTAATAATATGGTAAACTACAAAGATTTAGGCTTGGTTAACACCCGTGAGATGTTTGCCAAAGCAGTTAAAGGCGGATACGCTATCCCGGCCTTCAACTTCAACACAATGGAACAAATGCAGGCTATCGTAATGGCCGCAGTTGAGACCAAATCGCCTGTCATTATGCAGGTATCGAAAGGCGCTCGCAACTACGCTAACGGCACCATCCTTCGCAACCTGGCAAAAGGCGCCGTTGAGTACGCTAAAGAACTTGGCTGCCCCAATCCGCAGATTGTTCTTCACCTTGACCACGGCGACAGCTTCGAGCTCTGCAAGGACTGCATCGACAACGGTTTCTCATCGGTTATGATTGACGGCTCGTCGCTGCCATACGAAGAGAACATAAAGTTGACAAAGAAGGTTGTTGAATACGCTCATCAATTCGATGTTACCGTTGAGGCTGAACTTGGCGTTTTGGCTGGTGTTGAAGACGAAGTTTCGGCTGCTGAATCACACTACACAAAACCTGAAGAGGTTGTGGATTTCGCCACTCGCACAGGCTGCGATTCGCTGGCCATCTCAATCGGCACATCGCACGGCGCACACAAGTTCACACCTGAACAGTGCACTAAAGTAAATGGCGTTCTTGTTCCGCCCCCGTTGGCATTCGACGTTCTTCACGAAATCGAGAAAAAACTTCCAGGCTTCCCAATCGTTCTGCACGGCTCATCGTCGGTTCCGCAGGAAGAGGTTGAAACCATTAACAAATATGGTGGCAAACTTGAAGCCGCTATCGGTATTCCGGAAGAGCAACTTCGCGAGGCTTCGAAGTCGGCTGTTTGCAAAATCAACATCGACTCTGACTCTCGCCTGGCTATGACCGCCGCTATCCGCAAATATCTTGCCGAGAACCCGTCGCACTTCGACCCGCGTCAGTATCTGAAACCTGCCCGCGAGAATATGAAGAAAATGTACATCCACAAGATTGTCAACGTTTTGGGCAGCGACAACAAATTGTAATCACGCTTCCGCGATATAAGAAAAGCGAATTCCGAAAGGGATTCGCTTTTTTTGTTGGCCCACCACATTGATTGACAAAAAAGAACAATTGCATTATGTTTATTTTGATTTCAGAATTTGGCGCATATCTTTGTATATAATATCCATACTAAAAACTATTATATGAAAAAAACGACTCTATCACTTTTATTACTATTCGTAGCATTCATAACAGCAGCTCAAACCATAACAGGAAATATTACAGACAGCCAGAACGACCCGATACCTAACGCCGTACTTATTCTGCAAAACTCAGATTCATCATTTGTGAGTGCAACTACAACTGATTCTGTAGGAAATTTTACTCTGCAAATCAACATTGGCAACGGCCTGGTAGTTGTGCAGCATCTGGCATACGAAACAAAAACAATTGCTTTTGCGCAAGGCGATTATTCAACTCTGAAAAAAATTGCGTTGACTGAAAAGACCAACCAACTGGACGGAATAACAGTGAGCGCCGATGCACCGGACGTGATTGTAAAAGACAACGCATTGGTTTACAATGCTCAACACATTGCTGAGAAGAAGGCCGTAAGCAATGCCTTTGAATTGCTGAAATACACACCTGGCGTCACAACCCGCAACGATGATATCAGTCTGGCCGGCGCATCACAGCTGACCGTAATAATTGACGGCAAGGCCACAATGCTCAGCAACAGTGAGATAGCCGAATTGCTGAAAGCCATGCCGGCAAGCAGCATTGGCAACATCGAAGTAATGTATAAGGCACCGGCAAAATATGGTGTCAAAGGTGCTCTGATAAACATTGCAACCAGCAAAAATCAGCGCAAAACACCTTGGGAAGCAGAACTTGCGACCGAATACTTGCAAGAATTTTATGCTACAGAACGTTCACGGGCAAATATCGCTTACCGCAGCGAGAAACTTGACGTTGATGTCCTTGCCAATGCTTCATATGGTAAAATAAGGTACGATGGACACGATTATTCCATAAACAACTTCAACGGCGTACAAACCATTATTGACCAAGAATCGTTTTCTGCTAACAAAAAAAACAATAACATGTTCCGAACATCAATCGACTTTAACTTCAATGAAGACAACTCGATATCACTGATGTATTATGGCAAGTTTTCCAAAAAAAACGAACCGATAAAATCGGAAACTAAATTCCTTTATCATACTGGGGAAACCGGCTTAGTGAGCAGCATTAACACTGAAGACGGCAAGAATTATCTCCATAACGTAAACCTGAAAGGTGTGTTTGGCGGAGCAAACATCACTGCCGATTATATATCGTATTATGACAAAACTGGATCAGAATACAACGATTTTGAAAATGGCAGTATAACTGCTGATTATCAAAACAAATCAAAAATGGACATCGACCAGTATAAACTGATTGCCAGTTACGACTGGGAATTCAGCGATATCTGGCAGATGAGTGCCGGAGCCCAAGGAACAATGACAAATTCTGCAACTGAAGTCAGCTATCTGTACCCCAAGAATGGCGTGTATGAGCTTGACAAAAGCAGTTATAGCGACAATCAGCAAAAAGAACACCGACTCTCGGTTTTTGCCGAAACATTCAACACTATTTTCGATAGTATTCAACTCGACTTCACTCTCGAACTGGAGTATTTCAAATCAGATTACGATGAAAACGGCACAAAATCAACCTTGTGGGATGAATGGCATTTATATCCGAGCCTATCAATTATGTGGCCGCTAAAACACGATGTTATACAAATGTCTGTATCAACCTATAAAAACTATCCGTCATACTGGGATTTAAGCCCACATTCTTTACAAATGAACCCTTACAAATTCTGCATTGGCAATCCGTTGCTGAAACCATCAACCAGTTACGACATAAGTCTTGCATACATGCTAAATAAGACATACACAATTGAAGCTTATTGTTTTTATGAAAAAGACGCCTTTAGAGAATTACCCTATCAGGATGCCGAAAAGTTAAGGAACTACCATCAAACTGTCAATTTCGACTACGAATTAACCAGTGGCATTGGCGGAGAAATTCCTTTTGAAGTAAGCTTCTGGGAACCAACACTATCCGGATACATGATATACACCAGATGCAAGATGTCGGACTTCCATGGTCTGTCTTTCGAGAGAAATAACTTTTTTGTTTCAGTTGCAGCAGAAAACACATTCACGGTATCAGAAGAAAAACCAAATTTGAAATTCATGCTTACTGCAGAATATATGTCGAAATCAATTCAAGGCATTTACGACATGAACGACGGCTATAACTTGGAGATTGGTATGAGATGGGCTATTTTAGACAATCTTATTTTCACGGCAAATTGGACAGACATTTTTGAACGCTGGGGTCCATATCCTGCAACCGTCAATTTTAACGGACAATACAATAAAGTAGGCCAAAAATTATACAATAAATTCAACGCGTCGCTAGTATGGCGCATTGGAGGCTTCAAAGCCAAAGATGTGGAAATTACTGATACGGAAAGAATGCAGAGATAAATTGACATTTTTACAATACGACTCTACGAACATAAAGTCACCATTTTTATAAATTTGTATATTTAAAACTAAAAACACATTCAAAATGAAGAAATTATGCTTATTACTGACCGCTGCTTGCTTTGCGGCTGTCGGTTGCTCGTCGCACAAAGCGGCACCGGAGACTTACAACCAATCGCGCACGCTCGAAGACGGCGGCACTGGCGACTACAAGGCCATTATGGTGGCCGAACCTTCGCTGGCCGAGCACACCATCTTCCGCCCCGCCGACCTTTCACCGTTCAACGCAAAGAACCCGCTGCCCGTGCTGGTTTGGGGTAACGGCGCCTGCGGCAACTCGCCGTGGGAACACGTCAATTTCCTGAACGAGATTGCATCGCACGGCTTTATGGTTGTGGCCATCGGCAACTTCCCCGTCGACGACCAGCCCTACCACGGCCCAATGTCGAAAACCGAGCAGCAGATTGAAGGTCTTGACTGGGCAGTGGCTCAAAACGCCGACAAGAACAGCCCCTACTATCAAAAACTTGATATGCAGAACATTGCGGCTGCAGGAATGTCGTGCGGCGGATTGCAGACACTCAACAACGCCACCGACGAGCGCCTGAAAACCATTATGATATGCAACAGCGGCTCGTTCATCGACCCGAATACCGCCATCCCAGGAATGCCAATGCCAACCAAGGACGATTTGCAGAAAATCAAAGTTCCTGTGCTCTACCTGCTTGGCGACACCACCGACATTGCCTACGGGAACGGTATGGACGATTTCAGCCGCATCAACAACGTGCCCATTGCCGCCTGCAACCTGCCCGTTGGCCACGGCGGAACCTACCGTCAGCCTTACGGCGGCGAGTTTGCAATTGTTGCCACAGCCTGGCTCAAATGGCAACTCAAAAACGACGACGAAGCGGCGCTTATGTTCAAGGGCGAGAACCCTGGCGTGGCTCAACGCGAAGGCTGGCGAATTGACAAGAAGAATATTGATTGATTCTTTCCACGAGATAAAAATGAAGGCGGGCTTTTGATTGGCTCGCCTTTTTTTCGCGCATCTGCTGACGCAAGACTCACACCGTCAACTCGCAAATCTCGCAGCCGGTAACCTTCACCAAATCGTTTGGGGCAAGTTTTATCTGCATTCCGCGGATTCCGGCGCTGATGTAAATTTCGTCGTATAAGATGCACTGCTCGTCGAGATAGGTTGGATAATGCTTTTTCATTCCGATGGGCGAGCATCCGCCGCGAATATAGCCCGTAAGTGGCTGAAGCTCTTTAACGTGAATCATCTCAGCGCTTTTGTTACCCGATGCTTTGGCGGCTTTTTTCAAATCAACCTCGTCCGCCCCGGGAATCACGCAGACGAACAGCCCTGTTTTGTCGCCACGCAGCACCAAAGTTTTGAAAACCTGACCTATATCCTGCCCCAACTGCGCGGCAACGTGCGTTGCGCTCAGGTCCGACTCGTCAACCTCATACTCGGTCAGGCTGTAGTTGATGCCGGCCGAATCCAAAATACGTGCGGCGTTTGTCTTGTTCATTGTTCAAATTTTTGGCAAAAATACCATCAATTTTGTTGCTACGGATAGTATTTTTGCGGCCGATGGTCAACATTCACAACATATTGAGCTATCTGCGATGGCAGGCACAAGCCCGCGACCGGCAAGGGCACCGCATACACTCGCCGTTCCTTTACGAACTGATAACCAACCAACTGCATCAGAAAATAAAAGCCGATAGGGTTACAAAAGTTGAGCAATACCGCAAACAGCTACTGACAGACAAACGCACCATCAACGTTACCGACTACGGCTCGGGCAGCCAGTTCGACAAAGGCAACACCCGCCGTGTGCGCGACATTGCCCGCCACAGTTCAACATCGGCCCGCGACGGACGGTTACTCACGAATTTGGCATCTGCAATGCAGTGCCGCAACATTGTCGAGTTAGGCACCAATTTGGGCATTGGCGCGCTCTATTTGGCCCATTCGGCACACTGCCAAAAACTAATAACCATCGAAGGCTGCCCAACGCTTTCGCAGATGGCCGCCACGGCTTTCAAACAATTGGATGCCAACAACATAACCGCCATTAACGAACGCTTTGAATCGGCACTTCCCAAGGTCTTGGCCGAGATACCAACTCTCGACCTGCTTTTTATCGACGGCAATCACAGTTACCAGCCAACAATGAGTTATTTCACTCAGTGTCTGCCATTTGCCGGCAACAATTCCGTTTTTGTCATCGATGATATTCATAAAAATGCCGAAATGGAACGCGCTTGGCACGAGATTATTGAAAATGAGCAAGTAACGTTATCTCTCGATTTTTACACTATGGGCGTGGTCTTTTTCCGCAGCCAACTGTCGCGTCAGACCATCTGCCTGCGCTACTAAACTGCGTTTTTATCGAAACTTCAACCATATAACAATTTGACTATAAACACATTAACCGATATATATAAAAATATTAGCGTGGTATGATACATTTTGGATATTTTTTTCATATTTGCGCGAAATTTTAAAACCTAAAGGCTATGTATTGGACTCTCGAACTGGCATCAAAGTTGGAAGACGCACCTTGGCCAGCAACAAAAGAAGAATTGATTGACTACGCCATTCGGTCAGGCGCACCAATGGAAGTGGTTGAGAACCTGCAGGAAATGGAAGACGACGGCGATATCTACGATAGCATTGAAGATATTTGGCCCGACTATCCAAGCAAGGAAGATTTCTTTTTCAACGAAGACGAGTATTAATCACACGTCACAAAAATAAAAAGAACGGTATGCTGTGCATATCGTTCTTTTTTTGTATACAAAGGTCTGTATGTCAGACTATTTCCGATTCAAATACCATTCCACCGTTTTCAAAATTCCGCTTTCGAAATTCTCGTCGGCACGCCAGCCAAGTTCCTTCTCAATTTTTGTGGCATCGATAGCGTAACGACGGTCGTGGCCGGCACGGTCTTTCACAAAGGTAATCAACTCTTTATACGATTTTCCATCAGTGCGTGGGCGTTGGTCGTCGAGAATGGTGCAGATGGTATCGACAATCTGCAGATTGGTGCGTTCGTTGCGGCCGCCAATGTTATAGGTCTCACCCGCCTTTCCGCGATGGTAAATCAAGTCGATGCCTGCGCAGTGGTCAATCACATACAACCAGTCGCGAATGTTCTTGCCGTCGCCGTAAATTGGTATGTTCTCTCCTGCCAAAGCCTTGCGGATAATGGTCGGAATCAACTTCTCATTATGCTGCTTCGGACCGTAATTGTTTGAGCAGTTGCTTGTTGTGACATTCATCCCATAAGTGTGGTGATAAGCGCGCACAATCAGGTCGGAACTTGCTTTGGCCGCCGAATACGGGCTGTTTGGCGCATACGGTGTTGTTTCGGTGAAGAAACCAGTTTCGCCCAACGTGCCGTAAACCTCATCGGTTGAGATATGGTGGAAGCGACAACCCTCATAGTCTTTTTTGTACTTGAAAGGCGCGTCCATCCAGTATTTGCGGGCCACATCGAGCAATGTAAACGTACCGTTGATGTTCGTCTTGATAAAGATTTCAGGGCCGTTGATTGAGTTATCGACGTGCGACTCGGCGGCAAAGTGAATCACACCGCGGATATCGTACTGACGGAACAGATACTCAACAAGTTCGCGGTTGCAGATATCGCCCTGAACAAACGTGTACTGGTCGCTGTCCTCAACCTCCGACAGGTTGGCTAGATTGCCGGCGTATGTCAGTTTGTCAAGGTTAATGATATGATAATCAGAATGTTTATCAATAAAATAAGGAATAAAGTTCGAACCGATAAATCCGGCTCCACCCGTTACTAAAATCGATACGCTCATATTTTAATATAATTTATCCGTAAAGTTAAATAAATCAGCGTCTTTCAAATTGACAGCCGCCAAATCCTTGTCCGACAAATTTAATTCAAAATTCACTTTCGGCCATTGAATATTTAAGTCGGGGTCGTCGAAGCGGATACCGCGCTCGCTGGCCTTATTGTAGTAATTATCACATTTATAGACAAATGTGGCGTGCTCACTCAAAACCAGGAATCCGTGCGCAAATCCACGCGGAATGAAGAACTGACGCTTGTTCTCAGCGCTCAGCACAACTCCTACGTACTTGCCAAACGTTGGCGAGCCGCGACGTATGTCCACGGCCACATCGAACACTTCACCCTCAATCACGCGCACAAGTTTCGACTGCGAGTAAGGGTGCATTTGATAGTGCAGGCCGCGCAGCACTCCGCCCGTCGACGAAGATTCGTTATCTTGAATGAACCGTGTATTGCACACATTTTCAATAAATTGATTCTCACGAAATGTCTCGCAGAAATATCCTCGGCGGTCACCGAAAATCTGCGGCTCCATTATCACTACTCCGTCAATATCAGTCTTTATATAGTTCATTGCACTATATCTTGTTGTTAACCAACTTCATAAGGTATTGGCCGTAATCGTTTTTCATCAGCGGCTTGGCAAGTTCGGCCAGTTGCTCACGGGTAATGAATCCGCGCTTGAAAGCGATTTCTTCGGGGCAACTAACCATCAGGCCAGTGCGTTTTTGCAGCGTCTCGACAAAGTTGCTGGCCTCAATCAGACTGCTGTAGGTGCCAGTGTCGAGCCAGGCGAAGCCGCGGCCCATAAGTTCCATTTGCAGACTGCCGCGATTCAGATATTCCTGATTTACAGTGGTTATCTCCAACTCGCCACGCGCCGACGGCTTAATGTTTTTGGCAATCTCAACCACGCTGTTCGGGTAGAAATAGAGCCCCACCACAGCATAATTCGACTTCGGTTCTTTCGGTTTTTCCTCAATCGAAATCACCTTGCCAGTACTATCGAATTCGGCCACTCCGTAACGCTCGGGGTCGTTCACATAATAACCGAAAACCGTTGCCTTGCCTTGTTCTTCAACGTTTCGGCGGGCGTCAGCCAAGTGGTTCGGCAGACCGTGACCATAGAAAATATTGTCGCCTAAAACAAGGCAAACCGAGTCATTTCCAATGAATTTCTCGCCAATGATAAACGCCTGCGCCAGTCCGTCGGGCGAAGGCTGCTCGGCATACTCAATGTTGATACCCCACTCATTGCCACTGCCCAGCAAACGTTTAAAGCCAGGCAGGTCGTGCGGTGTCGAAATCACCAGAATATCTTTGATTCCAGCCAGCATAAGCACCGTCAACGGATAATAAATCATTGGTTTGTCGTATATGGGCAGCAACTGCTTTGATACTCCTTTAGTGATTGGAAATAAGCGAGTTCCGCTACCGCCTGCAAGAACAATTCCTTTCATATTTAACGAGTTATAAGTTTTTAAGTTTTAAGTTTCAAGATGCAAACTTAATAGTTTTCGTTTAAGTTTTCGTTATCGTTTACGTTTCAGCAAATCGGGGTGGAAATCGCCGACCAAACCAACTGGTGTTGCATTGCGGATTTGGTGGGCAATCTCAATCGACGGAAGTGCGTCATCAAGGCCGAAGCCTTTGCCTGCTAGAATATTACGGTATGTTTCGGTGTGTAGTTCGGTGAAACCAGTGCTGAACTCAAACTCCTCACCATCAATCAAGATGGTACGGAAAGTTCGTTTCCCTGCAGCCTTCACTTCATCGGGAATGTCGTTGTAATCGATACTCAAGAACCAACGCACACGAGCATTTTTCAGTCTCAAAAATCCTGCCGCGTGATACGCATCGCGCTCGTGCACAATATTTTCCTGCACAGGTCCGAAAATCCACGTCAGCATATCGAAGAAGTGAATGCCAATGTTGGTGGCCACTCCACCCGACTTGCTCTCATCGCCTTTCCACGAGTAGTGATACCATTTACCGCGGCTTGTAAAATACCGCAAATCAATATCATACACCTTATTTGGGTCGCCAGCGTCAATTTTCTTTTTCAAGTCAATAATCGATTGGTGAAGCCTCAACTGCAAAATGTTATACACTTTTTTGCCAGTTTCTTTCTCGTAATCTTTCAACGCTTCAACATTCCACGGATTGAGCACAAGCGGCTTCTCACAAATTGCATCAGCCCCCTGGCGCAATGCAAATCGAATGTGTGAATCGTGCAAATAGTTTGGTGTACAAATACTTACATAATCAATAGGAGTTCCATTGCGTTTCAATTTATATATGTGGCGGTCGAAACGCTCAAATTCAGTAAAGAAATCGGCGTCAGGAAAATAACTGTCCATTATGCCCACACTATCGAATTTATCCAAAGCGGCAACCAACAGATTATCAGTATCTTTGATAGCCTTCAGGTGCCTAACAGCGATATATCCGGCAGCGCCTATCAGTGCAAAGTTTTTCATTGCGTTTATCCTTTTCTGACCACAAATTTATTTTATTTATAGGTGTCTGCAAATAATTATGAGTCGTCTTTGCTCAAACACAATCACAGAATCTCCTTCACTTCACCGTCTTCCTGCTTATACCGTTTTCCACTTTCGGGGCAAGTGGCAATGCCTTGAGCGTCGAATTTCAGTTTGTGGCCATACTCGCTAACCCAGCCAGTCTGCCGGGCGGGATTGCCAACCACAAGTGCGTAGGGTTTAACGTCTTTGGTCACCACGGCGCCCGCACCAATCAAGGCATAGCGGCCAATAGTATGGCCACAGACAATGGTTGCGTTTGCGCCTATCGACGCGCCACGCTGCACAAGCGTCGGGCGGTATTGGTCTTTGCGGGCAATGGCGCTGCGCGGGTTAATCACATTTGTGAACACCGCCGAAGGACCGAGAAAAACATCATCCTCACACGTCACGCCAGTGTAAACCGACACGTTGTTCTGCACCTTCACATTGTTGCCCAGCACCACCTGCGGCGAGATTACCACATTTTGCCCAATGTTGCAGTTTTGGCCGATAGTGCAGCCGCTCATAATGTGCGAGAAGTGCCAAATCTTTGTGCCACTGCCAATTGTGCAGCCTTCATCGATAATCGCCGATTCGTGTGAGAAAAAGCCGTTGTCGCTCATAGTTGGTGTAAAGTATAATGAGTAAAGTGTTATGTTGTTGTTTCCAACTTACTAAACTTGTTCAACCGAAACGAAAAACTCCTTCACTGCCGCCGTAATCCGCAAAATCTGCTCATCGTCGAGTTCGGTGTGCATTGGTAACGAAATCACCTCGCCCGATATTGCTTCTGATATTGGAAAGTTATCATTTTCAGTTACATAAGGCGCAAATGCTTTTTGCAGATGCAGCGGAATCGGGTAATAAATCATATTCGGAATGCCTTGCTCGTCAAGGTGGCGTTTCAGCGCGTCGCGACGGCCGTTTTTCACTTTCAGCGTGTACTGATGGAAAATGTGATTGGTAAATGCAGCCGTTGCAGGTGTTTCAATATCAGATATTTCCGACAATGCGGCGTTGTATTTCTCCGCAGCGGTGCGTCGGGCCTGATTATACTCATCAAGATGCGGAAGTTTCACGCGCAGAATGGCAGCCTGAATGGTGTCCAGACGCGAGTTGACGCCAATCTGGTCGTGGTGGTAGCGCACCTTCATTCCGTGGTTGGTCAGGCTGCGGATTTGCCCGGCAAGCGCGTCATCGTTAGTGAAGAGCGCACCGCCATCGCCGTAGCAGCCAAGGTTTTTCGACGGGAAAAACGATGTGCAGCCAATGTTGCCAATGGTACCCGCCTTTTTTGTCGAGCCGTTGCTAAAGCGGTATTCTGCGCCAAGAGCCTGCGCTGTGTCCTCAACCACATACAGATTGTGTTTTGCGGCTATTTCCATAATCGCCTCCATATTGGCGCACTGCCCAAACAAATGAACTGGCACAATGACTTTTGTACGCGACGTGATGGCCTTTTCAACCTTCTCAACATCAATATTAAACGTTTTCTCATCGACATCAACCAAAACCGGTTTGAGCCCAAGCAAAGCAATCACCTCAACGGTTGCGATGAACGTAAAATCAGTGGTTATCACCTCGTCGCCGGGCTTCAGGCCGAGAGCCATAAGCGCCACTTGCAGAGCGTCGGTGCCATTGCCGCAAGCAACAACGTGCTTCACGTTCAGATACTGCGCCAATTCCTGCTCAAATGCCTTAACCTCAGCACCTTTCACAAATTGACAACTGTCTATCACGCCCTGTATTGCGCTGTCAATCTGCGGTTTAATCCGCAGATATTGACTCTTTAAATCGACCATCTGCAATGGTTTCATTTCTGTAAAGGTTTAAAGTTTAACAAGTTGAAACGCTTCGCTGTTGAATTTATTTTAAAAGCCAAGAGCCGACTTTAATCGGCTCTAGCTTATAGCAATTAAAAATCTGCGAAAATCAGTTAAATCTGTGTCACCTGCGTTCAAATAACACTTTCGCCTACTTCGCGTAACTTACGGCGCGGGTCTCGCGGATGACTGTGATGCGAATCTGTCCCGGATAGGTCATCTCGTCCTGAATCTTCTTGGCAATGTCGAACGAGAGTGACTCGGCCTCGGCATCGCTCACCTTCTCGCTGCCCACAATCACGCGCAACTCGCGGCCCGCCTGAATTGCGTAGGTCTTGAGTACGCCAGGGTACGAAAGCGCCAAATCCTCGAGTTCCTTCAGACGCTTGATGTACGACTCCACGACCTCGCGGCGTGCGCCAGGGCGTGCACCCGAGATAGCGTCGCAAATCTGAACAATCGGGGCAATCAGCGTCGACATCTCCACCTCGTCGTGGTGGGCGCCAATGGCATTGCAGATATCAGGTTTCTCCTTGTATTTTTCGGCAAGGTTCATACCCAGAATTGCGTGCGGCAACTCCGGCTCGTCGTCAGGCACTTTGCCGATATCGTGAAGCAAGCCGGCACGTTTGGCGGCCTTTGCGTTCAAGCCGAGTTCCGAAGCCATAATGGCGGCCAGATTGGCCACCTCGCGCGAGTGCTGAAGCAGGTTCTGACCGTACGATGAGCGGTATTTCATTTTACCGATGAGTCGGATAAGTTCGGGGTGCAGACCGTGAATGCCAAGGTCGATGGCGGTGCGTTTACCGGTCTCAATCATCTCCTCCTCAACCATTTTCTGCGTTTTTGCAACGATTTCTTCGATGCGTGCAGGGTGGATACGTCCGTCAGTTACGAGTTGATGCAGAGCCAGACGGGCAACCTCGCGGCGAACCGGGTCGAAAGCCGAAAGAATGATGGCCTCCGGTGTGTCATCAACAATAATCTCAACACCCGTGGCAGCCTCCAAAGCCCTGATGTTACGGCCCTCACGACCGATGATGCGGCCTTTTATGTCGTCGTTCTCAATATGGAAGACGGTAACCGAATTCTCGATGGCCTGCTCCGAAGCAACGCGCTGAATGGTTTGCAGAATAATGCGTTTAGCCTCTTTGTTGGCCGACAAACGGGCCTCGTCCATAATCTCATTGATTTCCGACATTGCCTGTGTGCGTGCCTCGGCCTTGAGCGAGTCCATCAGTTGCGCCTTTGCGTCCTCAACCGAAAGACCCGAAATCGACTCCAATTGGTCAACTTGCTGTTTGTGAAGTTTTTCGAGTTCTTCGTTCTTTCTTTCAACAATTTCGAGTTGAGAGTTCAGTTTTTCCTTGACGGCGTCAACCTCGTTTTTCTTACGGTTGTACTCCTCAATCTGATGATTGATGCCGGCTTCCTTTTGTTTAAGTTTGTTTTCGGCGGCGGCAAGTTTGCTGTTGCGCTCGTTAATCACCTTCTCGTGCTCAGCCTTCAGTTGCAGAAACTTCTCCTTAGCCTGCAATGCCTTCTCTTTCTTTATCATTTCTGCCTCAGCCTCAGCATCTTGCACCAGCTGTTTTGTTTTTTTCTTCAATGCAACCTTCAGCACTATAAAGGTTATCAAACCTCCTGCTATTGCTGCCACGATTGCAACTACCAATAATGTTTTGTCCATATATTTATTGTGTTATATAATAAAAAAACCGCACCGGAATGTCTTTGTGAAAACTCCTATAATGATATAGGCGGGATTGCGGCGACTGTTTCTTACTTCCACTGAACCAAATGGTTACGCCTTGCGGCGTTGAGGCCTGTCTTACGCAGAAATAAACGCAACCCCTAAGATTTTAGTGTTGAGTTTCCCAAACTATTCCAAACCGGTGCGGGTATAAATTTCGGTTTTTATATGTTAAAGAACGTCTTGTTATCAATCATTTAGCAATTCCGACAGTTGGCTGTCGAGTTTGCCTAATTCTTCAATAACCGGCTGGACTTCGAAGTGCTCCTCACTCTCCACAACTCGCGTTGCGAACTGAAGCGCCACCATCGCAAGAAAATCCTGACCGTCTTTACTGTTATACACTTGCCTGTATTGGGCAATTGTATCGTTTATCTTTTTTGCAGCCTTCCTTATTTTCTCCTCATCGTTGCGATTGATTCTGATAGGATAATTCCTGTCACAAATGCCAACGTTTATAGTAAATTCGCCATCCATTTTAAAATCAATCTTTTATCGGTTCAATAGGGCGATGCAATTGTCAATCTCCCGCACTATTTTATTTATCTTGTTTTTGGCCTCTTGCGGGTCGTTGCCGCTAGCCGCCAAAAATGTATTCGCCAATTGTTGTGTATTTTGTTCTTTCCTATTGTTATCCAATTCTTTATCTTTCTCTTCCAATTTCTGTCGAAGTTCGGCATTCTCACCGGCCAGACGCGCATTCTCAGCCTTCAGCCCGTTGTATTTCTCAACAAGCGCCGCGAATTTGCTTTTAAATGAGTCGATAAGTTGCTCGGTCTCCATCTGACAAAAATTTCCTACAAATTTAGCATTGGTTTCGTTTTTTACAAACGAAAATATTGCCACACTCCAACAAAATTAGCGTAATGTTTGGTATGCAAGCAGATAATTTTATTCTGTGCACGCGGCAAAGTCCTGCTGCAAGGCCAACCCATCCGCGCATTCCGACAGTTTTTTCTGTATGACTGTCAAGCCGATTCGCAGATATTCCGCCCTGATTTTTCTTCAACAAAGCACGAACGGCGACTTCCAACGAACGGATAAAAGATTTTTCGGCAAAACGTTGAATTTACAGTTCACACCTTTACTTTTGCATAAAACTGAATTTATGGAAAGCATAACCGACACTGCCGTCAGTCTTTTGAAACGGATGATTGCCACACCGTCAGTCAGCGGCGACGAGAAAAACGTTGCGGACATTGTGGCCAATGAGTTTGCCAGCCGCTACTACCAACCTGAGCGGGTTGGCAACAACCTGATTGTGCGTTGCCACGATTTTACCGACGGCCGCCCGACGCTTATGCTCAACTCGCACTTGGACACCGTGAAGCCGGCGCAGGGCTGGGCATCTGACCCCTACTCGCCTGTTGAACAGGACGGCAACCTTATCGGACTTGGCAGCAACGATGCCGGAGCAAGTCTTGTCTCGCTGCTGGCCGCCTTTCTGGCTACCGACAACACCGGCCTGCCCTACAACCGATTGTTTGTAGCCTCGGCCGAAGAAGAGATTTCGGGACCTAACGGAATGTATCTTGTTCTGCCCCAGCTAAAAACGATGGTTACTGCCGGAATTGTGGGCGAGCCAACCGGAATGAAGATGGCCATTGCCGAAAAAGGCCTTCTGGTGCTCGACTGCGAAGCCGAAGGCAAGACCGGCCACGCCGCACGCGCCGACGGCATCAACGCCATCAGCATTGCAATGAAGGACATTGAATGGCTGCACACGTATCAATTTCCCGAAAAAAGCCCGCTGCTGGGCAACGTGAAAATGACCGTTACGCAGATTCAGGCCGGCACGCAGCACAACGTGATTCCCGCCTCGTGCAAGTTTGTTGTTGACGTTCGTACAACCGAAAAATACAGCAACCGCCAAACGTGGGACATCATTCAGCAGAACATCAAATCGGTGGCCACACCTCGCTCGCTGAATAAAAACGCATCGGCCATCGACGAGCGGCACCCCATTGTAAAAGCCGCACGCACACTTGGCATCGAAACGTTCTTCTCGCCCACCACGTCGGACCAGGCTGTCATCAGCGGCGCCTTCCCCACGGTGAAAATGGGCCCCGGCGACTCGGCACGCTCGCACACTGCCAACGAATTCATCGCCTTGAGCGAGATTGAAAACGGAATTGAAGGATATGTTGAGCTGCTGAAAGAGATTGTGTTTTAGTCCGGTTATATGCTATCGCTCAGCGACTTAGGCTTAATAGGCCTATTCATCGGCAATTTTCTGGCAGCTACAATTGTGCCTTTCAGTTCCGACGCGCTTTACATTGGAGCGCTGGCGGCTATGGGGCGGCCTTGGGAGTGCTTTATTGTGGCAACCGCCGGCAACTGGCTGAGCAGCGTTGCAACATACTACTGCGGACTGATTGCAAAATGGGAATGGCTTGAGAGGACGTTTCGCATTGAGCCACAAACCATTGCACGGCAAAAACCGAAAATCGACCGATTCGGCACGTGGCTCGCTCTGCTGGCGTGGGTTCCGTTTATCGGCGATGTGCTGGTGCTGGCTCTCGGATTCTACCGCACGCCCAAACTGCCAACATTCATCCTGCTGCTCATCGGCAAGGCCGGACGGTTCCTCGTTTGGACAGCACTAATTATTCATTGATTGCACGCGCAAAATCAACCAAAATAAATCTGCCGTCCGTTTTCGTTTTTTTCTTACGTTTACGATATTCGAAAAAGGAAGAATCTAACTATATAAATATTTGATTATGAGCTTATACGAGAAAGTCGAAAACGACATCAAAGCCGCAATGCTGGCTAAAGAGAAAGAGAAACTTGAGGCCTTGAGAGCCATCAAAGCCGCATTCCTGTTGGCAAAAACCGAGAAGGGCGCATCGGAAACCTTGTCGGAAGACACTGAGTTGAAGGTGATTCAGAAACTTGTGAAGCAGCGCAAGGAGTCGGCAGAATTGTATCGCAATGGTGGCCGTAACGAGTTGGCAGACAGCGAGATGTTCCAGGCCGAAGTTATCTCGCAGTATCTGCCCGCACAGTTGAGCGAGGCCGAGATTGAGGCTGAAGTTCGCAAAATTGTTGAGGCTGTGGGCGCTAAAGGTCCGCAGGATATGGGCAAGATAATGGGCACCGCCAACAAGCAGTTGAGCGGCAAGGCCGAGAGCCGTGTCATCGCGCAGAAAGTGAAAGAAATTCTCGCATCGTTGTAAATTGTTATGGGAGTGTGCTTTATCGGCGCATTCCACATTTTTTGAAAAAGTATGAAACTATCGCTCAAACGCCCGATTGTCTTTTTCGATTTGGAGACAACAGGCATTAATATCGTAACCGATCGCATTGTTGAAATTTCGTACCTGAAGGTTTGGCCCGACGGCCGCGAGGAGCAGAAAGCCTACCGCATCAACCCCGAAATGCACATTCCTGAGGAGGCCACGGCCGTGCACCACATCACCGACGATGACGTGCGTAATGAGCCAACTTTCCGACAGTTTGCCAAGCAGTTCGCTCAAATCATTCAGGGTTGCGATTTGGCAGGATTCAACAGCAACAAGTTTGATATTCCGCTGCTTGCTGAGGAGTTTGAGCGAGTGGGCGTCGATTACGATTTCAGCCACAGCCGTTTCATCGATGTGCAGGTTATCTTCCACAAGATGGAGCGCCGAACGTTGAGCGCAGCCTATAAGTTCTACTGCCACAAGGAGTTGGAGGGCGCTCACGGCGCTGCCGCCGACACTCGCGCAACCTACGATGTGCTGATGGCGCAACTCGACCATTATCAGGGAGTTGAGTACGAAGACCAGTCGGGCAAAAAGTCGTGCCCCATTGTTAACGACATTGATGCCTTGTCGGAATTCTCGGCACAAAAACGCAGCGCCGACTTTGCCAACCATTTGGTTTACAACGACAAGGACGAGATGGTTTTCAACTTTGGCAAATACAAGAATCAGCCTGTTGTGGACGTGTTCCGCAAAGACCCTGGCTACTACAACTGGATTCTGAACGCCGAATTTCCGCTCTACACAAAGCGTGTGCTGACGAAGGTTAAGTTAGGTATGGCTAAATAGTTGGTTGATATGAAGATACTTGGCATTGGAATGAATTATCGGAAGCACGCCGCCGAATTGGGAACGGCCGTGCCAACAGAACCTGTCATTTTTCTGATGCCCGAAACGGCACTCATTACGCGTAATCTGCCGTTTTTCTACCCCGATTTCTCTAACGAGATTCACCACGAGGTGGAACTTGTGCTGAAAATCAATCGTTTGGGAAAGAATATTCCCGAAAAATTCGCAAACCGTTACTACGATGAGATTGGCATCGGCATCGACTTCACCGCTCGCGACCTTCAGCGCAAGGCTGTTGCCGCAGGCCATCCGTGGACAATCAGCAAGGGCTTTGACGGCGCCGCGCCCATCGGCAATTTTGTGAGCAAGGCAGAGTTGGGCGACCTGAACAACATCAGTTTCTCGCTCGAAAAGAACGGGCAATTGGTGCAGCAAGGCAACAGCGCTGATATGATTTTCTCGTTCAACGCCTTAATCGCCTATGCGTCAAAGTTTTTCACGCTAAAAATCGGCGATTTGATTTTC
>JAEEGK010013912.1_pt1 | contig 18051 bp, 15 predicted proteins | sample 8958771 | NCBI WGS metagenome assembly JAEEGK01 (sample SAMN16246547, study PRJNA631951) | gut metagenome | biome: gut microbiome; feature: rumen; material: SC-attached | host: Bos | place: Iran: Karaj | collected 2018-10
ATTGATATTCTTATTGGAACACATGCGCTTTTTAGCGCCCAGGTTGCATACAAGGATTTACAGCTTGCAGTAATTGATGAACAGCATCGCTTTGGAGTTTTACAGCGCCAGGCAATTATTGCAAAAGGCCGCGTCTCAGAAGAAAACGGTATGACAAGTGAACCTCACCTTTTAATGATGAGTGCTACTCCAATTCCACAGACTCTTGCCCTTACAATGTTCGGCGACCTTGATGTTGCGGTAATAAAAACCTTGCCAAAAGGACGAAAGCCAATTCAAACATATCTTGTCAAAGAAGGCAATGAGACTAATGCATACGAAGCAGTAAGAAAAGAACTTGCAAAAGGTCATCAGGCATATTTTGTTTACCCTGCAATTCAGTCTGATGGAGATTATAAATCGGCTGAGCAAAACTTTGAGCAGCTAAAAAAGATTTTTGCAGAATATAAGTGTGCTCTTGTTCACAGTAAAATTGATGAAGACCAGCAGGCAAAAGCCCTTAGTGATTTTCATGACGGAAAAATCCAGATTCTTGTTGCAACAACAGTTATAGAAGTTGGCCTTGATGTTCCGAATGCAACCTGCATGGTTATTGAACAGGCAGATCATTTTGGAATGGCACAGTTGCATCAGCTTCGCGGACGAGTTGGACGCGGCAGCGATCAGTCTTATTGTTTTTTAATTTATAATAAAAATCTTTCAGATACAGGTATTGAACGCATGAAGGCTTTGCGTCAGAGTACTGATGGATTTTATATTGCAGAACAGGATTTAAAAACACGAGGCCCGGGCGAATTACAGGGAACTGCCCAGGCCGGTGAATTAGCATTCAGTATTGCAGACATCAGTAAAGACAAGGAGCTGTTACTTCAGGCTCGTACCGATGCATTTTCTGCTTTTTCAAACTCTTATGCAGCAAGATAGCCGTCGAGTTTTTTCATTCTTGTAGGATTCTGCAAACGGAAGATTGCTTTCTTTTCAATCTGGCGAACGCGCTCTTTTGTAAGGTTGCATTCTTCACCAATTTCCTGCAGAGACATTGGCTTAAGACCATTCAAACCATAGCGAAGACGAAGAACCTTTGCTTCATTTGGCTTGAGTGTATCCAAAAGCTTGTTCATATCATTTTTAAGAGCCTTGTTTACAGTTGCTTCTTCAGGGCGCTCATAAGTCTGGTCTTCAAAGTAATCGCCTACAACAGAATTGTCGCTTTCTTTTGAAGTAACCTTTGCATCAAGCGAAACCATATCATTGCTGATTGCAAGAAGTTCACGAACTTTTGCTTCAGGCATATTTACCATCTGAGCAATCTGCTCTACTTCTTCTGTTTCGCTCAAAGTACTATTGATGAGGTTGCTTGCATATTCAATGCGAACAAGTTCATTTGCACGATTAAGTGGCAGGCGGATTGCACGACTCTTTTCGCTTACAGCCTTAAGGATAGACTGGTTAATCCACCATACGGCATAAGAAATAAAGTGATAACCGCGGGCAGGTTCAAATTTATCAATTGCAGTAATAAGGCCAATGTTTCCTTCACTGATCAAATCAGTAAGGTCAAGACCATGATTCTGATATTTTTTTGCTACTTTTACAACAAAGCGGAGGTTAGCTTTGATAATCTTATCTTTAGCAGCTTTGTCACCTTTCTTAGCTTTTTCGCAAAGCTCTACTTCTTCCTCGCGTGTAAGCAAAGGAACCTTGTTGATTTCCTTAAGATACATTGAAAGAACATCATCGTGTTTCATCTGTATAACCTCCATATGTTACTATACACCATATATATAGCAAGTATCGTGCCAAGTCAAAAAAAAAGCGGAAAACAGGCAAAAACAAGTGAATTTCAGTGATTTTAGAAGTGAAAACGGGTCAAACTGTTGAATTATTTAAAAAGCCTGTATCATTTTGACACACTTCGTTTTTTTCCATTAAAAAATGGTTCAAAATGATACAGAAAAAACTATTCTTCTTTTTTCTTGGTTTTGATACACATAACACCAATAAGAATAAAATAATAGAGTGCTAAAAGTCCAAGAACAATAAATGCAGATGCGGTAGATTTTGGTGCCATACTTATTAAAATGAGCATAGGTGCACCAAATGCAATTGCTACACCACTACCAGAAACAAGATTGTTGGCAGCAGGAGTTTTGAAGTCGGGATCAATTTCGCGAACAAGAAGGATACCTGAGCTTATTGTACCGGTCATCATACCAAACATTGAAAGGAAGCCTTCTTCTTCGTATCCTTTGTATATACGTTTGCAGAAGAATTTTAAATGAAGGAAAGTTGCTATACCACCAAGGATACAGGTAAGCCCAAACGGAAGCCATAAGCCATGCAAATCTTCAAAGTCAATTGAGGCAATTCCGCAGATAATCATTACATCAAAGAAGAGACCAGAAATGCGGCTGAGGAGGTAATTGTTCTGATACTGCATTCTCATCAATCTGATTTTTCGGAATCTTGAAAGAACCTTCTGGGTAAGAACTGCAAAGAGAGAACCAAAAATAAAGTTAAAGCCCCAGAAAATTGGAGAAAGAGCATTTGCAACTCCAGGAGCAAACTTTGCAAGCAGCGTTGTTACTAACCACAAAACAAAGAATGTAAATACATATACAATAACAATAAGGGCAACCTGAATAGAAAGGCGGTCTATTGATTGAGAAATTGGCATTTCACCGTCATCCTGGAAAGTATCAAGTGTTACAGAGCCGGAAATCTCTTCTGCATTTTTGCGTTCAAACTTTCCGCGTCTTGCCTGAATATTCAGATATATTACACCGATTGTACAGGCCACTAAAAATCCTGTTGCGGCAACTGCAAGGGCATATGATTTTCCACCGGCAAAGCCTAAGGCTTCATAACTTGAACCGATATTGTTTGCCTGTCCTGGTCCCTGGCCAAAGCCCATTGGAAGAAGGATGCCTGCTGCCTTGAACATATCTGGTTTAAAGGTGTATGCGAGGCCTATTGAAATAAGGAGGCCTACTACACCCTGAATCATATAAGAACTTACAATCATGGCTCCACTGTTTACGGCAGTTCTTACTCCCCCGCCCTGTGAAAAATCACTCTTTGTAACTCTAAGCGACATGGCAATAAAACCAAGTGCAATTCCGTGATATGTAAGTGCATCAAGGATATTTGTATCAATTGGAAGGATTCCTGTATACTTAAAACCCAGCAGTAAAAAACCCGCAAGGACGGATGTAGGCATAAGAGTCTTTTTTACAAAAGGAATCTTAAGCCTTAGTATGTTTGAGATAAGTACTAAAATCGCAATTATACCAAGCTGTATAACCGGACTCCACAAACCTATGTTTTCTGCTGAATAATTCATTTTTGAATCTCCTTTAGTCTTTTCCAGACTGATATATATTTCCGCACATTTAGCGGGGATTTTTTTTCTATTGGTTTTATTTCGTAATGAGTACCCGCACTGTCACTGAATACAAATCCGTTACGGCTGTAAACAGACATATCGGGAATATCATTTATATAAAGAGAAAGCGGCTGACCATTTACAGGAGTAAATTCAAACCTGTCTTTGTACAGTGACATTCTGCCGCTTCCAAGATCTTTTTCATTATGCTCAGAATCTACAGTTTTTAAGCAAACATCAGAATCTGTAAAGAATGGAGCTGCTTCTTCGCGCTCTGCGGCAGCAAGTTTTTTAAGATATTCTTCCTGCAAATCTTCCCATTCCTTTGGATTGGAAACTCCAAAAGCCGGATCAAAGTTTCCATATACATCAAACTCAGTTTCATTTCCACAGGAAGTACACAAAATCTTATTACCTTTAGAAGTAATTTTTCCAAGGGTGCGGCAGCGCGGGCAGACACAATAGGCACATTCAATTCCAAATGCACGATTTTTTCCCCTGTAGGCAACCGGTTTTATGGCCTGCCGCTCGTAGGCATCTTCTGTAATATCGTTTACAACCGCCTGCGTAACTTCTTCAACCGACATGGCTGCAAGCTTGTCCGGACTATAAATATTTACTATCTGGCCAAAGGCTTTTCCACGCCTGATACCAAAGCCCCAGCGTGGATTTGTAAGATATCCGCCCTCTAAACGGTAAGTTACCAGAGATGCCCCGCAAATCTTTGCAAGCTTGCCCGTTGCTTCTGAAATTGGAAAGTTCCTTCCGTCAAAGGAACGGTTTCCTTCGGCAAAAAGACAGACATTGTAGCCATTACGCAGCTTACGGATAATTTTCATAACAGTAAGGGTGTCAGAAGAGCCTTTTATTTTGGCAATCGGTTCAAAAGACCAGCGCAAAAGCTTAGAAACCCAGCCTTTTCGGTAAACATGCTCACTTGCAACATAATACATCTGCTTTTTAAAGCTCATTCCAACAAGAACGCAATCTAATTCGGTAGTATGATTAGAAATAACAAGATACGGACCGTCTATTTGAGGCGCAATTTTACATTTATAGGAATAAATAAGCTTAAAAAAAGGAGCTGTACAATACCAGAAAAAATTCCAGACCCGCTGATGCCGTCTGTGCGCTGCTTTTTCTTCTTTTTCAGCCTTTACTTTTTGGTTCATGGATAAATTATAACATGGAAACCCCATAATTGATATAAATAAATGTTTTTAAAATGCAAATAAAAATATAATCTGCCTCATTTTTCTTCAATAATTGCTACACTTAACAAAAAATGATAATATAGAAAAACATTTTCATTATTAAGAGGTGTACTATGGTACCAGTTTTAATTAAAGAATTACTTTCTTCGGCTCCGGATGGTCGAAAAGTAACAGTTTGTGGTTGGGTTCGCTCAATTCGCGACTCAAAAGGTCTTGTTTTTATTCAGGTAAACGATGGAAGCTGCTTTGCAAATATTCAGCTCACTTTTGACCGCAATAATCCTTCTAATAATGCAAATGTAAATCAGATTGAAGAAGAACTCAAAAAGCTCAACACTGGAGCAAGCCTTCGTGCCGAAGGAATTCTTATTGAATCTCCTGCAAGCGGACAGGCTGTAGAAGTTACTCTTGAAAACCTTAAATGTCTTGGAACCGCAGATCCAGATACTTATCCTCTGCAAAAGAACAAGATGTCCATGGAATATCTTCGTGATGTAGCTCATTTGCGTGCACGTACAAATACTTTTGGGGCAGTTTACCGCGTTCGTAACCAGATGGCATATGCAGTTCATAGTTTTTTCCAGGAGCGCGGATTCCAATATATCAACGCACCGGAAATTACCTGTTCTGACTGCGAAGGGGCTGGAGAAATGTTCCAGGTAACAACCCTTAGCATGGAAAAAATTGCAGAAATGGGTGTAAAGGCCGGAGCCGGCGGAATGAAACCGGAAGACGCCTGGAAAATTGTTGACTACAAAAAGGACTTTTTTGGAAAGAAGGCCAGTCTCACTGTAAGCGGTCAGCTTGAAGCAGAAACTTTGGCAACAGCTTTGAGCCGAGTTTATACATTCGGACCAACCTTCCGTGCAGAAAATTCAAACACTCCTCGTCACCTGGCAGAGTTCTGGATGATTGAACCGGAGATGGCTTTCTTTGATCTTGATGACGACATGGATATTCAGGAAGACTTTGTAAAATATCTTTTGAACTGGGCTTTGACAAAGTGCCGCGAAGATCTTGAATTCTTTGACAAGAGAATCCAGCCGGGACTTATTGAAAGTCTTACAAAGGTTGCAAATGCAAAGTTTACCCGCATAAGCTATACACAGGCAATTGAAGATTTGGAAAAGGCAGCAGCAAACGGTGCCAAATTTGAATTCAAGCCTTTCTGGGGCTGTGATATTGCTACAGAACACGAGCGTTATCTTACAGAACAGATTTACAACGGTCCTGTAATGGTATTCAACTATCCAAAGGAAATCAAATCATTCTATATGAAACAGAATGAGGATGGAAAAACTGTAAAAGCAGTAGACGTTCTTGTTCCTGGAATTGGTGAGCTTATTGGAGGCAGCGAACGTGAAGAAGATTACGACAAGCTGTTAGCCGAGATTAACCGTCGCGGAATGGATGAAAGCATTTACGACTGGTATCTTGATCTCCGCAAGTTTGGTACAGTTCCACACTCAGGCTTTGGTCTTGGATTTGAACGCCTTATGCGTTACGTAACAGGTATGGAAAACATCCGCGATGTAATTCCTTATCCACGTGCTCCAAAACTGGCTGACTTTTAGGTATATGTCATGCCGAACTTGTTTCGGCATCCGCGGACCCTGAAACAAGTTCAGGGTGACACAAGAGGGTACAATGAGAAAAAAGGTTTCTGCACCCAAAATCAAAATCAAACTCAAACGCTCCCAACGCCTCACAAAGATGGGGCAGATAATTTACCTTACCTGCTCCAACTTTCAGGGTAACGATCTATGGCAGAGTGCTTCGGCCTGTTCCTTTGGTTTTATCTTTTCATTTGTTCCGCTTGCTCTGATTATTTTTACAATTCTTGTTGGAATAATCAGAGTGTCACCGGGAATCCTTGAATATGTAAATGCTCTTGGCGCAGAAATTGAATCCATTGTAGACATCAAGCCGTTTATAAACAACATCATGAATAAACGGAACTTTCATGTTGTAGATATTTTTCTTGGTGTTTGGATTGTCTGGATGGCAAGAAAGCTTTTTCAGTCAATTATTCTTGCAATGAATAAAATCTTTAAATTTCAGAGAAAACGACGCGGTATTTTTAATCAGGCGCTCATGTTTCTTTCTGAATTCATTCTTGTAATTATAATTACTTCAATTATCATTTTCCTGTTTGGTTTTAATAAGTTAGTTTCTTCTAACGTTTCTGAACCACTTCAGGGGTTCCTTCCTTCAATTGTAAATCAAAGTTCACACACAATTATTTCGCTGGCAATGTACTTTGTAATCTTTATTTCTACTTTTTTTGTTTATCGTGTTGTATCCGGGACAAAGCCTCCTGTCTGGCTCTGTTTTATTTACGGCCTGCTGGATTCTCTTTCTTTTTATTTGATTTCCTTGTGGGTTTCAAAATTCATGAACCTTTCAAACTACAACATTGTCTATGGCACAATCAGTACAATCATTATTCTGATGATGAAGGTTTACTTTTTCTTTGTAAGCTTTTTGTTCTTTGCCCAGATGATTTATGTAACCCAGTATTTTGAACTGCTGCTTAAATGCGAAGTATATCTTTTGCCGGATAGTGAACATCGCGGCTGGATGGTACAGCTTCGCCGCATGCTTTTTATAAATCCTGCAGCACTCAAAACAACAACAAACACAAAAGCTGTAAATCAAGGTGATGTCATTTTTAATGCAGACGACAAAGCCGATTCTGTCTATTACATCAGAACAGGTACAATTACCGAACAGTTTGAAAACGGAGAAACTCAGGTTTTTGAAAAAGGCTCTTTTGTAGGAGACACTCTCTGTCTTCTGGACGAACGTTTTCGTGGAACAGGCGTTGCATCAACAGACTGCAAACTCATTATTTTTACTGCAGCAGAATTTAAAGAGCTTATGAAAAAATCCCCTAAAGCTGCATCAAAGGCTCTCTCCAAACTTGCAGAAATCTAAAACACTAATCCTGCCCGAGCATTTTATATAATAATGTATAAAGTTTTTTTGCCTCTTCGTTCGTAAGACCTTCTCCACAATCAGCTTTTGCAGCCACAAGAGCAAGCGGAATATCCTTACATTTTTCTTTAAGGTCTTCTCCTTTTTGTGTAATTGTAATATTTGTTACACGTTCATCTTCTTTTGAACGCTTTCGAGTTACGTAACCGTCTTTTTCAAGATGCTTTAGAAGCGGTGTGAGTGTACCGGCATCAAGATGAAGAATACTTCCAAGCTGGCCGGCTGTAACACTCTGTTTTTCCCACAACACCATAAATACAATATACTGAGTGTAAGTGAGTCCTAACGGCTTTAGATAAGGTGTGTACTTGGCAACAATTTTTCGCGCACACGCATAAAGAGGAAAACATATCTGATTCTGTAACAAAAGCTGTTCATACTGTTGGGCCATATACACTCCTTATCTAAAATAATATTCAAACTACAAAAGACTTGCAACACAAGCAGCTACATCAGACATTTTTGCAGTTGGTTCAAATCTGGCAGCTACATTACCCTTTCTGTCAATTACAAACTTTGTAAAGTTCCATTTGATATCAGGATTGTTTTTGTAGTTCTTATCAATTCCCTTGAGCATAACGCTCATTGCAAGAGCAGCAGGACCTTTTCCAAAACCTTCAAAGCCCTTCTGATCTTTTAAGTAGCGGAACAAAGGAAGTTCATTTGGACCATTAACATCAGACTTTTTCATCTGAGGAAACTTTGTGTTGTATTTAAGGGTACAGAACTCATGAATTTCTTCATCGGTTCCCGGAGTCTGCCCTGCAAACTGATTGCATGGAACATCGACAACTTCAAATCCCTGGTCATGATATTTTTCGTACATATCCTCAATATCCTTGTAATGAGGAGTAAAACCACAGCCAGTTGCAGTATTTACAACAAGAACAACCTTACCTTCAAAATCCTTCATAGAAACTTCTTCTCCCTTAGGAGTTTGAACCTTGTAATCATAAAATCCCATATTGGACCTCCATTTGTTTATATTTGATTAGATTATATTTTATCAAAGGTAATTTGTCAACTAAACAAGAAATAGCAACAAATGCGAAATCTTCTATTATTTGCTTGATTATACCTTTGTTTTAAAGTATATTGTAATCTCTATGACTGAAAATTTAGAAGAAAACACAGAAATTATTGAAGACGCAGCCGACGAATCTATTTCTTTTGAAGATCTTGGACTTGATGAATATGCATTGAAGGCTGTTTCCAAAAAGGGATTTGTTACTCCCTCTCCTATTCAGGTACTTGCCATTCCTCGACTTTTGAACGGAGACTCCAATCTTATTGCACGAGCCCGTACAGGAACCGGAAAAACTGCGGCTTTTGGTTTACCGATTATTCAGAATATTCATGAAAAATCTGAACACGTAGAAGCTCTCATTCTTGAGCCTACCCGCGAGCTTGCAATGCAGACCTGCGAAGAAATGAAATCTTTTACAAGCACAAAATACCCGCGCACTACAGTACTTTATGGTGGTGCTTCTTATGCTGCCCAGATCCGTGAGCTCAAAGCTGGTTGTGAAATTGTTGTAGGAACCCCCGGCAGAATTAAAGACCATCTGGAAAAAAAGACTCTGGACCTTAGCCACATCAAATATTTTATTCTTGATGAAGGCGACGAAATGCTGGATATGGGCTTTATTGATGATATCCGCGAGATTTTTGAAAAGTCTAATACAGATGCCCGCATTCTTTTGTTCAGTGCTACCATGCCGGCTCCTATCTTAAAAATTGCCGCAGACTTTATGGGCGAGTACGATATTATTGAAGAAGAAAATGTTGTAAACGAAGCCCTGCTCATTGACCAGAAATACTGGTTTGTAAAAGAAAGCGAAAAGATTGAAGCACTTGTTCGCCTTATTGATATGTCTCCTGATTTTTATGGGCTTGTATTTACCATGACAAAAATGGATGCTGACCGTGTTACCCGCGAGCTTGATTTACGTGGTTATGAAGCTGCAGCTCTTCACGGAGACATTATGCAAAACCAGCGTGAAAAAGTTTTGGAACGCTTCCGCATGAAAAAGACCCGTATTCTTGTTGCAACAGACGTTGCTGCCCGCGGTATTGATATTTCGGGATTAAGCCATGTTGTAAACTACTCTCTTCCATTTGATACTGCAACTTATGTTCACCGCATTGGTCGTACAGGTCGTGCAGGAACTACAGGTATTGCAATTACTTTTGTGCGCCCCGAAGAACGCCGCAAGCTTGGCTTTTTTATTAAAAATGCAGAACGGGCTACCAAGAAGAAGCTTACTGAAGAAAAGGTGCCGGGTGTAAATGAGGTATTGAAACTTAAAGAAACCCGCGTAATGAATGAATTAAAAGAAAGGCTGTTTAAAAATGTGGTCCTTCGACAAGCTCAGGAACCACAGGATGACAATACACTTGAACAACAAGAAGCTGGGGTCCCTGAGCCTGTCGAAGGGCCGCAGGAAGTCCTCCGCAGCATTCCAGAAAAGTTCACTACTCTTGCTGAAGAAATTTGCCAGAACCAGAATCCTCAGGACGTTGTTGCAGGGCTTCTTTCAATCATGTATGGCGAAAAACTGAGTCCTAAGCATTACGGAAAAATCACTACAAAAGACATGGGAGCTCGAGGAGACCAGCTGCGTATTTTTGTTTCTCTTGGAAAAAAGGATGGTTACCGTGCCCGCGAACTTGCCGAATACTTTAGCGAACTGCTTCATATTCCTGGCCGCATGGTTGACGACATTGATATTGCACAGGAATTTTCACTTTTGTCACTGCCTGCTGCAAGCGCCAAAAAAGCTATTGAAATGTCCCGCAAAAGCAAAAAGCTTCCGCACATGCATCTTGATGTAAAGGAAGAAGGCGGTGGAAGAAAACGAAATACACGCCGTCATTCAGAAGACAAACCTCACGAAAACAAACAAAAACGGCCTTCTAAAAAACCTGCCGAAAGGTCTTCTAAAAAGCCGTCGTCTAAAAAATCTGATGCAAGTGCATTTGTAAAAAAGGGAAGCAAAAGCAAAAAAGTAGAAAGATTCTAATACGTGGATTGCTTCGTCCCCTTCGCTACGCTCTGGATCCTCGCAATGACGGATCAGTCATTGCCCTTCGACAGGCTCAGGGATCGCGTGTCATTGCGAGGAGCCGCAGGCGACGAAGCAATCTACAACGCTACTATTAGTTAGCGCTGAATACGTCCAGAACCATTACCTGCAGCTAACTTCTCAACTTCATCAACACTAACCATGTTGTAATCGCCTTCGATTGTGTGCTTGAGGCAGGAAGCGGCAACTGCAAATTCAACTGCATCCTGTGTAGACTTGCCGTTGAGCAAAGAATAAATTAAACCGCCGCCAAAGCTGTCGCCGCCGCCAACACGGTCTACAATGTACATTTCGTATTCCTTGCTGAAGCAGTAATCTTTTCCGTCGTACAAAAGTGCTGCCCAGTTGTTGCGGTTTGCATTTATGGAAGTACGCAAAGTAATTGCAACCTTCTTAAATCCAAACTTATCGGCAAGCTGCTTTGCTACAGATTTGTAGCCTTCTTTATTAAGTTTACCGCCTGTAATATCTGTGTTTTCGGCTTCGATTCCAAAAACATCTTTTGCGTCTTCTTCGTTAGAAATACATACATCAACATATTCACAAATCTTTGTCATTGCTTCACGAGCCTGCTCACGTGTCCAGAGCTTTCCGCGGTAGTTTAAGTCGCAGCTTACAGTAGCACCCGCAGCCTTTGCAGCCTTACATGCTTCTATACAAATCTGAACAAGGTTACCGCCAAGAGCCGGAGTAATTCCTGTAAGATGGAACCATTTGCAGTCTTTGAAAATTGCAGCCCAGTCAAAATCTTCCGGCTTTGCTTCCGCAATAGAGCTGTGTGCACGGTCGTAAATACATTTTGAACCGCGCTGGCTTGCTCCACGCTCGTTGTAGTAAATACCTACACGGTCGCCGCCACGAACAATATATTCTGTATTTACACCATAACGGCGAAGACTGTTAATTGCAGCCTGACCAATTTCGTGTTTAGGAAGCTTTGTTACGTAATAAGCGTCGAGCCCATAATTTGCAAGAGACACTGCAACGTTAGCTTCGCCTCCTCCAAATGTAGAAGTCATTTTATCTACCTGAACAAAACGGAAATATCCTTCCGGTTCAAGTCTGAGCATAATTTCACCAAATGTTACTACTTTCATATTTATCCTCTTATTTCCTTAACTATATCAGCAGCTTCTTTTGTCAACTTCTGAATTTCATCAAAATTGCCAGCAGCAACCAGGTCTCCCTTTACCATCCAGCTGCCGCCACAGGCTAAAATTTTGTCGCAGGCAAGATAGTCGCGAACGTTTGTTGCGTTGATTCCACCGGTTGGCATAAACTTCATCATTGTATACGGAGCGCTCATTGCTTTTATCATTTTAAGACCGCCCGCATTTTCTGCAGGGAAAAACTTTACTACATCAAGACCAAAGCCAAGAGCCACTTCCAGCTCTGTAGGAGTCATAATGCCAGGACAAACCGGATAATTATTTTTTATACAATATTCAACTACCTTTGGATTAAGACCAGGACTAACAATAAACTTTGCACCGGCTCCGATTGCGCGGTCTACCTGTTCAATGCTTAAAACGGTTCCAGCACCAACAAGCATATCAGGAAACTTTTTTGAAATTGCACGGATACTTTCTTCTGCAGCATCCGTACGAAAGGTTACCTCTGCACAAGGGAGTCCGCCATTTACAAGGCTTTGTGCAAGCGGTTCTGCATCGCTAACCTTATTCAAAACAACAACAGGAACAATTCCTATTTTACCAATCTGCTTTAATGTATCATTCATATATGCCTCATTTTAAAATAATCATCTAATATGCTAGTATACCAGTCGCATTCATTCTAACACGAAATCATAGAAATGTCATCATATTTATTTAATTTGTTTTCCGTCAAAAAAGGCTTTACCCACCACATCCCCAAGTACATTGTAATTATGGCTTACAGGGTCGTAGCAGATTGGTTTAAGCTTCGAAGAGTCTATCTTGCCGTCTGTCAAAACCGAGTCATCCGCACTTACATTTATGATGTTGCCTACAATATAATCACAGTCAGCACTCATCTGTGCTACTTCGCACTCAATCCCCATAGGTAATTCATTGATTACAGGAGCATCTACAAATTCAGACTTAGTTACGGTCCACCCTGCTTTCTTTATTTTATCCGGCTCAGAATTTCCGCTGACAATTCCAACATAGTCACATTCTTTTACAAAATCTGCTGTTGCAATGCTTACAGTAAAAGCCTTTTTTGCTGCAATATTTTTTGTTGTTTTATGACTTTTATCAAGACAGATTCCAATCTGGTTTGTATCATGAATTCCACCCCAGGCCGCATTCATTGCATCTGGATTTCCATTTTCATCATAGGTTGCAATAATAAGGACCGGCATTGGATACATAAATGTCTGTTTTCCAAAATTCTTTTTCATATAAACCTCACTGTTTTATTAAATTTTACTATCTATCCCAAAAGGCCGCAGCATTTGTTGTCACTTCATTAATTGCATTTCCAGAACAATCATATCCGGGCGGAACAAGAGCAATATAACTGTCAGGCAAAGTCATCTTTCCTTCAAGTCCAAAACCATAAGTTGTATGTGCACAAAACCAGTAAAGATTCTTGGCCCAGTAAGAGTGCATGTATTTTATTCCATCTTTTTTTGCAACCCAGGAATTTTCAAAACCCGGAAGAACATTAATATTTATAGTCTGAGCTTTAATTATACATTCACGCATTTCTTCCAGAGAAAGTGGAGTTCCATTAGAATCTGTAACATATTCCATCATATCAGAATCTATCATGGCCCACTTGTTAAGCTCCGGTAACCATACCAGATTAACTACATGGCAGTCGCTGTCATTTTTGTCCTCTGGCAGACAGGTAACAAAGCAGTTTTTAATTCCGGCAGCAAGCATAAGTTCGCTTAAAAGAATACTGTGCCAGCGGCAGTTAAAACCTGTTTTAACACGTCTGGAATATTCCCACAAAGGAATTGCACTTCTTTCATCAATGGGTTCCTTCTGATTATCGTGCGGAATATTTTTTGCAACAAAGCAGGCAAGCTCCAAGGATTTTTCCCAGGTAGTTTTTGAAGAAGCAGCAAGAGCCTCCAGATCCAGCTCTGTATTTGATTTAAAATACTCACGGATTTGTGCGGCTTCCTCCTGATTAATCAGATTTTTAAATTCAAACGAAACCGGCTGATTTGTATAAGGCTGGCAGGCTTTAAGCTTTTGAATATTGCTTTCATGATTTTTTTCGATGTAATTTGTATTTACACAGGAAACAAGAATTCCTGTAAGAAACAAACTCAAAAAAAGTACTGCACACTTTATTTTATTAGTGTTCATTTTTATCATCCTCCTTGTGAAAGGCCTGCTTTTGTTCATACATAATATTGTCTACGTTTTCTACAGCCTGTTCCAGTGTAAGCTCTGACTGTGGCGGCACTGAATAAGTTCCAACACTGGCACTAAGGTCATAAGGCAGATGCATTACAGAAGTTTTTGAAGCAAGTCGTTTTTTAATGAGCTCGCAATAATCTTCGCCGTTATAATTTTTGCTGTTTCCAACAATAAGGAATTCATCTCCACCATAGCGGATACAAAGCCAATTTTTTGGAACAGTTTCCATGGCGGCAGCAGCAACGGTTTTAACAGCAAGGTCTCCGTGAAGGTGTCCAAACTCATCATTAATATGCTTCATCTTGTTTATATCAACAAAGAACAAAACTGTAGTAAGACCGTTCTTTTTATTATGTGCATAAAACGGTTTGGCAAGCTTTTCAAGCCCCTGACGATTGAGTGCTCCGGAAAGAGCATCCTTTGTAGACAGACGCAGATACTGCTGGCTCATCTGCTTGAACATATTCTTTTTGCGGAAATCCTCTATACCAGCTCCCATACTGCGTGTCCACATATAGCCGTAGCGGTTATCAATCATTGTAAGATTATTCTTTGTAACATAATAACAATGGACATAAGAATGATGAAAAATTGGCATGAACAGAAATACATTGCTTTTATCGGTTGTCTTCATCTTTGCAGGAATAAGATCGCTTACAGGAATCATTTCTCTAAGATATTTCTGATTATTCTGAACAGAACAGATTGCCTGTACCTGAGCACCATAACTAAGATTCTGCGGAAGGTTTTCGGCAGAGTTGATCAGAACAGAATTCCAGTCAGATTTCATATAGATACAAAAATCTGCACCTTCAAATCTATGAGACTTTACAAAGAAGTTTTCCAGATTTGTGAGCAGCGTAAAAACATCAGTTGCTTCTGTAAAGATTTCTCCAAGAGTTTCCAGATGGCTGTCAAATTCCTTTTTCTTATTTGAATCATCAAGAATATTAAGCGCAAAAAGATTCTGTTCGCTTGTAACCGAATAACTGCAGCCACAAGAATTTCTGAAAACCGGTGTACTTTTAACATTAAGCACCTGCAGTGGATTAACACCGTGAATAAGTCGTGTTACTGCTTCTGCTCCAAGAAGATCTGCACAGTTCTTTACAGTTGTAATAGAAGGTTTTGTACACTGTGTTTCTGTAATATTATCAAAGCCTACAATTTTAAACTGTTCAGGAACCTTTATTTTATTTTCAGCGCAAACCTTAAGCAGAGCCATTGCAAGTAAATCATTTGCACAACAGAAAGCCTGCGGAAGTTTTTTTCCAGATTTTACATATTCATCAAAAAAAGCATAAGCGCAGTGATAATCACAGGATTCTATTGTAAACACCTTATTGTTATCAAATTCAATATTATTATCTTTAAGAACTTCCCTATAAGCCTTGTAACGTTCTGCTATATCAACTGACTGTTCCTTTCCGGAAAGATAGGCTATATCCGAAACGTTGTGCATTTTGATAAGATGTGCAAGCGCATCGTACATGCCCGAATAATTATCAACGCGCAGACAACAAATACCCTGCATTTTTTTATTGATAGAAATTGCAGGCTTTTTTGATTTAATAATACGAAGGCGTTCTCTTTCCAAAACTCTTGCATTACCAATTAAGTCTGCAAGGATTACAACTCCGTCAAACTCATCATAATTTATGAGATTAAAAATTGAAAAACCGGTTGCGTTCGGAAAGCCTGAATATTCGACATAGTTATAAGTATTAAAAAGATATATGTCGATTTTTTTGTCTTCAACGGCACGCATCATACCGTTAATAAAATCTTTTAAAAAGTAAGTGCTCCAGCCGCAACCAAGTACAGCAATTCGTCGATTCATAAAGAATATTATAACACGGTTTAGCTTAGAATAAAAGTCTGCATTCAGGAGTAGGATTACCCTGCATCAGAATAATTGCACGCGCCGAAGGCCTTGATGATCTGGGCCATTCTCTGCAAGTTTTTGAATAAAGGTGTTTGCCTGATCTGTATTTTTTGCAACCAGACCTGGATTTACCTGCTCCAGTGATTCAACCGAATTAAAGCCCCATGCAACAGAAACAACAGGAAGATTATTTTTGCGGCATGCGTCAACATCTCGTATTTCATCACCAACATAGACAAAACCTGTTTTAAGCTGTCGCTTTGCTTTTGAAAGAGCTTTCTTCTTTTTAAGAAGCGGAACCTTTGTTTTCATATAAGAAAAATATGTTTCTATTTGATTTCGTTTTAAAAAGTCTTTTACGTTTTCGGAAGAATTTGAAGTGATAATTCCCATTTTATAGCCGGCGTTTTTAAGATTTTCCAGAAGTCCGTCTATGCCGGGATTCATTTTAATTTCGGACGCTCTTTCTTTTAAAAGCTTTCTGAGAAACCATGCAAGATAAGGCAATCTATAAAGTTTGATTCCCATTTCTTTCATAAGCTCAAAAGCAGAAAGGCCACCCATTTTTTCCCGGTCAATTTTGTTGTAGTGAAATCTTTCGGAATAATCATTTATAAGTTTAATTCCAAGAGAAATAGTGTCGGCAATGGTTCCATCAAAATCAAAAATTATCATAACTATATATTTAGGATAACATGAATTTACGTTTTTTTACAATTAGTATACTATTAGAGTTGAGGCTAAATAATGGAAATCATAGACAGCAGAATAGATGCCGGCAAAGCATTTGACTGGGGACGCACCTCCCAAGATTATGCAAAATACAGAGATATTTACCCGGAAGTCTTTTACAAAAAAATAGTGGACAGAGGACTTTGTATTAAAGGACAGTCGGTTTTAGACCTTGGAACTGGAACTGGTGTTGTGCCTCGCAATATGTACAAGTACGGCGCCCGCTGGACCGGGACTGATATTTCTCCGGAGCAGATAGAACAGGCAAAACGTCTTGCTGCTGAAGGCGGAATGAAAATTGATTTTTTTGCGGTTCCTACCGAAAAGCTAGACTTCCCAAAAGAAAGCTTTGATGTAATTACTGCCTGTCAGTGCTTCTGGTATTTTGATCATGAACACGTAATGCCAAAGTTAGCCCAACTTCTTAAGCCGAATGGTAAGCTTGTGATTTTGTATATGGCATGGATTCCTGCGGAAGATAAAATTGCGGATGCGAGCGAAAAACTTGTTCTAAAGTACAGCCCTACGTGGTCGGGTGCAGGACAAACAAGACGCCCGAACTGGGTTCCTGATGTTGCGTATAAAAATTTTGAACTTGAAGATCACGAAGAATACGATGTTATGGTTCCTTTTACAAAAGATTCCTGGCACGGAAGAATAAGAGCCTGTCGAGGGATTGGAGCATCGTTGTCCGCCGAGGAAATTGCAAACTGGGACCGCGAACATCGTGCGCTGCTTGACCAGATTGCGCCGGAACAATTTGAAGTAAAACATTTTGCAGCAATAACGGTGCTTAAGAAGAAATAAACAATCCAAAGATTTTGTACTATGGGAATGAGGAAAAAAAATGAAAAACCGAATACCAGAAATCATAATTATTCTGCTTTTGATTACTGTTTCTCTTTGTGGAGTCCTTTCCATGGACTTTTCAAATGCATATTCATATATCAATCAATATGGTGATGAAGTAAAACTTTTTGGAAGCGGAATCTATAAAGCTGATTCATATTTTAAAGCCCCGATTTTTATTGGTACTGATTTGTGTGTTTTGTTTTTCTGTGTGCCGCTTTTTATAATTTCATTAATCAAAGATTTGCGAGCCAGTACAGCAACTACACAGTTGCGTCTTGTCTCAATCGAAGCAATATGTCTGTATTATGCAGTAAGTTTGTGTCTTGGTGTAAAATATAATCGAATTTTTGTGTTATATGTAATTTTGTTTTCACTGCTGTTTTTTACTCTGATTAAGAGAATGAGAAATTTGAGCAGATATAATTATTCTTTTGAAATGAAAAAATCAGATGCGGTATTTCTGATATTTTCTGGAATCTCTCTTTGTGTTGCCTGGTGGCCGGATATAATTCCAACTATTCTCAACGGAACTTCTTTGAAG
>JAEEGK010013915.1_pt1 | contig 18050 bp, 15 predicted proteins | sample 8958771 | NCBI WGS metagenome assembly JAEEGK01 (sample SAMN16246547, study PRJNA631951) | gut metagenome | biome: gut microbiome; feature: rumen; material: SC-attached | host: Bos | place: Iran: Karaj | collected 2018-10
TCCTGATTTAATTGAAGCTACAAAACGTGGTATTCCCTGTCTGCTTTATACCCAAGCACTCGGTGCCTACAGTGCCCGTGCTTTTTCCTGCGGAATCTGTGGCGTCCACGGAAAAACTTCTACAACAGGCCTTGTCGGTACAATCTTAAAAGAAATTGATGATTTGCCAAGTCAGGTGCTTGCCGGCAGCGTTATAAACTCTTTTGGCGGGACCTGTACCTATACGTCGCCACTTCGCCAGTTTTCGCAAAAATCCATCTTCGTTGCCGAAACCTGTGAGTACCAGCGCCACTTTATGAGTTTTTGTCCGCAGAAAATAATCCTTACTTCTGTGGAATCAGACCACGAAGATTATTATCCAACTTATGAATCTATAAGAGATGCCTTTGTTGATTATGTCTGCAAATTGCCTGAAGGTGGGGATCTTATTTACTGTGCCGATGACAAAGGTGCTGTAGAAGTTGCAGAAATTGTACAAGGCAAACGCAGTGATATAAAATTAATTCCTTATGGTTTAAAGGCTGTGGGAGAATATAAGCTTACTTATGATGGTGTAAAAAACGAAAAGAATTGCTTTAATGTAAAACTTTTTGAAGATAAATCAGGTGCTGGAGCCGGGGAAGTTTTTGCTTTGTCACTTCCTGGTAAGCATGAAGTTTTAGATGCAAATGCGGCTCTTGCCCTTGTGTGTCAGTTGCTTAGAACCTATGGAAAAAATCCTTTGGATTATAAGGAAAATATTGCCCGGGGGCTTCTTAATTTTTCTGGCGGAAAGCGCAGAAGCGAAATTGTCGGCGATTTTAAAACAAAAAATGGTGATGATGTACTGGTTATTGATGATTATGGACATCATCCAACTGCTATAAAAACAACTCTTGCCGGTTATAGGGATTTTTATAAAAATCGAAAGATTATTGTTGATTTTATGAGCCATACTTATTCAAGAACCCAGGCTCTTTTTGATGATTTTGCTTCTTCTTTTGATTCGGCTGATGTAATAATTCTTAATAAAATCTATTCATCTGCCCGCGAAAATCCTGGTGATTTTTCTATAACTGGAAAAAAGCTTTATGATCAGGTGGTAAAAAATTATCCAGATAAAACTGTAAAATATTTTGAAGAAATCCTTGATGGTACAGATTTCGTTTTATCGCAAATTAATGAAAAAGCCAGTCAGGAATATAGAGCTGGTTATCTTTTTGTAACAATGGGCGCAGGGGACAACTGGAAGATTGGCCGTAAAGTTTTAGAAATTGAAGAAAATAATAGAAATTGATAAATAATTAATAGAAATTAAGAGATAATAATAGAAGGTGCTTAAATGACAAGTATGACAGGTTATGCTTATCAGGAGTTTTCTAATGAAAAAGCTTTGATAAGTGTAGAAATAAAATCAGTCAATTCCCGATTTTTGGATTTGACAATTAATCTTCCTCCTTTTTTGAATGCTTTGGAAGCTTATTTTAGAAATAAAATAACTTCAAAAATTGTCCGTGGTAAGGTTGATGTTTTTATCCGCATAAAAGAATACGAAAGTGACAGTGAAGTTTATGCTGATACAAATATGGCCAAAGGTTATTTTGCGGCAATTCAAAAGGTTTCTGAAGCCTGCGGTTATGACAAAAATAATATTCCTCTGAGTTTGATTTTGTCTCAGCCTGGAGTTTTAAACTCTAATAAAAATTATAATCCCGATGACTATAAAAAACTGATTGAGCCTGTTTTTGATAAGGCTCTTGAAGCTTTTTCTTCTGACCGCCAGAGGGAAGGGCTTAATATGAAAAAGGATTTGGAAAGCAAACTCGAAAAACTTGCTGTTTGTGCTGACTTTTTCAAGGATTTTCAGCCAAAGATGGAAGAGTCTTTTAAAGAACAGATTAAAGCCCGGTTTGCAGAGATTCTTGGCGACAATAATTTTGTGATTGATGAAAACAGGATTATGACCGAAACTGCCTCAATGATGATAAAATATACAATAAATGAAGAAATTGTAAGGCTTCAAAGTCATATTCAGGCAATGCGTAAGGAACTTGCAGAAAATCCTACTCCTGGTAAAAAACTTGATTTTATCTGCCAGGAAATGAACCGTGAAATTAACACAATCGGAAGTAAAAATCAGTTTACAGAGGTTGGAGCAATGGTTATCACTGCCAAGGATGCTCTGGAAAATATCCGGGAGCAGAGCAAAAACGTAGAATAATAGCCAAGGCAAAACTACACATTTAATTAAGGAGGAAATTATGAAATTGAATAAAGATTTGCGGGTTGCAATTAGTGGAAAATCCGGTTGTGGAAATACTACTGTAAGTGGATTGCTTGCAGAAAAACTTGGAATAAAGCTTATAAATTATACCTTCCGTCAGCTGGCTGCAGAAAAAGGAATGACTTTGAAGGAAGTTATTGATGCTGCCCGTGATGATGATTCTTATGATAAATATGTGGACAAACACCAGGTTGAGTTGGCTCTTGAAGAAGCCTGTGTTTTAGGAAGCCGTCTTGCTATCTGGATGCTTAAAGAAGCAGATTTAAAAGTTTATCTTTATGCCAGCGATGACACTCGTGCTGGTCGCGTTTTTAACCGTGAAGGTGGTGATTTACAGGCAATTAAAGATTTTACTGCCATGAGAGACAGGGAAGATACTGCCCGCTATAAGGATTTTTACGGTATAGACAACAACGATTATAAGTTTGCAGATTTAATTATTGAAACTGATAATAAAAATCCGGAAGAAATTGTTAATATTATCATCCAGAAACTTATCGAAAAGGGATTAGTTTCTGAATGATAAAGATTTGGGTGAATATTTAGATGAATATTAAGATAAATATTTGGTTGAATATTTAATTTTCTGTTTTTAGGTTTTCTGTCTGATTTTTTCTACTACTTCTGAAGTAAAACTTTCGTTCACTTCCATGGAAAAGATTTTTGATGTTTTCCTTGTGTCTTAAGGCAACAAAAAGTGCAGAAAAAATCATTGTTCCTATTGTAAGATAATAAGCTGACTGACTTGTGAGAATGCCAAGTGAATCAGCAGTAAAATCATTTTTGAAAAAGAAAAGGGAAAAGGCCCCTGCAAATAAGGCAATAATTGTAGACAAGGACATATAATGGCTTGTAAAAAGAAAAAGGGCAAGAACTGCTGTTGCAATTAAGCCTGCTTTCCAGTCAACCATATACATTGTTGTAATTATTACCAAAAAGGCTTTTCCACCTTTAAACTTATACCAGATAGGATAGGCATGACCCAGCATTGCAAAAAGCCCTGTAAATGCTATTCCAAATTGCCTTTGTCCTGTGTATTTTTGAAAAAGAGCTCCAAAAATAATTTCAAGAACTAAGGCTTTGGAAATATCAAGCAAAAATACTACCCATGCGTATTTGCTACCGAAAACCCGCTTAAAGTTGGTAAATCCCGGATTGCCGCTTCCTTCATTGCGTATATCCTTGTGATAAATCAATTTAGAAAGCTCAATCGCAGGGTTTATTGCAGAAATCAAATAACTGCATACCGCAGCAATAAGATAAATTGCAAAAATCATAAAATTGTATTACTCCAGAATCAAAATATAGCTGTAAATATCCTGTCCACCGTCAATTTCGTAAAGCTCCAGGTTTGGAACCTTCTTTTTCAGGTAGGAAACGATTTCTTCGGTTTCTGTCGTCAAAGAATCTTTTCCGCGGATAAAAATGCAGACTTCATGATCGGTAAAGTCCATTTTGTCTATTGTAGAAATTGTTGCCAGCTTGCGGTCTTTTTCTGTAGCAATAATTTTTTTATCAGAAAAACCGATGTAATTTCCACGGTGTAAAGTCAGTCCGTCTATCTGAGCATCTCGAACACAGTGAGAAATACTGTAGGTGAGAACTCCTTCCATTGCAGAGTTGAGCTGCTCAATGATTTCTTCTGTATTGTCTGCTTCTGCATTGTACATTGTGATTGCGGCAAAACCTTCACCAATAGTTTTGGATTCTATTACGCGAATGTCTGCTTTATCATACATTTTTGCAGCCTGTTTAGCAGATAAAATTATGTTTCCGTTATTTGGAAGAACAAAGATTGTATCAGCATCTATTTTTTCAAAGGCTTTGATAAAATCTTCTGCTGACGGATTCATGCTTTGACCGCCATCTACAACTTGGTCTACACCGTAATCTTTGAAAGTCTGTTTAATTCCATCTCCAGCAGCAACTGCAACAAGTGCAAACTTTTTGTGTTCTGCTTCCATTGGCTGGATTCTTGTTTCAAGAGTTTCTTCAGAATCTTCTATAGCTGCTGAAGTTCCTGCTGAACTTCCTGCCGCAGCTTTAGATGCACCTGCGGCCTCCTGACCAAGATTGTTGTGCTGCAAGGACATGTTTTCAATTTTTACGGTAAGGAATTCACCAAACTGCTGACAGAAGGCAAGAACTTTATCTGGTGTCATAGTGTGTACGTGCAGCTTGATGATTGTACCGGTCTTAAAGCAGACAACGGAATTACCAATGCCTTCAAGAAACTTTTTTACAATTCCTACATCAAATTCCTGTGGATTTGTTTTAGCATTTTGCAAACGCAGCATTAATTCTGTGCAGTAGCCAAATTCAAGAACGCTGTCTTCTGTAAATTTATCCAAATCAAGCGGTGCTTTTCCTGTCTGATTTGTCTGATCAGCAGCAGAATTATCAATTTGATGCTGGTGATAAATATCTTTTGTATCACCCAAAAGAGCCTGTCTCATTCCTCTGGCAATATAAAAAAGTCCAGCTCCACCCGAATCAACAACACCTGCTTTTTTAAGAACTTCCAGTAAATCTGGGGTTCTGGCAAGAGAAAGCTTTGCTTCTTCAATAAAGGCCTCAATAAATTCAAGCGGAGTAGAAGCATTTATACTGCAGGCATAATTACTTGCATCTTTTGCAACAGTAAGAATTGTTCCTTCAGTTGGAGTCATTACTGCATCATAAGCTTGTTTGACCCCCTGCTTGAAGGCATTTCCTATCTGCTGGGTATCTGCTTTTTCTAATCCTTTAAAGCCTTTTGCAATTCCAGCAAAAAACTGTGAAAGAATAACGCCGGAATTTCCTCTTGCCCCCAAAAGCATACCGTTTGCAATTTTTTCAGAAGTTTCAGAAAGGTTTGTTGTGGCTTTATCAAGACTTTTGTCGCCGCCTGCCATGGTCATAAGCATGTTATCACCAGTATCTCCATCAGGAATAGGGAATACATTCAGGTTATTGATTTCCTCGGCGTGTATTTTTAAATTGCTGGTTCCCCGGTTAATCATCTGGGAAAAAAGTATACCGTCTACAGTTTGAAGCTCCATTCTATTCTCCTGTAGTGTATGTTACTTCTTTTCCCCATGCCCAGAGACCTATAACGTTAGGACCGCATGAAGCACCAATAATTGGTCCAATGAAACTTACATAAATTTCTTTTGGAGAGATTTCCTTTTGAACAAGTTCTTTTAACTGTTCAACTTCTTCTTCTGGACAGTCGCCGTGCAATAAATAAACTGTCTGATTAGCCGGGTCTTCTAATGCTTCTTTCATGAGTTTTACAATTTCATTGAATGAAGTCTGGCGTCCCTTTACCTTTTTAAAGCCAACCTGATTTCCTTCTCTGTCTGCAATCAAAATTGGTTTTACACCCATAAGGTTTCCAAAGAAAGCTGCTGTTGCTTTTACACGTCCTGCCTTTCTTAGCCATTCAAGTGTGTGAACAGTTGCATATTCGTTTACATTTTTTCTGATGGCAAGGATTTTTTCGTTTATTTCTTCAATTGCTTTTCCTTCTGCTGCCATTTTTGCGGCTTCAATTGCAAGAAGACCTTCACCCATAGAAGCATTCAATGAATCAATACAGTAGATTTTGTTGTTTGGATATTTAGCTGCAAGTTCATTTTTTGCAAGGACAGCTGCTGTATTTACAGAGCCAGACTGCTTAGAACTGCAGGCAATATAGATAATATCCATATTCTGATCAAGATATTTTGTGAATACACGCTGGAATTCTTCAACAGGAACCTGTGTAGTTGTAATTCTGGTTCCGTTTCTCATGATATCGTAAAAATTCTTAACATCCAGAGCTGTCCATGAAAGGCGGGCTTCTGAAGTTTTACCTTCAAGAACAGTGTTCATTTTTGCGTAATCAATATCATATTTTTCCAAAAGTTCTACAGTTAAATCTGAACATGAATCAGTAATAATTTTAATTTTATTCATAATAATTCCTCTAAAAAATTAAGTTTATGCGAATAGTTTATGCGATTAATTGTTTAATCCATTTTTTTTCTTTGAGCGATACTTTACCGTCAATCGCGCAAATCATAAGGCAGATAATTACAATATCATTTTTTAATTCATCAGAAAGAAGCCCCAGAATGTCAACCATCTGATTTACAACATTTTTAAGTTCTTTTGATTCTTTTTTATAGCTTTTTAAGACTTTTTTACATTCTTCATAAGAAACTGTCTGTCCGAAGAAGGTTTTCAGCAGTGGTGAAATTAATAAATATTCTTCAGCTGCCAGTTTTCCATCTGCTACAATTGCACCGATGATAAAAGAAAAGAAGATACTTGCACCGTCAATTCCATCTTCAGCAATTGCCTGTAGAGCAGGTAATACATTAAGGGATTTTTCAGTCAGATAAGCGCTGTATGACATTATATCCAGCTGCTCAAATTCCTTACAAAGTTGCTCGAATTCTTTCATTAGATACCTCAATTTTGAAAGTTGATAAAAATTTGATATGTTGAATATAATTCCCCTTTGTTAACTGAAAATAAACAAAAAAAAAGGAGCTGCGAAATCATATTTTGAAATCACAACTCCAGTTTATAATTTTTAGTGTTAAAGCAGATTTGCCTGAACTATTTTTTGATAAAATTAATACTTTGAATCTGCGTAGCCAATCCAGCCGTCGTTTTCAATCAAGGCTTTTTCAAAATCACCAAGCTTGAATGGATAGCTTTTTGATAAAGAACCTGCAATCAATTTTACTTTTGCACTTCCGTCATCGTTTATTACAACTTTACATTCTGTATCTTTATCAGCAAAGGTTTTGAACATATCTTCAATAGATTTTTTGTCTGTTTCAATAGCCATAAGTCCGTTGTTGAACATGTTCTGTCGGAAAATTCTGGCAAAATTTGGTGCTATAACTGTGTAAATTCCATTTACTTCCAGAGCCCAAGGTGCATGTTCTCTTGATGAACCGCATCCAAAATTTTCTCTTGTGATAATTACTTTTTTACCTGAAATGTCTGTTTTGGGATTAAAACCGTCAAGTTTTAAATCTTCAAGAAGATATGGTTGCAAGGCCTGCTTTGTGTTTTCTGTAAGATATTTTGCAGGGATAATTTCGTCAGTATTTATGTCAGAACGATCCAAGAATAAAACTGCGCCACCAAAAGATTTCATTTTTCTAACTCCTACGTTATTTAGTTAATAATCTATGAATATTATAAAGATAATAAGTTTTTCCTTCAATGTGAAATTAATTATTTTGAAAAATAATTAATTTCAAAAAAAATCAATTTATATAACCGGTAATTGCAGCTCTAGCCGCGGTAGCAGGACTGGCAAGATGAACCATGCCGCCTTTTCCCATTCTGCCGTTAAAATTACGGTTTGTTGTGGAAATACAAACTTCTCCTTCTGCCAGAACGCCGTTGCTCATGCCCAGACAGGCTCCACAGGTTGGATTTGTTACGCAAAAACCTGCATCAAGAAAGGTCTCTATTATTCCTTCGTTTAAAGCTTTTTTGTAAATATCTGGAGTTGCAGGGGAGACAATTGCCCTTACCGAATCCGCAATTTTATGTCCTTTTAAAATTGCAGCCGCAATTCTTAAATCAGAAAGCCGTCCGTTTGTACATGAACCTATATAAACCTGGTCAACCTTTGTACCGCTCATTTCTTTTACAGTTTTTACGCAGTCAGGTTTGTAGCCGTAAGTTACAAGTGGCTCAAGTTCAGATAAATCAAAAGAATATGATTTATAATATTCAGCATCTTTGTCTGACTGATATTTTGAATATTCTTTTAAAGCATCTTCTTTTGTGGCAAAATCATCTTTAATAAAATCCCACAGATAATCAACTGTTTTCATGTCAGGATTACAGATTCCGCTGGTCGCTCCTGCTTCTACCGCCATATTGCAGAGTGTCATCCTTGCTTCCATATCAAAAGAATCAATTACAGGACCGCAGAATTCAATAACGCAGTCGCTTGCCCCGTTCACCCCGAGCCTCCCAATCACAAACAAAATCACATCTTTAGCGTAAACCCCTTCCTTAAGCGAGCCCGACAGTTCAACCCTAATGGTCCTCGGCTCCCTGAAGGCACATACGCCTTTCAGAATCCCCACCTCAAGGTCTGTAGTTCCAACCCCCGCCGCAAAAGCTCCAAAGGCTCCATGCGTACAGGTGTGACTATCGCCCATAATTACAGTAAAGCCTGGTCTGATAAAGCCTTTCTCCGGGAATAGGGCATGACAAACCCCGTTTCGTCCTATATCAAAAAAATCTTTTATATCATTACGTTTTGCCCAATCACGGAGTATTTTGCCCTGGAGAGCACTTTTAGAATCTTTTGCCGGAGTAACATGATCTATTACAGCTTTTATTTTTGTGTTATCAAAGACAGAATCTTTATTTCGTTCAAGCAGATCGTTTATAGCAATTGGCGTAGTAATCTCGTGACAAAAAACGCGATCAAGGCTTAAAACATAAGTTCCGCTGAAAGGTGAGTCAACAAAATGCGAATCAAAAATTTTTTGCGCAATAGTCTTTCCCATAAACCACTCCTTAAAATCTCCAGATTATTCCAAATTATCGATGCTATTTATTGCCTTTAATAATATTTAATAATTTAATTATATTTAAAGAATTTTCATTTGTCAAATTATATATACAATTCAAAGGTCAAAGTCTAGAAGAAGAGCGTAACTTTTCTTTACTTAATTTTTCTAGTGTAATCTAATTAATTTTATGTTAGAATAAGATAAATAAAATAATTTAGGATGGTGATTATGTTTTTGGAAGCAAAAAATGCTTTAGTTTTTAAAAAGGGGAATGAAACCCTGATGATTGAACCCTGGGGAAAAGATTCTCTTCGTGTGCGTTCAACTTTAGCTCCAGTTTTTATAGATAGAGACTGGGCTTTGACAGAAAAAATAAATCATGGAACTGCAAAAATTACTTTTGATGGAAATGGTGCTTCTATCATAAATGGGATGCTTGAAGCAAAAGTCAGCCATAATGGAGTGATAGTTTTTTATAAAAATGGAAAACAGATTCTTCATGAATATTTCCGTTCCTATGATCCGGCTGCAACAAAAGAATCCTGCTGTACAAAAATAATCAGCCGTCAGTATCAGGGAATTATCGGCGGAGATTATAAGCTTACAGTTCGCTTTGATCCAAATGATGATGAAAAAATCTTTGGAATGGGACAATATCCGACTCCTTATCTTGATATGAAGGGCTGCGTTCTTGAGCTTGCACAGCGTAATTCACAGATTTCCATTCCATTTGCAGTTTCCAGCCTTGGTTATGGCTTTTTATGGAATAATCCAGCTGTTGGTCATGTAAACTTTGCAAAAAACATTACAGAATGGGTTGCAGAACAGACAGAAGAAATGGATTACTGGATTACCGCCGGTGATACTCCAGCAGAAATCATTGAAAATTATACTGCTGCTGTTGGTCGCGCTCCTCTTTTGAGCAATGACTACCTTGGTTTCTGGCAGTGTAAGCTTCGTTATCGCACCCAGGAGGAAGTTCTTACTGTTGCCCGCAAATACAAAGAACTGGGCATTCATCTTGATGTAATTGTAATTGACTTTTTCCACTGGCCTCGTCAGGGAGACTGGTGCTTTGATAAGGAATACTGGCCAGATCCAAAAGCCATGTGTGATGAACTTCATGCAATGGGAACAAAGGTTATGGTTTCTGTATGGCCTAGCGTTGATAAAAAGTCTTCGCATTTTTATGAACTTCAGGATAAGGGCTTTTTGGTTCGTACAGAACGTGGTTCTAATCAGACTTATGATTTTATGGGCGACTGTATCACAATTGATATGACAAATCCTGAAGCCCGCGAATGGCTCTGGCAGACTTGTAAAAAGAATTACGGCGATTACGGAATTGATATGTTCTGGCTTGATAACGCTGAACCAGACTTTAACGTATACGATTACGGCAACTATCGCTACCAGATGGGAAATGCTCTTTGCTGCAGTAATATTTATCCTCAGCTATACAGCAAGGCCTTCTATGACGGTATGAAAGCTGATGGCCGCAAGGATTTTGTAAACCTTGAACGCTGTGCCTGGGTTGGTTCTCAAAAATACAGCCAGGTTTTGTGGAATGGCGATGTTCAGTCTACTTTTGAATGTTTGCGTGATTCAATTGTTGAAGGCTTGAATATGGGCTTGGCCGGTATTCCATGGTGGACAACCGATATCGGTGGCTTTATGTACGGAAATCCGGAAGACCCTGCTTTTGTTGAATTGCTTGAACGCTGGTTTGAATGGGCTGTCTTTACTCCAATTCTGCGCTTACATGGAGACCGCGACCCTCATGATATTCCACCTCTGGATAAAGACCCGCAACGTGGATATGGCGGTGGATATCTTTATACAGGTCGTCCTAATGAAATATGGTCTTATGGCCCTGAAGCCCAGAAAATTATGGAAAATCAGATTAAACTCCGCGAAAGTCTTATTCCATATATTTCAAAAGTTATGGAAGAAGCCAGCAAAAACGGAAGTCCTGCAATGCGTACAATGTTCTACGAGTTCCCTGAGGATGAAAAATGCTGGGAGCTTAAAGACCAGTATATGTTTGGACCTGATTATCTGGTTGCTCCAATTTTAAAGGCTGGAGCTACTTCCCGCGAAGTATATCTTCCAAAAGGAAAATGGGAAAACTTCCACACTAAAGAAATAATTGAAGGTGGAAAAGTTATCACAGTAGCTGCACCAATTGACCAGATTCCTGTTTTTATTTTGAAACAACGTTAATTGGAGTGCCTTTGAGCCAGGCTTTAAGGTTTTCTAATGCAATTCCTTGAAGCCTTGCTCTAGTTTCTAAAGGAGCCCAGGCAATGTGGGGTGTGATTACGCAGTTTTTTGCGCCCAAAAGAGGGGAGTTTGGCATCATCGGTTCCTCAACAACAACATCTGCCGCATAGCCTGCAAGCTGGTTATTATTAAGAGCTTCTGCCAAATCTTTTTCAACAACAAAACCGCCGCGTGCTGTATTTATTAAGTATGCCGACGGTTTTATTAATTTTAAACTCTCTTTATTTATAATATTTTGAGTTTTATCAGTTAATGGTGCATGAAGACTTATAAAATCTGATTGTGAAAGCAAAGTTTCAAAGCTGACCTGAGGTGGCATATCAGCTTTTGGAGTTCTTGTACAGCAGATAACCTTCATTCCAAAGGCTTTTGCAATCTGAGCAACTTTTTTTCCTATGCTGCCGTATCCAAAAATACCCAGCGTTTTTCCTGTCAATTCTATTAATGAACTGTTCCAATAGCAGAAATCTGGACATTTTACCCAGTCACCGTTTTGTACCGACTGATTATGCTCGGCAACACGATTTGTAAAGTGTAATATAAATGAAAAAACATGCTGAGCAACGGAATCTGTAGAGTAGGAAGGAATATTTGTAACTATTACATTGTGTCTTCTGGCAGCCTCTAAATCTATTACGTTATAGCCGGTTGCCAGAACACCAATGTATTTTAGATTAGGACACGCAGAAAGAATATCTTCGGTAATTCTTATTTTGTTTAAAAATATAGCATCAGAATCACCAATCCTTTCTGCAACAAGATTTTCTGGTGTTCTTTCGTAAATCGTTACATCAGCATACTTTCTAAACTCATCCCAAGGTAAATCCCCAGGATTAACTGCGTGTCCATCTAAAATTGTAAGTTTCATAAAATCAAAAAAAATTGAATCAGTTGGAATTAGCCTAATACATCAACACCGCAAGAAGAAATTGCAGCATTTATCGCAGCTTCCTGACTTTCATCACCGTAATCAACAAGAACCTGAGATTTGTCACAATTTGCTGTAACGCCTGTTACGCCGGCAACTCCCTTTACGGCAGCCTCAACCTTAGAAGCTGTATCAGTATCGAACATTCCGACTACATATATTTTTTTCTGCATTATAGCACTCCTATAGTAAAACTTTTTTGATAGTATGAATTATAAACTAGAATACTAGTAATTTCAAGTTTGCAGAAAATATTTATGATTTTGTAATATATTCTTATAGAATTATGCATTTTGAATTATGAAATCTGTTCCATAACTTTCTTTTCGTTATAGAACATCATTATAAATCCGCCAATCAAACAGCAGATTGATGCAACAAGGGCAACGATTCTGTAACCAAGAGGACTACCGCCGGCTTGTTGTTCTACTGTTGAACCAGTTTCTACTGCGGCGGCAACAGCTTTTGAAGCACCAATTGTTGCAAGAGAAGTAAACAATAACATTGCAAGCGACTGTCCCATCTTCATTGCAAAGGTTCGGGCAGCATAGAACATTCCGCTTCTGGATTCTCCAGTTGTTTTTTCATCAGAAAGGGCGATGTCTGCAATAATTGTCTGTGGAATAATACCAAAGATTGCCTGTGGGAATGAGCCGAGTATTACAATAATTACAGCCTGAACATAAATCGGAATAAAACTGAGCTTTTCGCCCGAAAGTGCTGTAAATCCAAATGTGATTACAAATCCAATGAATGCGGCGATTAGAAGCTTTTTCTTTCCCCATTTTGCGGCCATTTTTGTTACAAAAGGATAGAAGGCCAGTGAAAGCAGGGTGAGTCCGCCAAACATATAGGTTGTCCAGGATTCCGGCAGCTGAAGAAGACTTGTTACAAAGAAGGGAAGTCCTGTCTGGAACATTGCAAGTCCAAAGAAGTAGATTATGTCTTGTCCTAAGAATACTCGGAAATCTTTATTTTTAAAGGTTTTTCCCAGTGAACTGAACATATTTGAACTTGTAGGCTTTGCTTCATAGTAATCTTTTTCATTTAAGCCAAAAGCTGGAACAAGCATACAGATTGTAGCAATTACAGAAAGAATCGCAAAGGTAATTCTCATGGCAGGAACTCTTGCCATACCGCCATTTATCATTATTCCCCAGATTATTGGTGCAGTGTAGCCTAAACAGGTTCCAACAATAAATGTAAGGGAAATGCACATGGAAAGCTTAAGTTTTTCTTCCTGATTGTGTGGAAGTTCTGCAAGAAGTGATGTGTAAGGTGTACAGTAGCATGTGATAAGGAAGTAATAAGCAAGAACTGTAACAAAAAGCCAGGCTGTGTTTATTGCACTTATACTTTGAACTGGTGCGCAGAAAACAAGTATGAATACAAGTCCAAGCGGGATTGCAGACCATCTCATAAATGGGATTCTTCGTCCAAGCTTATGATTTAAACTGTCCGACCAGTTTCCTACGAGCGGATCTGTAACGGCATCAAAAACTCGACCAATGGCTGTTACAAGACCGATAATTGTCAAAATACCTAAAACTACACGGCCTTGTGGAATTAGAGAAATCATTCCCTCATTAATTGCCTCTTGGCTTGGCTGATAAAAATAAACCAGCCAGGAACCAATCAAACCGCTGATTATTGACCATCCTAATTGGCCGATTGCATAGCACCACATTTTTCCTTTTGTTAAGCTTTTCATATTTCCTCCTAATTTTTTATTCCTGAAATTAAAATGTCAGAAAGCATTTTTAGTTCCTGGGTAATATTTTGATTTGTATCAATTGCAAGAAGATTTTTACTTAACGCTAATTTTTGAGTTGTACTGAACATTGTGTGAGTTATGGTAAAGTAGAGCTCTTCTTCCTTATTTTTATATTTTTCATTTATGGACTTATCATTAATTCCCTTTGTGATTGCTTTTGAAATTATGTCCTTTATTGACAGAATAATATTTTCATAATCTTTAAGAGCCTGATTATTTATCTTGCTTCTTACGGCAAATGAATCAAAAAAATAAATATAACGTAAAAAATCACTTTGATTTTCATAAAGCTTCATAAAGAGACTTATGACTTTTTTTACCTGTTCCAGTCCAGAAATGTTATCATAATCATTTTCCATCAAAAGGGGCAGTATAAAATCTTTTTGCTTTTCCCAGGCCCAGATTGAAGTCTGGATGGCAATCTGCTCTTTTGTTTCATAATATCTGTACAGCGATGCAACCCCAATCTCAGCTTTTTTGGCAATGTCATTCATTGTGATTGTATCAATGCCTTTTTCAGAAAATAATTTGAAGGCTGCTTCCATAATGCGGTTCATGCGCAAAGCTTTTATTGTGTCACGTTCTTCTGTATATTTTTCTGCTGGAGTCATAATTTTCCGTCCATTCTTATCAATCTGCTGATTTATCTTATTAAGCTTATTAAACTTATTCAGAGGCTTGAACTGCCAGTTTTACTGCTTCGTAGGCGCCGTTATAAATGCCGTTTTTATTGTTTTTGATTATGTTTTCGCACATTCTAAGCTCAATATTTGGATTTTCCATAATCTGATTAATCATAGCGCAGGCATATTCCGGGCTTTCACATTCCTGAGAACCGTCTCCAAGGTCTGCTGAATGGATTGCTCCCCACATTTCGTGTCCGCCGATTCTTCTTATAAAAAGTTTTGGAACCGGATAAAAGGCGAGTTCACTTGGTTTTGTTACAAGGAAATCACAGGCTCTCATCAAAAGATTTGTAATGTACACTGCCGCAAAAATGTCTTTGTTACAGAATGCGTGGATTCCGCTGTTTGTGTCAGCAAAAGAAGCTTCAATTTCATTTTGAGCAAAGTTTGATTCTTCGGTCCAGTCGTTAAAGTGAGTCTGGGCTGTTGATAATTCCGGGATTTTTTCTTTAAGCATTTCCCATACGTTTTGGTAATCTCCGCAATTTATGTAAAGGCAGGCTTTTTTCTCTTTTATATAAGGCAGCAAGGTCTTAATAATTCTGGCAAAAAAATCTCCCTGCGCACCGGCACCGCCTATAGTGAGTAAAAATCTTATTGGCTGTCCTCCTTCTGCACGCTTTATTCTTGCCTGGCAGTCTTTTTCTATATTGCTTACAATTTCGTGGTCAATGTAATGACCGGTATAGGCTATATCTTTTTCGCTCATAGGATTTAAAACCTTGTCTTTATCAAAACCGTGTAGAGTTTTATATCCCCAGTAGCAGTTTTCTGTTTGAACTGTATGAATTGAACCTTCTGCTAAATGTAGAGCCATTGGCCAGTTATCAGGAATTGCATTTACAACTTTTGTCATTCCTGCATGAATTGCTGCTTGGGCTGGCCAGACGTGAGTACCTACAAAAGGAATATCTTTCGGAATCTCATTAAAAAGGGGAGTCATAAGTTCTGCATTTTTCTGATCGCCTGCATTGTAGCTTAATTTTTTAAAGCCTTCATAATTGAGAGGTTCCCAGAATAATTTATTGAATAATCCGATTTTTTGAGAGAGTCTTGAAGCTGTTGAATAAAGATTATTCTGATAGCTTATGATTTTTGTGCAGGTTGTTTGTGGAAAAGAGTTTAAATCCAGCCAGAGGGGAGTATAGCCCATTGAATGAGCTGCTGAGGCCATTGCCATTGAAATGCGATAGTGACCAAAGCCCATTCTTATATTTCCAATAATAATTGCTTTGTCAGGCAGATTTTCTTTAAATGTTTGTTTTCCATCGGTATTTTCGGCAATGATGATATTTTTTACTCCGAATAAAGGTGTCAGAACGCTGTTATCTGCCAAAGCAAGCGGATATTTTGTGCTTCGGTCATCACCAAACTTTCTTATAAACTTCTTCTGTCCTTTTAGGGCTTTTCTGTAATCTTTATCGCTGATTTTGTTTCCGAATATTTCCATTTGTTCCTCCATAAAATTGTGTTGAAAATTGTGAGGTTCGCTTTATCTATGCCTCATTTATCCTGATGTAGTGGTCTTTTCCGCCTAAATTGATTTCACCGCTATATTTTTTTGACAGAGATTCAATGTAGTATTGATCCTTGTCTGTATTTTTTACCAGAAAGAGTTCGCCTTGGTATTTTTGTCTGATTGCTTTAATCTTTTGGGATAGTTCGATTTCTTCCTGTGATGTAAGGCTTGCCGGATCATCAGAATACATAATCTGACTTCCAAATAAAATATTCACTGTTGCTATAAGAAGTTTTTCTTCACTGGTCAGATAACAGTTTTCCTTGCGGATAAAAATAACATCAGGATCATTTGCAAAGATGATTTTATCCCAAATTGCATGACCAAGTGTGTCTTTTAAGTTCAGATAAGCGGAATTGCGTCCGTTTATATCCAATGCTTTTGGAAGCTTGTTTTCCCATTTTTCGTAGGTGTCACAGCCGATTCGAGATAAAGGTAAATCATTAAAAGACATTTCAAAAGGGGCACCACAGCCTAAATATGTAACCTTTTCTCCTTTTGTGTTTGCTTTTCGTTTTGTAAGCATTTTAATGGCTGCTGAATACCATTGATATGACGGACCTTTGTTTTTGAAGTTGCCGTATATCATTCCAGCATATAAAAAGTCGAGCTTTAGATAGCGGAAGCCCCATTCATTTATGAGTTTTTCCATGATTTCATCAAGATAGACAAGTACTTCTTCATTGCTTATATCAAGTGCATAAAAAGTTGCTGTAGGTCCCCATAATGGATTATAGCCGGCTGAAATAAGATGATTGTTATCATCCCGTAAAAGCCAGTCTGGATGATTTATTGCTGTAGGTGAGCGTAAATCGATTATAAAAGGGGCAATCCAAAGTCCAGGAATATAACCTTTTTCTGAGATTTTTTCTGTAAGCTTTTTCAGCCCTCCTGGAAAGCGTTTTTCGTCAATTTCCCAGTTTCCTAGCTGTTTTTCCCAGCCGTCATCAATCTGGAAAACAGGATTTTCATTTTCGCGGATAATGTTGATAAAGCTTGCTGGTTTAGAGAGGGCTTCCAAATCGTCTTCAATTAATTTTTCATCAATTTTTGTGTAATGATTGTACCAGCTTTCCCAGCCTAAAGAAGTTTTTCCAAGAAAATCAATTTGATTGAATCTATCTGAATAATTGCTGGAGTTTTTATCAGAGGAGCCAAAGATTTCTTCCAGCTTTTTTCTTGCTTCAAAATAGGATTGAGCGGTAAATATTTCTAATTCACATTGAACTTCATCTTTTTCCCAGATTTTTCCTGTGTCACAAAGCTCAGGGGTAATTGTATTTTCATTTCGGTTGATTATAAACTGGACTGGCGGTAATACTTTTTTCAAGTTTCCGCTGGAAGCAAGAAATAAATAAAAATTATCCCAGCGTAAGTAAATTACAAAATGTCCAAGAACTATATTTTTGCTTGTTTTGAAGCTTGTATTATGGAAGGTGAGGTATTTGTTAAAAGGGCGTACAATGTGGCAGGTAAGATTTTCCTGTTTTTGACCAGGCTTGATTTCAAATCCGGGACTCCAGGACTGCCAGCCACCAATATTAATCCAGGCTTTTTCAGCAGAATATTCTTTTGAACCAGTCAGTTCCTCAATTTTAAGTGGATTCAGCAGGGTATTTTTTACTGCTTTATAAGTGTAATTTGACTTGAAAGTTAACATTGCTCCGTCCTTGTTTTAACGTTTTAACAGCTGATAGCGTTAGTTTTTAAGTGATAGTGTTACTATCACTGATTCAACTATAACAATAAAGCATGAATTTCAATCTGTCAAATTAATTTTTGAGATTTTATTCAATATTAGAGATTTTAATATTTTTGAGAAATAAATTATTTCTGTGTTTTTCCTAATTGTCCGCAGGCACCGCCGATTTTCCTTCCTCTTCTGGTTCTGAGAGTCACGTTCAAACCTGCTTTTTCAAGCTGTGTAACAAAATTGTGGACTTCATTGTTGGTCGGTTCTTCAAAGGGGAGGCAGGCAACAGGATTCCAGGGGATAAGATTTATGTTTACGTCTATTCCTCTGGCAAAATTAATCATGTTTTCCGCGCTGATTTTATCCGTATTTTTGTTGTGAAG
>JAEEGK010013918.1_pt1 | contig 18047 bp, 15 predicted proteins | sample 8958771 | NCBI WGS metagenome assembly JAEEGK01 (sample SAMN16246547, study PRJNA631951) | gut metagenome | biome: gut microbiome; feature: rumen; material: SC-attached | host: Bos | place: Iran: Karaj | collected 2018-10
TGGACCGCGCCCAGATGGAATCCACCATCATCGGCAACGGCGTCCGGATCGACAACCTGTGCCAGATCGCCCACAACGTGGTGATCGGCGACCATACGGTGATGGCGGCCCAGGTGGGCATCGCCGGTTCCACCGTCATCGGCAAGTACTGCATCATCGCCGGACAGGTAGGCATCGCCGGGCACGTCAAGATTGCGGACCACACCACCCTGCTTGCCCAGGCCGGCGTCATCGGCAACATCCGCAAGGAGGGACAGACGCTGCTGGGTTCCCCGTGTATCGACCCGCACGTGTACATGAAGGCCTACGCCAAATTCCGCCAGAGCGGGCAGGAGTAGATTTGGGCGGTCCGCAGTTTTTCCCTATCTTTGCATTATGGACCGCAACCAGCATACGCTCAGGCAAACCTACCGGTTCGAGGGAAAAGGCCTTCACACAGGGACTTATTCCCACATGGCCGTTTCGCCGGCCCCTGCGGGTCATGGCATCCGGTTCCGCCGGACGGACCTCCCCGGCGGCCCGGTCATCGAAGCCCTCGCCGAAAATGTCTCCAACACCGCCCGCAGCACCACCATTTCCAGGGACGGGGCCGAGGCGGTTACCATCGAGCACATCATGTCAGCCCTCTCCGGCCTCGGGGTCGACAACGCCCTGATTGAGCTGGACAACCGCGAGGTCCCCATCCTGGACGGCAGCGCGGGCCCCTATGTGAAAGCGTTCCTGGCCGACGGCCTCGTGGACCAGGGAGAACCCCGTGTCTATATCGACATTCCCCAGACCCTGGAAATCCGGGACGGGAAGACCGGCTCCTGGATCCGGATCGAACCGGCCGACACCCCCTCCGCGGACATCACCGTGGATTTCGGCTCCCGCATCCTCGGCATCCAGTCCGCCCATTGGGACGAGACCGTGGACTATGCCCGGGAGATCGGCGTCTGCCGCACCTTCTGCTTCTTCCACGAGATCGAGTACCTGTTCAAGAACAACCTCATCAAGGGCGGGGACGTGGACAACGCCATCGTCATCGTGGAGCATCCCGTGAGCGCGGAACAGCTGTCTTCCATCGCGACCCTCCTGAACATGCCTGGCCTGACGGTCACCGACCAGGGCTACCTGAACAACCTGCAACTTCATTTCCCCGACGAGTGCGGCCGGCACAAGCTGCTGGACCTCCTGGGCGACTTCCGCCTCGCCGGCGGCCGGCTGAACGCCCGGATCACGGCGTTCAAGCCCGGCCACTACCTCAATACCCAGGCCGCGAAGGCCCTTCGCGCCATCCTGAAATAACGACTGTCCATGAATAAGATCCATCCGCTCGCTACCGTCAGCCCGAATGCCAAACTCGGCGACAACATCGAAATCGGCCCCTACGTCTTCGTCGACGACAACGTCGAAATCGGAGACGGCTGCAAGCTCCTTCCGCACGCCGTCATCTTCTCCTATGTGAAAATGGGCAGCGATTGCACCGTCTTCCCGGGCGCAGTCGTGGGTGCCATCCCGCAGGACCTCAAGTATGAAGGCGAGGTGACCTGGGTGGAGATCGGCGACCGGGTGACCATCCGCGAGTGCGCCACCATCAACCGTGGTACGAAGGCCAGCGGCAAGTTCCTGACCAAGGTGGGCAGCGACACGCTCATCATGTCCTATGCCCATATCGCCCATGACTGCGAGATCGGCAACCACTGTATCCTCGTGAGCCATGTCGCCCTGGCCGGCGAGACGGAAGTCGCGGACTGGGCCATCATCGGCGGCGGTACCCTGGCGCACCAGTTCTCCCACATCGGCACGCATGCCATGGTGGGCGCCGGCTTCAAGATCGTCAAGGACATCCCGCCGTACGTGCTGGCCGGCCGCGAACCGGTAAGCTTCGAGGGCGTGAACCGCGTGGGCCTGTCCCGCCGCGGCTTCTCCGAGGAACAGATCAACCAGATCAAGGACATCTACGACGCCCTGTATTTCCAGGGAATGAACGTCAGCGACGCCGTGGCGCACATCGAGGCCAACTTCCCGCAGACGGAAGAGCGGGACACCATCCTCTCCTTCATCCGCGCCTCCAAGCGGGGCATCATCTCCCGCCCCCGCGCCCCCCGCAAGTAGTGCTCCTGTCCACCGCATACTTCCCGCCGGTCGCCTGGTTCGCCCTCCTCGCGCGTGATATGACCCTGTCCCCGGACAGGGTTTCTCCTTCCACGGTGTTCCTGGAAGCCTGTGAGAACTACCAGAAACAGTCGTACCGCAACCGTTGCTACATCCTTGCCGGGGACGGCGTGCAGATGCTCCAGGTTCCGGTGATCCATGCGGAATCCATGCGCATTACCGAGGTCCGGGTGGATTATTCCACCCCCTGGCTCATCCGGACGCAGCGGTCGCTGGACGCGGCTTATTACACGTCGGCCTATTTCGAGTATTACCGGGATGACCTGTTCGCCTTGATGGATGAGAAACCGGCACGGCTTTGGGACTGGAACCTGTCACTGGCGAAGTTCCTGCTGGAGAAGACGGGCGTCGCGTGCCGCCTGGAATCCACATCCTCGTTCGTGCCCCCGGCATCCGCGGGACCGGACGACTACCGCGCGGGCATCCACCCCAAACGCCCCGATGCCGTTCTGGCATCCCTGGGCCTGGAACGCCCTTATTTCCAGGTATTTGCCGATCGTTTCGGCTTCACGCCCAACCTCTCCGTCCTGGACCTTCTCTTCAACGAAGGCCCGGATTCCATCCTTTGGCTGAAAAGGCTGTAGGCCTACCGGATCGCGTCTTCGCGGGGGAGAACGGGCTTCCCTTCGAAATCAACGGGATAGGTAGCGTTGTCTCGCTGGAGACGGCCGATCATTTCGCGGAGGAGACGGCGCGCGATGCGGGGATGTTCCCGGAGGACGTCTTTCGTCTCGGAAGGGTCGTCCTTCAGGTTGAATAGGGTGCACTGCGGATAGTCGGGATGCTCCGGATTGTAATAGTAGATGAGTTTCCAGTCTCCGTGCCGCCAGGAGGTGAAATAGCTGCCCCGGTGCTGGTGGGGGAAGTGGTTGAGGAAGGTGTCTTCGTGCCACGGGTCTTCGCCTCCGCCCAGGATGCCCCAGAGGAGATATCCATCCTCGATATAGGCGGGAGGAAGAGGGACCTGGGCGCCGGAGAGCAAGGTCAAGGTGGGGAAGATGTCCATGATGGTCCCGATTTCCGGGGAGACGGCGCCCTGCAGGACCGGATGCTTGCGCTGCCAGGCATTCCGTCCGTCCGGCCGGGCCCAGGCGATGATGCACGGGACTCGCGTACCGCCTTCGAACTCGGAGCCTTTCTTGCCCCGAAGCGGTGCCGATGAGCCGATGTCGTGACTGCCTCCGAGCGGAGCGTCGGATCCGTTGTCACCCAGGAAGATGACGAGGGTGTTTTCCGCGATGCCGAGTTCCTCCAGATGGTTCAGGACATCCCCCAGGGACTTGTCCATGCCTTCGATCAGGGTGGCGTATCCGCGGGCGTCCTGGCTGTACGTAGTGTCTTGATAATGGGCGATGAAGCGCTTGTCAACCTCGAAAGGATTGTGCACGGCGTAGTGCGACAGGTACAGGAAGAAAGGCTGCTTTCCGATGACGGCCGAATCGACCTGCGCCAGGGCTTCCAGGGTCAATGCTTCCGTCAGGAACGTGTCGGTTCCATGGTATTTTTCCAGGCCGGGCACGGCGCGGGATCGTGTGCCGCGGAGGAGGCCGTAGCCGTTTTCACCGAGGTAGCTGCCGGGTTCGCCGATGGAAGAGCCGGCGATGTTGACGTCGAATCCGAGGTTCAGCGGGTCTTCCCCGTCATGCCCGAAGGGCGCGAAATGCCCTTTGCCCACATGGATGGTCCGGTAGCCGGCTTGCTGCAGGAGCCGTGGGAGGGTGACATCCGCTGCGACGAGGCCTTCCCAGTTCCAGTCATAGGGGCCGTAGTCGTCCCGGTTTTTCTCCTCGCTGCGGATCCAGTTCGTAACGCGGTGCCGGGCGGCATCCTGTCCGGTCAGGAGCGAGGTGCGGGACGGGGAGCTGACACCCTGCGCATAGAATTGCGAGAAGCGGACGCCCTGGCTGGCCAGACGTTCCATGTTGGGCGTGTGGTACCAGTCATTCAGGGGATAGCGCACCGGATTACCTTTCCCGTCAGTCAGGAAAGGCACGGAGGTGTCCATCACGCCCATGTCATCCACCAGGAACAGGACGATGTTCGGGCGCTCCTGCGCCTGCACGGCGGTCCCGGCGAGGGCCAGGCCGAGGGTAAGCAGTTTCCTATCCATGGACGGTAATCTTGAGGATCCGGCGGGTGTCGGAAGTGATCTTGTAGGCCTCATCGATGGTCTGGCCGGCGACCGCGACCACGTGGTGCAGGTCGGTCAGGCCGCTGTCGCGGACGAGGACCGCCCGCTTCTTGTCCACCAGGGAGTAATGCCGGTCCTTGAACCAGTCCTGGAGCTTCTTCCGGCCCCGCATGCCCAGCGGGCGGATCCAGTCGCCGGCCACCCAGCGGTCCGCGACGAGGTCCCCGTGGACCTTGTCCGCGTCGACAGCCAGGACGCCTTCCGGCATCACGGGGGAGCGGCCGGGATCCCAGGGCTCTTCCGAGACCTGGATTTCCGGTGCGCCCACGGCTTCTTCCCGGACCAGCCGTCCGGCCGCGCTGATGAACGAGCCCGCCCGGCGGCCGCTCTGGCCGCTCCGGACGATGTCCGTGGCCTGGGCGATGAGCCGTGGCTCCATCCCTTCGCCTTCGAGGATCCGGTACAGGATGTACTCCCATCCGGGAAGGGTTTTCAGAAGCGCCGTATCGATGCGGCGTCCGTCCCAGACCAGGTCCACATGCTCCTGATAATACCCGTCGGCAATCGTCTCGACGAGGCGGAGACGGTCCATGTCGGCGGCGAGGGTGTCCTCGAAGGAAGGGTTGATCTCCCGCAGGAGGGGAAAGACCTGGTTCCGGAGTTTATTGCGTTTCACGGTATTCTCCGCGTTGGTCCGGTCCTCCCGCCAGGGCAGGTTCCAAATCCCGGCCAGGGCATCGATTTCCGCCCGGGTCGTGTGGAGGAGCGGCCGGCGGAGGGGGATGTCGGCATAGTCCGGATCCGGCAGGAAACCCTCCTCGGGCATGCCGCAGAGGCCTTTGATGCCGCTCCCGCGAAGCAGGTTGAGGAAGAACGTTTCCGCATTGTCACCGGCATGGTGGGCCGTCAGGACAGCCTCGTAGCCGTGCTCCCGGCACAATTGCCCGAACCAGTGGTAGCGGAGTTTCCGCGCGGCCATCTCGATGCTGACACCTTCCGCATCGGCGAAGGCTTCCGTATCGAACGCCTTAACGTGGCAAGGTACCCCGTATTTGGACGCCCATTCGCGGACGAGCGCTTCGTCGGCATCGCTGTCGGCGCCCCGGAGACGGAAATTGCAATGGGCAATGGCAAAAGGTCCGCCTTCCCGGCGAACCTTTTCTGCCAAGACCATCGAGTCCCGGCCACCGCTGACGGCGACAAGGACCATGGGCTTATTTCTTGTTGGTGAAGGTGTAGGTGAAACCGAACTCCAGGAATTCCTTGAACTGGACGGCCGCGACCTTCGTGTCGGGAGCAATCTGTTTGACCTTCACGTTCTCGTCGTAGATGAGGTTCGTGGAGAGGGTGAGGGCGAAGAACTTGGTCAGTTTCCAGAACATCTTGTTGTCCCAGTTCACCCGCAGGTTCAGGGGCTTGTGGAGATAGTCGGAGAAGAGGACCAGCTGCGTGGTGTAGTTGAACACGTCGTTGATGACCCACTTGGCATCCACCTTCAGCTGGGCACCGAGACCGAACCGGACGGGCCGGAAATTCGTGCCGACACTCTTGTCCAACCCTTCTTCCCGGAGCGCCATGCCGTAGGTGTTCCGCAGGGTGGGATTCCGCACGATCACGAGGTCGGCGGTGAGCGGGGAGAAGTTCACGCTCAGCCAGGGCTTGGGCGTCCAGAGGAGACCGAGACCGAAGTTCGTATAGGCCGGGGAAAGGAAACCGGACATCAGGGTCCGGGCGTCCAGCCAGTCCTGGATGGACGGGTCATGGCCTTCCTCGTTCTTGGGGGTCCCGTACTTGAAGTTGTCGTTGAACTGGGTCTTGAAGTCGAAGTTCGCGGAATAGGCGAGATGGCGTACCGTCGTCTCGTAGCCCCACTTGGACTCGAAGTAGATGCGGTCCTTGGTCTTCTGGAGGATGGGCTTGTCGGCGGAATACAGGAAACCGTAGTCCAGCTGGAGCCGGTTGTTCCAGATCATCTTGTCCTTCTTGTAGTTCGCGTTCGCGTCGATGGCGGCGGCAAGCGTGTAGTTGTTGTAACCGCCGGCGGCCCAGTTCCACAGGGATGTCTGGCCGAAGTTGATCTGGTTCAGGAGGGAGTTGGTCCAGTAGGTGGTCTTGGGAGCCACCTCGGGCTTGTCGGTCGCCGCGGTGAGGGCGGCGGCGGCTTCGGCCGCGGCCTTTTGCGTATCCTGCGCGGAGAGCGCAGCGCTGCCGGCCAGGAGGGCCAAGGCGAGGATGATAACCTTCTTCATATCGCTGACCTGTTGATTAATAAGACCTTGCAAAGATGACGCGCTGGTGCGAAGGCTTGCCGCTGTACACGCACTTGCCTTCCTCTTCCACGACGAAACTGTCCACGGGGATGCAGCGGATGGTCGCTTTGGTCTCTTCCTGGATCCGGGCTTCCGTCTCCGCGGTGCCGTCCCAGTGGCAGAGCAGGAAACCGCCCTTCTCGATCTCCTCCTTGAACTCGTCCCAGGTGTCCACCTTGCGGACGTTCGCGGCGCGGTAGTCGAAGGCGCGCTGGTAGATGCTCTTCTGGATGTCGTCCAGGAGGCCGATGATCCGCTCGTCCAGGCCTTCCAGCGGTTCGGTGATCTTCTCGAGGGTGTCGCGGCGGGCGACTTCCACGGTGCCGTTCTGGAGGTCGCGCGGGCCCATCGCCAGGCGTACGGGCACGCCCTTGAGCTCCCATTCGGCGAACTTGAAGCCCGGGCGCAGGTTGTCGCGGTCGTCGACCTCGACGCTGTGTCCCTTGGCCTCGAGGGCCTTCTTGACCTCGTACATCTTGTCCAGCACGAGATTCCGCTCTTCGTCGCTCTTGTAGATCGGGACCATCACCACCTGGATCGGGGCGAGGGCCGGCGGGAGGACGAGGCCGTTGTCGTCGCCGTGGGCCATGATCAGGGCGCCCATCAGGCGGGTGGACACGCCCCAGGAGGTGGCCCAGACGTATTCCTGCTGGCCTTCCTTGTTCGTGAACTGGACGTCGAAGGACTTTGCGAAGTTCTGGCCCAGGAAGTGGGACGTACCGGCCTGCAGGGCCTTGCCGTCCTGCATCATCGCCTCGATGGTCATCGTGTCGATGGCGCCGGCGAAGCGCTCGCCCGGGCTCTTGTGGCCCACCACCACGGGCAGGGCCATGATCTCACGGGCAAAACGGGCGTATACGTCCACCATGCGCTGCTTCTCCGCCTCGGCCTCCTCGGCGGTGGCATGGGCGGTGTGGCCCTCCTGCCAGAGGAATTCCGCGGTGCGGAGGAACAGCCGGGTGCGCATCTCCCAGCGCACGACGTTGCACCACTGGTTGCACAGGATGGGGAGGTCGCGCCAGGAATGGATCCAGTTCTTATAGGTGTTCCAGATGATGGTTTCGGAAGTAGGACGGACGATGAGCTCTTCCTCGAGCTTCGCCTCGGGGTCCACGACGACGCCCTTGCCGCCGGGATCGTTCATCAGGCGGTGGTGCGTCACCACGGCGCACTCCTTCGCGAATCCGGCCACGTGCTCGGCCTCGCGGCTGAAGAAGGACTTGGGGATGAAGAGCGGGAAGTAGGCGTTCTTGTGCCCGGTTTCCTTGAACATGCCGTCAAGGATATGCTGCATCTTCTCCCAGATGGCGTATCCGTAGGGCTTGATGACCATGCAGCCGCGGACGGCGGACTGCTCGGCCAGGTCGGCCTTCACCACGAGGTCGTTGTACCACTGCGAGTAGTTTTCGGACCTTTTCGTTACCTCTTTTGCCATAATTCTATTGCTTTTTCGATTGCTTTTTTGAAAAATTGTCAGTAACATTGCCCGTGTAAAGAGGAATTGGCACACTTGTTGCGTTTTCCCTTGCAATCCGGGTCTTATTCCGGCACAAAGATACTTATTTTATTGGATAAAAAGGAGGTTCTGACATGAAAAAGCATCTGGCTCCCTACCTGCTGGGTCTGCTCGCCGCGGTTTCCTGCGGCACGTCCGCCCAGTTCGCTGCGGGCACGCAGCAGTTCGAAGACGGCATCTATGCGAATCCCCGTTCGGAGGCTCCCGTAGCCGCCGTTTCCCAGGAGGAGATGGACGCCTTGGTGAAGGAGTCCGTCGAATCTGAAGTATACGTCCTGAGCGCATCGGGCGATACGGTTGTCGTTCCCGAAGGCAAGATAGCGAAGCTTCGTTTCAACACGGAAGGGACGGACATCGCTGTTTTTGACAATTACGGCTGGGACTATTCCTGGGCCTATCGCCCCTGGTACCTGCGCGGCTACTACAGCCCCTGGTACTATTCGTCCTGGTCATACTGGGATCCCTGGTACTGGGATTCGTGGTATTACCGCCCCTGGCGCCATTACGGCTATTACCGTCCCTGGGGCTGGTATGATCCCTGGGATCCGTGGTATTATTCTTCCTGGTATTACGATCCCTGGTACTGGGGTCCGTCCTACTACGGATACTATGGCTACGGCTATTATCCGGGCTGGTATGGTTACCCGGGCTACTATGGTCACTACTATGGCGGCTATTACGGCATAGGCGGCTGGTCCGGACGCTGGATCCAGCAGAACAGCCACGCCCGCCAGGTGGGTCACCGTGATGCATCCCGCAGCACCCGGAGCCTCGTGTCCCGGGGCGGCGCATCCGGACGCGGCAGCGGCCTGACCCGCGCCGGCGGCTCCACGGCTTCCGGTTCCACGGTCGCCCGCACGACCCGCCGTTCTTCTACGGGCCTGACGAGCGTCACCCGCTCCGCGGCTCCCGGCACGTCCCGTGCGGCTTCGTCCGCAGTACGCACTGCCGGATCCACCACGACGCGCAGCAACTCCGCCGCTTCCCGCGGTACGACGGCCACTTCTCGTGGTACGACCGGCACCTATAATTCCGGTTCGGCTGCCCGCGGCGGCTCCGTTTCCCGCAGCAGCGGCTCCGTATCCCGGAGCAGCGGTTCGGTCTCCCGCAACAGCAGCTCCGCGAACTACCGGACTTCTCCTTCCACCCGCAACAGCGGCTCCTCTTCCGGCGGTTCTTACCGCAGTTCCGGCGGCAGCTACTCCGGCGGCAGCTCTTCCTCCCGCAGCAGCGGTGGCAGCTATTCCGGTGGCTCCTCCTCCCGCAGCAGTGGCGGCAGCTATTCTGGTGGCTCCTCTTCCCGCAGCAGTGGCGGCAGCTATTCCGGTGGATCCTCTTCCCGTAGCAGTGGCGGCTTCTCCGGCGGCGGTGGCGGCGGTTACTCCGGCGGCGGCTCTTCGGGCGGCGGTTCTTCCTCCCGCGGCGGCGGTGGTGGCGGTGGCGGTTACTCCGCAGGCCGTCGATAAATGGACGTTTAACCCTCAATCGTGATCATGACTATGAAAAGGATATTGGCAGCAGCTTTCCTCTCCGTAATGGCGCTCCAGGCCGGGGCGCAGGGGTGGACGGACGCACTCAACTTCTCCGAGAACGACTACCTGGGCACGGCCCGTTCCGTGGGCATGGGCAACGCGATGACCGCCGTGGGCGGTGACCTCGGCTCCCTGACCTTCAATCCGGCCGGTTCCGCCGTGGCCTCCTACTCCCAGTTCACCATCACTCCGGGGCTCAGCATCTCCACGGTGACCGCGCAGGGTACCCTGTCGGATGGCTTCGAAGACAAGTACAAGAACCGCTTCAGCCGGATGGGCTTGCCCAACTTCGGTGCGATGATGGTCTATGACACCCGCAACAGCCGTGGCCTAAAGCGCGTTTCCTTCGGTATCGTGGGCAATGTCACCCGCGATTACACGAACAGCCTGCGCGCCACCGGCACCAACGGGAGCACCACGCTCGCCGGTTCCCTGGCTTCCCAGGCCGACGGATATCCGACCGATGTCCTGGACGGCGGTTTCTACCAGACGGACATCCCCTCCTGGGAAACGATGGTCGGCTGGCAGGGCGGTCTCTTCGAGCAGATCGACGGCCAATATGTCGGCATCACCGAGAGCCTCCTGGACAACGGGAACATCGTCCTCACCGACAAGATCGGCCAGTACTATGGCCTGGACCGCAAGGGCAGCAAGTATGACCTGCTGATGAACTTCGGCCTGGACTTCAACGACAAGTTCTACCTGGGCGCGAACCTGGGAATCACTTCCCTGAATTACCGCAACGTCGAAACCCGTTCCGAAGAGGCGCTCGCCGGCATCGACTACGGGAATGACTTCAAGTCCCTGCGGGTCCGCTCCTCCTACCATGACGACGGTTCCGGCCTGTTTGCGAAGATCGGCTTCATCGCCCGTCCTTTCGCCGGCCTGCGGATCGGCGCCGCCATCCAGACGCCTACCCTGATGACGGTCCGTGAGACCTACCAGCTGGAAGGCTCCTCCCTGGCCGAGGGCATTCAGATGTCCCAGTCTTCTCCGGTGGACGAGTGGTCCTACAACGTCATCTCGCCCTGGCGCGCGAACGTCGGCCTTGCCTATACCATCGGCCAGTTCGGCCTTGTGAGCGCCGACTATGAGTACACCGACTACCGCGGCATGCGGCTCCGCGCCGCCTACGACGACGAATCCTACTATGATTTCGGCGACGCGAACCTGGACATCCAGGATTTCACCGGTCCCGTCCATGCCATCCGCCTCGGTGCGGAGATCAAGCCCGCGCCTGCCCTGGCGCTCCGGGTGGGTTACAACCTCACCACCGGTGCCCAATACAACACGCTGGCGGACCTCGACCGGGTGGTTGCCCTGACGTCCCAGGAGCGGAAGGACCAGCTCCGCACGGCCGTTTCCTTCGGTATCGGTTACAGCTCCCCGCGCTCCTTCTTCGCGGACTTCGCCGTCCGGTTCCAGTATCTCCCGAACGAGTACTTCACGCCTTACTGGTACTACTACCGGGAGAGTGGAAGAACGTATATTGATGACAGCGTCGTCACGCCGGAGGTCTGCGGCCAGTCCGCCCTCTGCAACGCCCTCCTGACCCTGGGCTGGCGGTTCTAGTGAGACGCATCACATTCATTGTAAATCCCGTCTCTGGCGGCAAGGACAAGAAAAAGGTCCTTGCCGCCATTGACCGTTATTTGGACCGGTCGGCCTTCTCGTACGAGGTGCTGGAGACCGGTAAAGCCGGCGACGCGACGGCCTGGGCCCGGTCGAGCGAGGCCGATATCGTCGTTGCCGTGGGCGGCGACGGGACGGTAAGCGAAGTGGCCACGGGCCTGCTGGGCACAGGGAAGGCGCTGGGCATCATCCCCTGCGGAAGCGGGGACGGGCTGGCCCTGCATCTGGGCATCAGCCGGAATCCGGTGAAAGCCGTCCGGGCGCTCAACGCCGGGCGCATCGTCCGCATCGATGCGGCCCGGCTGGACGGCCGGCCTTTCTTCTGTACGGCCGGCGTGGGCCTGGACGCGGACGTGGCCTGGGATTTCGCCCGTTCCTCCAGACGCGGACTGGGCACCTACATCTCCACGGCCTGGGGCCTCTGGAAGCACGGAGACCGGGCCCACCGTTACGTGGTGGGGACAGACGCCGGAACCTGGTCCGGGCCGGCGGTGATCATTACCGTGGGCAATGCGAACCAATGGGGGAACGAAGCCCGGATCGTGCCGAAGGCCTCCCTCCGGGACGGCCTGCTGGACGTGACGGTCGTCGAGCCGTTCGCGACCTGGGAGATCCCGATCCTGGCTGCGCAGCTGATGACGGGCAAGGCTGATTCAAGCCGGCGCGTGCGCTCATTCCGGAGTTCATGCGTACAAATAAGCCGGGACCATCCGGGCCCGGCTCATTGTGACGGCGACCCCTTCGAGGCCGGCGCCGATCTGGTTCTGGAAATCATGCCGGGCGCGTTGGACGTGGTCGTCCCGCCGTCCCGGCTGGAGAAGATTTAGTCGCCGTACGGGTCGGCGTCGTTCCAATCCTGGAGAAGATAGCCATGACGGTCCACGCAATGGTCGTGGACTTTTTGTTTGACGGGTTCCTCCAGGGTGTTCCACCAACGCGTGCAGGCGGGATAGCGCACCAGTTCTTCATCCACCTTCCCGTCCGGGGAGGCTTTGGTCAGGCCCTTGCGGGCGATTCTTTCTTTCTGGGCGATGGTCAGGGACGCCCACCATATTTCAAGATTGTCGTTGCGCATGGTTTCGGAAATGGGTTGGGAGGACAAAGATAAGCAATTTCCGGCAAATGCGCACTATTTGTCCGTGGCGAGATACCAGCGGACGGTCCAGTCGAGCTTCTTGCCCGGCTCCAGGATCGTGTACGGGCCCTGCGCCTCGATTTCGACGAAGGACTTGCGGGCATCGATGTACACCTGGATTTCCGCTTCACCCGGGGCGGCTTCCTCCTGCGCGATATCGGGGAACCGCTGGGTCAGGACGAGGCCGTTGTCCCGGAAGTTGAGCCAGCCCTTGCCGTTCACGTTGATTTTCCGGTTCTGGTCGGCCACGTCCACCTCCAGGGTGGCCAGGCCGTCGTCGAAGGTGACCTTCATCAAGTCGGCCGGGGTGACTCCTTCGGGCGTTGCGTCGAACTCGAGGAAACCGCCGTTCGGGACGCGGGTGATCTGCCAGGGTGCGACTTGGCGCATCTCGCCGGACTCATTGACGATGGAATAGGTGACGACGAAAGCGAGGTCCGACGGGTCCACGGTGAAGGTTTTGCAGACGCGGTAGCCGTACTTGGATACCTGTCCCTCCAGGAAAAGGGCCGGGATGGCGACGTCCACGACCTTCACAGGGCCGTCCTTGACCTCGGCGGTGTAGGGGAGGCTGTCATATTCCGGCACCGGGGGCCAGTTCCATTCTTTCTGCGGACTGGTCCAGAAGGTGCTGCCGTAGGAGTTGGGGTTGAAAAAGCGTCTCCGGGGCTGACCTTCTCCCGGCTGGGCCGGCTGGGGAGCGGCGGCGGGATTCTGGGCGATGACCTCCTGCTCGCCGAGCTTGAAGGAGAGGATCTTGCCGCCATGGGCGGCGTCCACGGTCATCGTGAGGTCCTGGACGGACAATACGTATTTCTCGTCGTCCAGTTTCTGGACAGTCTGGGCGGAGAGGGCAGTCGCGCCCGCCAGGGCGGCGACGGCGAGGATGGCATGCAGTTTCATCGCGTGTTATTTTTGGTAAAGATAGGCATTCCCAAAAACAATGCCTAACACAATTGCATCGGATTCGTTCAAATTTGGACTACAGGGACGTGCCGTCCAGCGGAAGGTTGGAGAAAACAGGGGTGGCAACAGCTGGTGCATCGTAGCCGTCGGGATAGCCGAACACGGTGAAGTCAATGATGCCCAGCGGGCTGTTCTTGGGCCAGTCCGTGACGGTGAGCCGGACGAAGCGGCAGTTCACCGGCGTGAATTCGTCATAGACGGTATCCTTGGGGAGGGTATTCCCGGTCTTGTCCACCACGGTCTTGAATTCGTTCCCGTCCTGAGAGACCTCCAGCTTGTACCGGTAGACGGGAAGCTCGCGTTGCGGGCCGAACCGTCTTCCGCCGCCACTGAACAGGACGCGCATGGCGTCCACGGTGAAGTGCTGGACTACGTCGAAGCGCGTGGCGGGGGAGAGTTCGATGGTGATGGACGGCTGCGGATCGTCCGCGGCTGGTCTCCACACCGTCCCGCTGTAATTGTCCACGGCGAAGGCGGCCGGGTAACCGTCCTGCTGGGACGAGCACTTGGACAGCGCGTTCATCGCGTTCATCTTGTTGATGGTGACGGGGATGGAAGCAGGCACGACGGCCGGAAGCGTCGCGCCGGGCGCCGCCTGCGGCGTATCCGTGACGGTGCAGGCCATCAGTCCGTCCGCATCGAACGTGACCTTGTCCATGCCGATACGCCGTCCGCCCGGAGGATTGGACAGCACGATCGTATAGAACTGCCACCATTCGTCTTTGTCCTTGACTTTGACGATGGAGCCATGGGCCGTGCCGGTCACGAGGCCCTCCGTCTTGCGGAGCAGGGGGTTGTTGGGTGCATAGGTGTAGGGCCCGAGGGGGGACGTGGCGGTATAATAGCCTTCGGCATAAGTCTTCCACTGCGTACCGGAGGCGGAATACTCGAGATAGTAGATCCCGTTCCGCTTGATTACCCAGGGGCCTTCGATCCAGGCGACGCCCGGATACTCGTTCATCTCCCCATAGCGCTCCCAGGCATGCATCGGATTGAAGCCGAACAGGTGGACCGGATCGCCGGCGAAGGTCGTCAGGTCGTCCGGATCCAGCCGGACGCCGTAGATGCCGCTGATGCCGCGGCCGGGCCAGAACAGGTACGGCTGGCCGTCGTCATCGACATAGATCTTGGTATCGAAGCCGCCGTTCCAGCCTTTTTCGACCGGGCCGGTGTTCTTGAAAAGGCCGAGGTCCGTGTAAGGGCCGAGCGGATGGTCCGCGACGAAGACGTGGTCCGTGTTGCCGGTCAGGTAGAAACGGCCCTTGTACTTGACGAGGTCCGGTGCCACGGGGATGTGCTCCACGGCGTGGAACTCCCAGTCCAGCAGGTTGTCGGTGACCCACATGCCGCCGCCGGTGCAGCACATGTAGTACTTGCCGCCTTCTTCGAGGACGGTGACGTCGCCGGAGGCGTTGCCTCCCTGCCCGATGGGTATGGGAAGGGGATTGCAGTAACGCTGCGCATTCGCGGTCAGGCAGGTAACCAGCGCCAGCAGCGGGGTGATCAGGGCAGATAGTCTCATGGCATTATGCGGGGTTTTCGCCGGCCATTTTCGCCAGCGTGTCGTTCAGGATCTCTTTCCGAAGGTCGGAAAGCCAGGTGGAGAAAGCCACCGTATCGAAGGCGTACACCTGGTTTAGGGCGTATTCATTCTCGGACCAGGTGTCCAGCGGGGATTCGTTGTGCTGGATGAGGGCTTCGAGCTTGTCCAGGGACTTGTAGATCTTCGCTTCCACGGTTTCCTGGGCGTCCATCTCCTGAAACAAGGCCGACAGTTCCGCGGACACTTCCGGCGGGAGTGAGCGTACCCACCGGCCCAGCAGGGAATCCTCGACGTCGCGGTCGGCGTCCGTCTTGACGAAGGTCGGGATATCGCCGGTGAAGCACTCGCCGAGGTCGTGGATCAGGCACATCCGCACGACCTTGTCCATGTCAGCCTCCGGGAATTCGCCCTTCAGCAGCAGGGCCATCAGCGAGATCCGCCAGCTGTGCTCGGCGACGCTCTCGGTGCGCCTTTTCGTGGTGGTGCAGTGCCGGGGCGTGTCTTTCAGACGCTCGGCAACGTGGAGGATGTCCAGGAATTCCCGCGGGGTCATAGTACAATCGTTTCTTTCCCAAAGATACGGAAAAACTTTGTATCCTCGGCAATTTCTGCGTAACTTCGCATCCATGAAGAAGATACTCGTTTTCCTGGCCGCTCTCTGCGCCATCGCCTGCACCGCGGGCAAGACCACCATCTACGATTTCACCGCCGAGTCCAACGCCGGTGAACAAGTGAATTTCAAGGACTACAAGGGCAAAGTCCTGCTCGTTGTCAACACCGCCTCCAAGTGCGGTTTCACGCCCCAGTACGACGGGCTGGAGGCCCTCTACAAGAAGTACAAGGACCAGGGTTTCGTGGTCATCGGCTTCCCCTGCGACCAGTTTGGTCACCAGGAACCCGGTACCAATGCGGAAATCGAGGAGTTCTGCCGCCTGAACCACGGCGTCACCTTCCCGCTTATGGCGAAGTCCGACGTGAACGGCGAGAACGCCAACGCCATCTTCAAGTGGCTGTACACGGAGAAACCCTTCGCCGGCTTCGGGGACAGCGACCGGGGTAAGTTCATGGACGGCATGCTCGCCCGGAACGATCCGGACTATGCCTCCAACCCGGACATCAAGTGGAACTTCACCAAGTTCCTCGTGGACCGCAAGGGCAACGTCGTCGCCCGTTTCGAGCCTGTGGTCACCCCGGAGGACCTGGAGGACGAGATCGAAGACCTCCTCTAGCGGTTATCCTGATTCGGCGCTCCCGGCGTGGGTGCTGTTGTTGGACGGAAGTCGGTGCAGAGCGCATCGGCATCGGTTCCGTCGGGCCAGCGTATGATGCATACGGGCGGCGGAACGGTGCCCTTGGGCATCCGGGCCAGCTGGAAGGGTGACAACGCCCGGGGTACGACCGCAATGCAGCCTCCGCCTTGCTGGTCTCCCTCCAACGTGGCCAGTTCAGGACTGGCAATCGTCCCGTTGGCGCTGGAATTGCTCTGCTGCGAGCCATACACGACGGCATCCAGGATGGCGCCGGCCGCGGGATCGACCAGGGCGACGGACCCGGCGGTGGGGGAGAGCGCATAACGATAGGTAAGGCCGACATCCGGCTTTCCTGTGGCATACAGGCCTTCCGGTTCAGCCGTGAACGGCTGCAGGGCATCGCCGCTTTCATGGGCGAAGCGGGTGGCGGGTTCGAAGCGGATGCCCGTTCCGGGACTCGACACGTCCACACTCTCCGCATGGTCCTTCTGCAACGGGGCGGTCAGTTCAACCTGCCCCAGTTCGGGCGGGGTGGGCGGCGTCGGCTCGCCGAACCGGCGGATGCGTTTCCGTGCCGAGACCAGCACGTTCTTGACGACGGCGATTTCCTTGCGGTCACCGGTATCGATGGTGAGTTCCTGACCCGGCACCAAGTCCGCTGTCGTGTCGATGAAGAGTTGATTGTCTCCTGCTTTTGCCGGCTTGGCCAAATTGGTTTGCGTGGCGGGCGTTCCCACCTCGGTCACGGTGACGAGCTCATACTGGCCGCCCAGGCCGATGCCGAGCTTTTGGCCGGCTGCGATGCCGTCGACGGATGTCGCCGGGAGGACGTCCGTACCGGCCGGGAAGGTGAGGATGGGGCCGGTGGATACCGGAATGAAGAGCGTTGTCGGAGCCGGAATGGCTTCTGGGGTCTGCTTCAGCAGCAGGAAGCCGCCGGCAGCGAGCCGGGTGTCCGCCGGCAGCGTCAGCGCGCGGACGGACGCCTCTCCGCTCCGGCGCACGACGAGTTCCAGGCCGGAAAGATCGACCTCTGCAGAACCGGTGTTATACAGTTCGACGAACGGGTCGAGGCCCTCGCCGGCCAGGGCGATTTCATTGATCTTGACCGCCTCGGCACTCCGGATGCGGCTGCTGATGGCCAATTCGCCGCCCTGCCAACGCGCTTGGAAGCCCGCCCATCCGGCGGAGCGTCCTTCGGGCGCGGTGAGCGTGAAAAGGGACGTGACACGCTCGCCAGGAGCGATTGACTCAGGAAGGGTTTCTCCTTCCGAAATGGCCCAGCCTTCAGGTAGAGCGGTTTGGATCGCCAGTCCCTTGACAGGCATGTCCAGCGTGTTCTCGAAGAAAACGCCGACTTGGGCGCTGCCGCCCGGCGTGAAAGTGGTGATGCGGGAGAGGCTCAGCGGATAGGCGCGGTATCCCGCCCGGGCGATGTTCTTCTGCACGGCTGCGATGGCCTCTTCGGTGGGATAGCCGACGGTCATGACACCCTCGAAGAAGGTGCCGGCGGAGCCGTTTCCATTGTCGCCGCCGTTGCCCATCAGCATACCGCCTTTCTTGTGCATCGGGTAATAGGTATCTTTCCCTTCCTTGCTATGGGGGCGTGGACCGCTGTAGAAGACGGTTAAAGTGTCGCACGAGGCATCGGCACCACGAAGGTCCCACTGGTTTCCGCCGCCCCCGTTCACGAACACCGATACGAAGCGCCAGTCGGTGATGGATGGGACGTCGTTCTGCTTGGCGCCGTAGCCGGAGAACAAGCCGGCTTCCATGTCGGACATGATCCAGGGACCTTCGCCGTTGCCGCGGCCCCAGGCGGTGGAGGTGCCGTAATACGTGGTCTCCATCGTGCCGGTGCCCACGGCGCGGCCGT